>Ga0222689_1000036_pt1 | contig 101642 bp, 96 predicted proteins | sample AntAcemetage1231_FD_179838 | JGI IMG/M metagenome (GOLD analysis project Ga0222689, IMG submission 179838) | Saline water microbial communities from Ace Lake, Antarctica - #1231 | ecosystem: Environmental > Aquatic > Non-marine Saline and Alkaline > Saline | place: Antarctica: Ace Lake...
CGAAATGGTCCTGCAGGACGTGCAGGTGCTCGATCAGCAGGTCGTGCCGGCGCGGAGCGGCGCCGAGCAGGGCGCGGACCTCATCGAGCGCCGACGGATCCACCTGCCGACCCTTGTTGAACGGCCGCCCCTTGCGACGGCCTTCGCCGCTGCCACGCCGAAAAGCGTCATGTGTCGCCGCGGGGTCGTTTCGCTGATCCGTGTCGTCGGTTCCGGTGCCCGTCATCTTTTCCTCCCGTCGCACGACCTCGCCGTGCCGCCCATTCGCACCACGGCTGGAGGATGCTTTGGACTGTAGTTTTCATTCAAGAAGCTCACGAGCGCGGTTCCCGACCCCAACTGCCGACCGTGAATGTTCGTTCGTAATCGATGTCCAGAACCGGCTTCGACGCCCCTCGGACTACCGAAGACGCCGGGTCGAACGTCTCGGCCGGTGAGATTTCATATTTTACATCGATCGACGATCTCTCAAAAAACCCGACGACCTGATAGTCGGATTTACCGTTTTGCGTATGACCCAGAATCTCAAGTGTCTCCGGGTCGACGAACGTGACGTCCGATATTTTTGCGATACAATCTCTGATGATGTCCTCTGAACCGTTGCCCTCCTTCAAGAGAACTTCCTCCGGCTTTCGGGCATTTACATTGACTTGCTTATAACTGTTGATTTTTCTCATACAGTTCACATCAAGTATCGTAATCTTGTCGTTCCACCCGAACGCGATGGTCTTTGGAATTTCTCCATATGGGATACTGTTATCCAGAAACTCGAAATGCATTTTCTGTCTATCCTTCTTCACCCATGTGAAGAACAACTGGGGCATTCCCGTGTAGGCTTCGATATTGTGATAGAGAAGATCGTCAACCGCCTTGTATCGCCCGGTTTCGATCCCCCGCGTCCACGCGCGCTCCACCGTTTCGGCGGGCGGCGTGATGACGAAGAACATGAAAACCGTGTCACCGAATCTGCTGAGCAATCGGCTGTCGGCCGGCTGGATTGCCCCTGATCCAAAGCTGTCGAACCGAAATCTGTCGATGAGGAGATGCGGGATCTCCGAGCGGTTTGCCTTGTGTTCGATGTATCGATCGAGTTTCTTGTCGATAATCTCCAATTCCTGGCCGGTCAGCATCGCCGCGTATTTTCGGTCGACACCAAGGCTATTGTAATCAAATAAAAACTTCCGCCAATAATCCGGACTTACCAAGGCGAAATGCTCCCAAGGAACCCCCATGCGTTGCGCAAGTTTTCGTTGCAGAGGGCGGATAGTACTCTTGCCGGCCGCCGATGCACCCTTGACATTCAGGATGACCGGCGATTTCTGAAACGGTAGATACTTATAGCCCTCGGCGACAACTGCGGTACGAATGATAGGATCGAGCATGTCGCCGACCCTCTCGCTTCCGTAGGAATTGCAGATCCAATTTGAAGCCAGGCGGACCACGGTGTCCCGGTCGGCCATGAGCCGTCCGCGCTGCCCCACGATTCCCGCGACGATCTTGCGCAGGCCCTGCAGGCAGGCCCTCTCGAAATCCGAGCCGACCTGCGGGATCGCATCCTCCCAGCGCGCAATTGCGACCAGTTCAGGCAGTGCCTTCTCGGCGCCGGCGTGCTCCTTCTTGCGAAGAATCCGCGCCCAGATGCCCTGTCCGCCGACATGCGCAGGAGGCGGGCGGACGAAGATGTCCCGATCGAGCAGATCGCGTAGCCGATCGTCGATTTGATCACGCAGCTCGTCGAAGGCCCGCTCGAGCTTGCCCATTTCCGGCTCGACATGGGCTTCGAGTATGCGGGCGGTCATGCCGCGCAAACACAGGCCCAGATCTTCGTAGTTCGGCCCGTCCGGCACGTGAAGGTCGGCCGTCACGCGGATCAGCAATTCATGCACCACCAGCCGGCGGACCCTGAACGCGATCACTTCATTCGGGCCCAAACCGCAGATTTCGGACAACTCCCTGGCTTCCCTGTAGCCGATGCTCGAATTCTCCGGCCTATACAGCGTCACCAGCGGCAACAGACGAGGCGGAATCACCGAGGCTATACCCGGGTTCCACGCGTCAGATCGGGCTTCGGATCCGGTCATACCTGCTGGGTCTCACAAGACGCGAGCATCCGTGATTTCATCCGCGGTTCGACGCTGCGGCGATGGTGCATGGGGCGGCGACCACCGGGCCGCCATCCCGAGAATCCGGTCGATCGATTCACCAGCGTCATCTCAAGGCGGCCTACGCTCCGGCGGTGCTTGACCCGCGAGACTTGTTTCGCAGCAGCTTGAACAGCGGCAGAAGGATGAGGACGATCGCGATAACCGTGATCGGTCCTGCGATCGGCCGGGTGAAGAAGATGCTCAGGTCGCCCGACGACAGGAGCAGCGACTGCCGCAGCGTCGGTTCCGCGATCGGCCCAAGCACGATGGCCAGCACCGCGGGGGCCACCGGATACTCGAACTTCCGCAGGAAGAACCCGCCCAGGCCGAACAGCAGCATCAGCCAGACATCGTGCATGTCCATCGTCGCCGCATAGCCGCCCACGATCGACAACACGAAGATCATGGCCGCCAGGATGGTGAACGGCATCCGCAGCATCCAGATGAACAACGGAATGAACGACAGGTTGATCAACAGCGCGAAGAGGTTCGACACGTAGAACGAGCCGATCAATCCCCAGACGAACTCCGGCTCATCCGTAAAAAGCCGCGGCCCGGGCGTGAGGCCCCAGATCACCATGCCGCCGAGCAGGATCGCGGTGGTCGGCGAACCGGGAATGCCCAGGGTGATCATCGGCAGCATCGACCCGGTCGACGCCGAGTTGTTGGCCGCCTCCGGGGCCGCGACGCCGTCGACGTTGCCCTTGCCGAAGGAATTGGGATCGCGCGAGGTCAGCTTGGCGACGCCGTATGCCATCAACGATCCCGGCGTCGCACCGGCGGCCGGCAGGATGCCCACGAAGAAGCCCAGGAGCGAACCGATACTCATGCCCTTCCAGCCTTTGGTCAGGCACTCCTTGGTATCCGCGATCACCCCCTTGAAGGTCATCCTGGCTTCGGTGGTGGTGACTTTTCCGCGCGTGGTATCGATCGTCCACAGCATTTCGCCGATACCGTAGATGCCGATCGCCAGCACCAGGAAGTTGATGCCGTGCAGGAAGCCGGAAATATCGAAGAGCACGAGGCGCGGTTCACCGGAGATCTCGTCGAATCCGACGGCCGCGAGAACCAGCCCCAGGCAGATCGACAGGACGGTCTTCGGGATGTCGTCGCCACCCAAGCCGACGAAGGTCGCGAACGCCAGCAGCATGAGCGCGAAGATTTCCGGCGGGCCGAAGCTCAGGGCAACCGACGCCAGCGGCGGGGCGAACATCGTGAACAGGACGATCGACACGGTACCGCCGGCGAATGACGCGATAGCCGCGGTCACGAGCGCCAGGCTGGCGCGCCCTTTGAGCGCCAGTGGCCGCCCGTCGAAAGTCGTCGCCACCGCCGTCGAGGCGCCTGGTATGCCGAGGGTGATCGAACTGATGGCACCCCCGTACATCGCCCCGTAGTAGATCGCGGCGAGAAAGATGATGGCCGACGCCGGCGGCACCAGGAATGTGATCGGCAGCAGGATCGCCACGCCATTCACCGAGCCCAGGCCCGGCATCATGCCGATGAACAGCCCCAGCACCACGCCGATCATGATCAGCAGCAGATTGATCGGTTGCGACGCCTGTGCGAGGCCGTCCAGAAGATGTCCCAGAATTTCCACGCGATCCCCTCCGCCACGTTCAGCCGTACGTGCCTACCTGACGATCAGTAGATGATGGTGTTGAGCATGTTGAAGAACGGCTCCGTGAACCGCATGCCCTTGGGCAACGTGACGCGCATCAGTGCTTCGAAGAACACAAAGAACACGACAGGCGTTAGGACCGAGATCAGGAGCGACAGGAACAAGGTGTGTCGCCCAAGGAACCAAAGATAGTAGAATAGAAATACCATCATCGCGCCGTACATTGAAATAATACCGGTCAGCGCGACGAAAACGAAGACCCCACCGAAGACCTGCACCAGCATCTTCCGGCCCTCGGCATCGAGAACCGGCTCGGTGGAACGGGAAGGCGGAGATGTCCGCCTTCCCGCATTGTATGTGATCAGGGCCGTGCAGATCAGCATGATCGCCGAGAGCCAGAACGGCCACGCCCCGCCTCCCGGTCCTTCGCCCCTGATATAGCCGATTTCCAGCTCGGAGCTTTTCCACATCAGATACATGGATAGGGCGGCTAGAACAGCTGCCGTAACAAATTCACCGAGGCGCAATGCGGCCTCCCTCCGTAGCCGAAAACCGGGTCGCCGAACTTACTTTTCCATTTCGGCGAGCAGTTCCTTGTGGTTCTCGACCTGAGTGGTCCAGTAGGCCTTCTGCTTGTCCGGGGACATCCAGAGCGGCGAGAGGCTTTCTGACTTCATATAGCCCTGCCACTCATCGGAGTCGTAGATCGTCTTGAACAGTTGCTGATAGTACGCTCCCGCCTCGGCCGACATGCCGGGGGCACCGACGACCGCACGCTGGTTGTAGTAGCTGAAGCCCTGCCCCTTCTCCTTGACGGTCGGAACGTCCGGGAACGCCGGCATGCGTTCGTCCGAAAAGGCCAGCAGCGGCACGACATCGCCGGATGCGAAGAAGCCCTTGGTTTCCGAGGGATTGTTGACCGTGGCCATGATCTGCTTGCCGGCAAGATCCTTGGCAACGGCGCCACCGCCCTTGTATGGGATGTACTTGACCTTGATGTCGAAGGCCTTCTCCATGAAGGCGATCACGATCGAGTCTTCCTGGCCTTTGCCCGTGCCGCCCATGACGTAGCCGGGGTTTGCCTTCACGGTCTTAAGCCAGTCCTCGAACGTCGTGATGCCGCTGTCCTTGTGAACCCAGAGGACAAACGGATCGACCCCCATCATCGCGATCGGCGTGAAGGTCGAGATGTCGACACCGAGTTTCGGCTGACGCAGCGGTGTCGTGAAGAACGAATTCAGCGTCACCAGGATCGTGTGATCCGGATCCGAGGTGCCCTTGAGAGCAAGAAGTGCTTCGGCACCCGATCCGCCACCCTTGTTGTTGGGCACGAGGGGGCGGGTTGTCAGATGCTTCTTCTCCGCCACCGACTGCAGGAAGCGGGCAATCTGGTCCGCCCCGCCGCCGGCACCAGCCATGATCACGAAGTCGACGGGCTTGTTGGGCTCCCATGCCTGCGCCGGTGCCGCCAGGCCCATCAGGCCCAGTGCCACAACGCCGGCCAAGCCGGACAGGAATTTTGATTTAGTCGCCATGTCTTCCTCCCTATGAATACATATTGTTATTGATGGAAGTTCACCGGTAGTGGCCGTTCTTGGCGTGGCCTTGGTATTCGCACTTGTGGATCATGATCCTCCGCGCCTCCAGTCAATGATTGAGAAGAACCGGCATCGTTGCCGTATCAACAACCGCCTGGGTATTGCCGCCGAACACGGTTTCGTGCTCATGGCTGTCGCCATAGGCGCCCATGATCATCATGTCCGCCCCGAGCCCGGCGCTGACTCGCAGCAGCTCGCGCCCGAGCCTCTCGCCGGGCGAGAATGTCTCCACGGTCGCCTTGATGTCGTGCAACTCGAGATATGTGATCAGGTCGTCGATCGAGGTGCCCGGCCCGGCATCAGCACCGTTCGACAGCACCCAGATGGTATCTGCCCCGCGCAAGACCGATTTGCACTGCGACAGGGCGCGAGCGGCCTCCGCACTGCCGTTCCAGGCGATCGCCACCTTCGCGCCCAAAGTCTCCGGCGGAGTCGACCGCGGCGGGCACATGAGAACCGGACGACCCGAGTGAAACAAGGCGGCCTTGAGCGTGTTCTTGCCGAGGTTCCTGTCCCGATCGGGTTTGGCCACCGCGATCATGTCGGCAAGGCGCCCGTGCCGCTTGATGACGTCGACTTGTCGACCGGCCGCCTCGACGAACTCGACGCTCGCGACCTTGCCGATCTTGTCGCCTGAGTCGTCGAGATTCAGGTTTCGTGCGAGAACCCGGAGTTCGTCGCGGATCCCGGCCTCCTCCGCGTCGGCCACCTTGTAGGATTGCTCGACAAGCTGCTTGCGGAGGAATTCCGGGATGTAGATCCCGTACGGCATCAGGTCCTCGGCGCGCGGCCGGCAGTGCACGACCACCACGTGGGCGATGTGTCGATGCGCAATCGCGGCCGCATGGGCGAGCACGTTGTCGCCCTTGCCGTCTCCCCTCACCGGAACGAGAATCTTGCGTATCACGCCGGTTTCCCTTCAGAACAGGCCGTCGATAAGACCGTCCTTGTTGATGCGAATGGTTTCTGCGGCCGGTGTCCTGGGCAATCCCGGCATGGTCATGATCTCGCCGCAGACAACCACGACAAACCCGGCCCCCGCCGAAAGCCGCACCTCGCGTATCGGCAGGTTGTGACCGGTCGGCGCACCGCGCAAATTCGGGTCGGTGGTGAAAGAGTACTGGGTCTTGGCCATGCATACCGGCAGGTTGCCGTAGCCCTGGTCCTCCCACTCCTTCAGCTGGCCACGAATCTTGGCGTCGGCGACGACCTCTTCGGCGCGGTAGATTTCCTTCGCGATCGTCTCGATCTTCTGGAAGAGCGGCATGTCGTCGGGATAGAGCGGGCGGTAGTCGGCCGTGCCTCCCTCGCACAATTCGACGACCTTCCTGGCCGTCTCCTCGATGCCCTTGCCGCCATTGGCCCAGTGGGTGTTCAGGATCGCTTCGATATTGCGTTCGGCACAGTAGTCCTTGATCGCCTGGACCTCGGCGTCGGTATCGGTGACGAAGTGGTTGATGCCGACGACCATCGGCACGCCGAACTTCGTGAGGTTCTCGATATGACGCCCGAGGTTCGCGCAGCCCTGTTTGACCGCATCGACGTTCTCTTTGCCCAGGTCGTCCTTCTTGACGCCGCCGTTCATCTTCATCGCCCGCACGGTCGCGACCAGCACCACCGCGGACGGCCGCAGGGATGCCTTGCGGCACTTGATGTCGAAGAACTTCTCGGCCCCGAGATCCGCCCCGAAGCCGGCCTCGGTCACGACGTAGTCGGCGAGCTTGAGCGCCGTTGTGGTCGCGACGACCGAGTTGCAGCCATGGGCGATGTTGGCGAACGGGCCGCCATGGACGAAGGCCGGGTTGTTCTCCAGCGTCTGGACCAGATTCGGCTGCATGGCATCCTTGAGCAGGACGGCCATGGCGCCGTCCGCCTTCAGGTCCCGGGCGTAGACGGGGCTCCGGTCGCGGCGGTAGGCGACGATGATGTCCCCGAGGCGGCGTTCGAGATCGGCAAGATCCGACGCCAGGCACAGGATCGCCATCACTTCGGAGGCGACGGTGATGTCGAAGCCGGATTCGCGCGGGAAACCGTTGGCGACACCGCCGAGGTTGCAGACCACCTGCCTGAGCGCCCGGTCGTTCATGTCCATCACCCGGCGATACGGGATTCGGCGGACATCGATGTCGAGCGCGTTGCCCCAGTACACGTGGTTGTCCAGCATTGCCGCCAGAAGATTGTGCGCCGAAGTGATCGCGTGAAAATCGCCGGTGAAGTGGAGGTTCATGTCGTCCATCGGAACGACCTGGGAATATCCCCCGCCGGCGGCGCCACCCTTCATCCCGAAATTCGGTCCGAGCGAGGCCTCGCGGATGCAGATCGCCGCCTTCTTACCGATGGCGTTCAGCCCGTCACCCAGACCGACGGTCGTCGTCGTCTTGCCTTCGCCCGCCGGCGTCGGGTTGATCGCCGTCACCAGGATCAGATGCCCATCTTTCTTCGTCGAGCACGACTTGATGAACTCCGCAGAGATCTTCGCCTTGTCATGCCCGAAGGGCACAAGGTGTTCGTACGGAATACCCAGCGTGGCACCGATCTCCTGGATCGGTTTTTTCTTCGCGGCGCGGGCGATCTCGATATCTGACATCGGCATGGCCTGTCACTCTTCTCGCGGTTGTATGTATTTTTGGACGTCAACCATGCTCGGCGAGCCAGGCACCTGCCGGCTGCTTTTGTCCGCCGGCAGGGCGAAGGCGTTCGATCAGGATCCGGCCGCCGGACGCCTGCATGACGATACCGGCATCGCCCGCTTCCACGACTTCACCGGGCGTACCGCCCCCGTCCTGGAGCTTGCAGTCGTAGACCTGGACCTCGGTCCCGCTGATCGTCGTCCGGGCGCCGGGGGCGGGGTTCGCCGCCCGGATCAGATTGTAGACGTCGCTGGCGGGCTTCGACCAATCGATCTGGGCATGCTCGCCCTTGAACCAGCTCTCGTACGAGCCGTCCTCCAGTCGCTGGTCGTGCTTCAGGATTATGCCGGCCTTCACCAGGTCGAGCCCTTCGATCATCGCATCGACGCCCATCGGGAAGAGCTTGTTGAAATAGACGTCGCCGAGTGTTTCGTCGGGTCCGATCTCACAGGTCTTCTGAAGCATGATCGGGCCTTCGTCCAAGCCGTCGTCAGGCCAGAAGATCGTCAGGCCGGTTCGCGTCTTTCCCATTGCGATGGGCCAGTTGATCGACGACGGCCCGCGGTGCCAGGGACACAGGGAAGGATGGTACTGGAACGTGCCGTAGGTCGGCGCATCCCGAACTTCCTGCGGCACGAACAGCAGGACATAGGCCATCATGCAGACGTCGGCCTTGAAGCTCTTCATCAGTTCGAGCGCTTCGGGTGTTTTCCATGAGGCCGGCTGGTGCACCGGAAGGCCCTTTTCGCGGGCGTACGCCGCCAGGGCATCTTCCGGCCTGCCTTCCTTCGTCGGCGCAGTGCAAACTGCCACGACGTTCTCGCCGCGCTCCAGCAACCGCTCCAGCACGGCCTGGCCGAATGCCTGCTGTCCGTGGACGACGATCCGCATCAATTCCCCTCCTGCTTCGGTTCGACCGGTCTTGGGCCGATCTCCCCTGTCTATTCCGCAGCCGCGCGCTTGACGTCGCCGACCGCACCCGATCCGACGATGCGCTCCAGATCTTCGTCGGAGTAGCCCAGTACGGCCTTGAGAATTTCGGTCGTGTGCTCACCGAGCAGCGGCGACCGGGTCACCTCCACGGGGCTGTCCGACAGTTTGATCGGGCACCCGACGCTGAGATATTTGCCGCGCTCGGGGTGATCGACCTCGACGATCGTTCCGGTCGCCCGCAGCCCCTCGTCCTCGGCGATTTCCTTCATGCTCAGGATCGGGCCGACCGGAATGTCGTGCGGGTTGCAGATTTCCATCACCTCGAACTTGGTCTTGGTCATGGTCCACGCCTCGATCGCCTCGAACATCGTGTTGAGGCGCGGCAACCGGGCCTTGGGCGTCGCGAAATCGGGATCGGTCTTCCATTCCGGCTTGCCGATCACATCGCAGATCTTCTCCCACGCGGCCGCCTGGGTGATGAAATAGGTGTAGGCATTGGGGTCGGTCTCCCAACCCTTGCACTTCAGGATGCGCCCCGGCTGGCCGCCGCCGGAGTCGTTCCCTGCCCGCGGCGTGGCGTCGCCGAACGGGATGCCCTCGCCGAACTGCGAGTATTCGGTCAGCGGGCCGGCTTCGAGGCGCTGCTGGTCGCGCAGCTTGACGCGGCAGAGGTTGATCACCCCGTCCTGCATCGGCGCCAGGACCTTCTGGCCGCGGCCGGTTTTTCCGCGCTGGAACAGCGCGGCGACGATCCCCAGCGCCAGGTGCAACCCGGTTCCGGAGTCGCCGATCTGGGCCCCGGTCACCAGCGGGAGACCGTCGAGGAACCCCGTCGTCGACGCCGCGCCGCCGGCGCACTGCGCGATGTTCTCGTAGACCTTGCAGTCCTCGTACTGGCCGGGGCCGAAGCCCTTGACCGAGGCCACGATCAGGCTGGGGTTGATCTTCTGGATGTTTTCCCAGGAGAACCCCATCCGATCCAGCGCACCCGGCGCGAAGTTCTCGACCAGGACGTCGCACGTCTCCATGAGCCTGGTCAGAATTTCCTTGCCGGTCTCGTTCTTCGAGTTGATCTCGATCGAGCGCTTGTTGTGGTTGAGCATCGTGAAATACAGGCTGTCCGCGCCCGGCTTGTCGACGAGCTGCTTGCGCGTCGCATCGCCGACACCGGGCCGCTCCACCTTGATCACATCCGCGCCAAGCCACGCCAGGAGCTGCGTGCAGGTCGGACCCGACTGGACGTGGGTAAAATCGAGAACTTTGACGCCTTCAAGAGCTTTCATCGTATGGAACCTTCGGGAAAACCTTCTGATTGGCCGGGACTTGCCGCCTGGTGCGGCGCGTCTACTTCTTGGACACCACGCTCTGTGGATTGAGATTGCCGATACGGCCGCTCTCAGTGCCGGACTGCGGATCGATGACGGCGTTGATCAGGGTCGGCTTGCCGCTATCCATGAACTCGTTCACGGCGCGCGACAGCTCGTCCGGCGTCGTGGCGTTGACGCCGACGCCACCGAAGGCCTGCATCATGACATCGTAGCGCGCATCCTTCACGAAAACGGTCGGCGCAACGTCCCGATCGCCGGTCGGATTGACGTCCGTGCCCCGGTAGATGCCGTTGTTGTTGAAGACGATGACGCAGACCGGCAGGTCGTACCGGCAGATCGTTTCCACCTCCATGCCGGAGAAGCCGAAGGCGCTGTCGCCTTCGACCGCCAGAACCTTCTGTCCGGTCTCGACGGCGGCGGCAATGGCGGTGCCCATCCCGATGCCCATGACACCCCAGGTGCCCACGTCGAGACGCTTGCGGGGCTTGTACATGTCGATGATCGAGCGCGCGAAATCGAGCGTGTTCGCGCCTTCGTTCACGAAGATCGTCTCGGGATGCGCCTTGATGATCGGCTTCAGCGCGCCGAGCGCACCGTGATAGTCCATCGGCACATTGTTGTTCATCAGCCGCGGCGCCATCTTGGCGACGTTCGATTCGACCTTGTCCCGAATCGTCTTGGTCCATTCCGGATAGGTCGCCTGCCACGTTGACCCCATGGCGTCGAGTAGGGAGGAGACACAGGATTCGATATCCCCGACCACCGGCGCGACGATCTGGACATTGCTGTCCATTTCCTTCGGCTCGATGTCGATCTGGACGATCCTCTTCGGCTCCGTACCCCATTGCTTTCCCCTGCCGTGGGACAGCAGCCAGTTCAGGCGCGCGCCGATCATCATCACGACATCGCATTCTTTGAGAACCAGCGAACGCGCCGCGCCGGCCGAGAGCGCGTGATCGTCGGGCAAGAGCCCCTTCGCCATGCTCATCGCCAGATACGGGATGCCGCTCTTCTCCACGAACTCGCGGATCGTGTCGTCCGCCTGGGCATAAGCAGCGCCCTTGCCCAGGATGATCAACGGCCGCTTGGCGCCCTTCAGAACTTCCAGCGCACGCTCGACCGCATCGGGCCCGGGCAGCTGCTTCGGTGCGGGGTCGATCACCTTGACCAGCGACCTGGCGCCGGCCGCGGCATCCATCACCTGGCCGAAAAGCTTTGCCGGCAGGTCGAGATAGACGCCGCCGGGACGCCCGGACACCGCGGCGCGGATCGCGCGGGCGACGCCGATGCCGATGTCCTCGGCCCGAAGGATGCGATAAGCCGCCTTACAGAGCGGCTTGGCGATCGCCAGTTGGTCCATCTCCTCGTAGTCGCCCTGCTGGAGGTCGACGATTTCCCGCTCGGACGACCCCGACACGAGGATCATCGGCCAGCAGTTGGTGGTGGCATGCGCCAGCGCCGTCAGGCCATTCAGAAAGCCCGGCGCCGAAACCGTGAGGCAGATGCCCGGTTTCTTCGTCAGATACCCGGCGATCGCCGCCGCGTTGCCCGCATTCTGTTCGTGGCGGAACGAGAGCACCCGTATCCCCTCGGCCTGTGCCATGCGGCCGAAATCGGTGATTGGAATTCCGGGCACCCCATAGATCGTGTTCAAGCCGTTCAGCTTGAGCGCATCGATGATCAAGTGGAATCCGTCGGTCAAATCCTGCGCTGTCGACGTCCCGTCGATGTCCGCATTTTCCGATTTGGCGGCCTGCGCTGCACCAGCCTGGGTCATGTGGTTCCTGTTCCTATTCCTTGGAGATCAACCGGCCAACTCTCTCCACGAAGCCAGGGATTCTATCCTGGTCCATGTCTTGGCGATGTGGTCGTGCAAACGAATCGTATGTTCGCGCACCCGGCGGGAGGCGAGATCCGCATCGCGACTGATCAGTGCATCGATGATCTCCATGTGATCCGCGACCGAACGGCGCGCGCGGTCGCTTTCGCCCATGGTCCGCCGCCGCACCGCCTGCATGTGGGTGAAGAGAGTATCCGCCATCTTCTTCAGCAACTGGCACCCGGAGAGTTCCAATATTGTCTGATGGAACACAATATTGGCGTCGGAATACTCTTCCAGGTCTGCCCGTTCGACGTCGCTGCTATGTTTGATCGCGAACTCCCGCAAGGCATGCAGGTCGGCGTCGCTGGCGTTCTGCGTCGCCAGTCGCGCCGCCATGCTTTCAAGCGCCGCCCAGGTGATCGCCATTTCCAGAATCTCTTCGCGCGTCTTGCGGCAGACGAAGACGCCCTTGCGCGGGACGATGTGGACCAGCCCTTCCTGCGCCAGCCGGGCCAGGGCCTCGCGGATCGGCGTTCTGGATATCCCGAGGCTCTCGGCCAGCTTCCGCTCATCCAGCCGCAGGTCGACGTCGGGCCGGTAGATGTCCATGTCGAGGATCGCGGCGCGCAGCACTTCGAAGGTGTGATCCTTCAAGCTGAAGTTTTCAGCAATGGGGCTGAGCTTGTCGCTTATCGACACTTACAGCGTCCTCCCGGTACGAATCCCCTACGGTTGTCGCATCCGCAGTTATCGTTCGTATGTGGTATACCATACACCGGGCCTAGGGACCGTCAAACATATTCTCGTGTAGGTCACAGGCCCGCAAACGGGATCGCGCCGGGGGCATCGAGTCGCCTCGACAAGGGGTTTGGGCCCCGGGATTCTCCATACGGATAAGCAGTTATTATATTAGTATATCAGCATGTTACGGAACACCCAGAGGCTCAGGGATCGTCATTTCGATAGCGTCGGGGCGGCCTCGGTTCTTGCGCCCACCAACGAGCTGAAGGCGCCTACCGACCATGAGTACCGGGCCCGCCCGGCGCGATGCCCACGAGCCATGACAGACCGTGTTTTACCCCTGGCACAGCGGAAACAGGGCCGAGAGCCGAAGCCTCTCGGGTCTCGCCCGCAGCCCGGTTTATTAGAAATCGAAAATATGATGCGTCGTCGAATTCGGTGTTTCTGCCGCACGAGCAGCCGGTGGGAATCGCCGTGGATCACGGATCGCCACTGGCTTGCCATGCGCCGCCCGACGCTGTTCCCGATCACTTGAAAGAAGTGGTGTCCCCGGCGGGATTCGAACCCACGGCCCCCAGATTAGGAATCTGGTGCTCTATCCTGCTGAGCTACGAGGACATCGCCGCCTGTTTAGCGCAAACTGGCAGCTTTCGCCACCTCCCGACGCCCCTCCGGGTTACGCCAGCAGCGCCCCGCTTTCGATCAGCCAGACGCGTTCCTCGGCACTCAGCGGCGGCACGTCGTAGCGCCGGCGCAACTCGTCCAGCGGCAGGTCGACCACCGCCCACATGTCCCAACCGGCCAGCAGGTCGACCTTGGTGGCCATGCCGCGGGCGACCGCCCGGAAGAACGCGTCGGGCCGCAGCGCGTCGGTCAGGCAGGGTCCCGGCATCACCTGGATGCCGGCCTGGAACTGCAGCAGGGTCAGCAGCAGCAGGTCCATGCACAGCACCTCGGTGTTGCCGGCGCTGAAGGCGGCGTTCAGCATTTCGCCCTGGTCGCTGGTCTCGTACTCGCTGATGACGTGGTAGGCCTCGTGCTTCGACCAGCCCTCGGGGAAACTCTTCGGCTCGCCCGGCATCGGAAAGCCGCGATCCTGGTAGAACCGGAACAGGCCGTTGCCGAGCGTCCCGGCCGGCCGCTCGCCGAGCCCGCGGTACTTGGCCAGCAGGCTCTTGTCGGTCAGCACGGCATACAGCCCCGGGATTTCCGGCATGCCGATCCGCAGCATGTCGAGCCAGTCGCGCAGCCGGGCCTTGCCGGTCGGCGACCAGTAGTGCGCCACCGACCGCATCATCAGCCCGAACGCCAGGCGACGTATGCGCCCGTTCACGGCCTGGCGCAGGATCACCAGGCCCTGGTCCTCGACCCCGAGCCGGGCGGCGGCCGCCTCGACCGCGCGCACCTTCGCCGGCAGCAGCCGCTTGTCGAGCACCGGAAGCATGGCGAGGATCCGCACCGTCTCGCGCCGCGTCACCGGGTCGTCGAGCACGTCGGCCAGGTCCGCCGGCAGCGCCAGCGACGCCGGCTCGAGCAAGGTCTCGCGGTGCAACAGGTGGCGCTGGATCGCCGCGATGCTGTCGCGCTCGACGGGCAGCAGCTCGACCTCGCCCTCGGCGCTCGCCACCGCGTGCATGGCCTGGACGATCGCCGCCGCCTGCCGCTCGTCTGGGTGGATGATGTGCATGCGCCCTCCTCCGCCGCCCGGCTACGCCAGCAGCGCTTTCTCCAGCGCCAGCGCCTCGGTTTCCGCCGCGGTCAGTGGCGGCAGCCCATAGCGCTCACGCAGGTCCTGTAGCTTGACCTCGGCGACGTCCCACAGCCGCCAGCCGGCCAGCAGATCGACCCGCATCGCCGCCCCCCGTGCCATCGCCCGGAAGAACGCGTCCGGCCGCAGCAGGCCCGACGCCGTCGGTCCCGGCACGAAGGTCTTGCCGGCGTGCAGTTGCACGAGGGCCGGCAGCACCAGGTCGAGCGCCAGTTCCTCGGTGTTGCCGGCGATGAAGGCGGCCAGCAGAAGCTCACCCTGCAGGCTGATGCCGTAGTTACTGATGACATGGTAGACCTCGTGCCGCGCCCAGCCCTCCGGGATGCTCTTCGGCTCGCCCGGCACCGGGAAGCCGTTGCGGGCGTAGTAGCGGTGCACCTGATGCCCGAGGGTATCGACCGGCAGGTCGGCCAGCGACCGGTACCGCGCCAGCACGGCATCCTGCCCGAGATAGCCCTTCAGCCCCGGCAACCACGGCGCCACGGTCCACAGGATCGCCATCCAGTCGCGCAGCCGGGCGGTGCCGGTCGGCGACCAGTAGTGCGCGACGATCCGTTTCATCAGGCCGAAGCCGTTGCGCCGGTACTGGCCGCGGGCGATCCGGCTCAGAACCAGCAGCCCGAACTCGTCGACCCCGAGCCGCTTCGCCGCCGCCTCCACCACCGCCACTTTGTCCGGCCGCACCTCGCCGTCGATGGTCGCGAGGATGGCGAGTTGACGCACGGTCTGGCGCCGCAGCCCCGGGGTGTCGAGCCGTTCCTCCAGATCGTCCGGCAACGGTCCCGAGACGCCGGCGATCGGCGGATCCTGACGCAGCATGTGGTGCTGCAGGGCGGCGATGCTCTCGATTTCGACCGGCTCGGGCTCGCGGCGGCCGCCGGCCGAGGCGACGGCCCAGGCGGCCTGCACGACCGTGACAGCCTGCGCCGGCGTCAGCTCCAGGAGCTTCATACCGCGGCCTCCCCGATCCGGTCCGCCGGCGCGTTGAGCCGCCGCAACGCCGCCTGCGCATCCAACCGTATCCGCGCGTCGAGCGCCGGGTCGCCGAGTTCCTTGGCCAGGATCCGGCCGTAGGCGGCCTGCTGCGAACACGGGCTGCGCGGCGACGGCATGAAGAAATGCGAGAACTCGTCGCCACGCTCGAGCACGAACTGCATCAGCGAATGATCGTCGACATCGCCCGGCGCCCCCTTGCTGGTGACCAGCCGCACCAGGACGTCCTCCGGCACCGCAATGCCGAGTTCCCGCAGCGCCGGTTTCGGCTCCGCGAGCAGGCGCTCCTTGAAGGCCGCGTCGCTCCAGACCCTGCCGGTCGACGCCGGGGCGTCGGCAGCGCCGGGCGGCGGGCCGCTCGATTCGGGGAAGACCATCAGGCGGCCGTCGGTGTCAGCGGGCCGGGCGCCGCGTCGGCCGGCGTGGAATGGCCGGAGCCGGTCAGCAATCCGTTGTAGCCGCCGACCCGCTCACGCTCCTGCGTCGAGACCGGCGGCAGGTTGTAGCGCGCCCGCAACTCCGCCATGTCGACGTCGGCCACCGCCCAGAAATCCCATCCATGCACCAGGTCCACTGTCACCTGGGCGCCGCGCGCCATCGCCCGGAAGTAATCCTCGGGGTCGAGGAGGCCCTCCGACACCACCCCGCCGACGATCTGCCGCCCGGCCTGATAGGACAGCAGGCCGAACAGGATCTGGTCCATGCAGGTCTCTTCCTGGGTACCGCCGATGAAAGCCGTCAGCAGCAGCTCGGCCTCCAGGGCCACGCCGTACTCGCTCAGCACGTGGTAGACCTCGTGCATGATCCACGGGACGCTCTTCGGCGCTCCGGGCAGGGCGATCTCGTGGTCGGCGTAGAACCGGTGCAGCGTATGCCCGAAGCTGCCGGCCGGCAGCTGCGCCAACGCCTCGTAGCGGGCCAGGATCTCGCGATTCTTACGGGCCGTCTCGGCACCGTGCAGCTGCGGCAGCATCCACCACAGGAACCGCATCCAGTCGCGCAGCCCGGCCTTGCCGGTCGGAGACCACCAGTCGACGAAGCGCCTCATGAGCGAAAGCGCGATACGCTTGTTCTGGCCGAGCGCGGCGCGCCGCAGGATGGCGACGCCCGGCTCCTCGACGCCAAGCCGCCGGGCCGCGGCTTCGACCACGGCGACCTTCTCCGGTCGTACCCGGCGGTCGATCACCGCCAGCATCGCCAGCAACCTGACGGTCATCCGGCGCAGATCCGGGGTATCGAGGACCGCCTCGAGGTCTGCCGGCAGCGGCCCGGGCACCCCGGCAACCGGATCTTCCCGCTTCAGCAGGTGGCGCTGCATGGCATCGATGCTGCGGGTCTCGACCGGCATCTCCGGCACCGTGCCCTCGGCGGATGCGACCGCGTACAGGGCCTGAACGACGACCGACAACTGGGCCGGGCCGAGGGGGACGAGTTTCATGAGCAGTATCGATCCATGACTGCCAGCGGACGAACCCGGTCCATCGTGTTCACTGTCTGGAAACCGTAGCATTCGGCCGCGCGACGCGTCGAGGTTGAATCTCCTGGCGGAAAAGTCAGTCGCCGCGCGTTTCAGGCAGCGAGGCTCCGCCGCCCTGCCTCGCCGCCCTCGGCGAAACGCAGCGGGGTGGCGCGGTACCGGAACCCGGTCGCGGACAGCGTGACATCAGGCCAGGACAATCCGGCGAACGCCTGATCGCCAGCCGGCCCCGGCATGCGAGGCGGCAGCCCGCCGCTCCGTGGCCCCGGCTCGAACCGCCCGCTGGCGCGAGCGCTCCGTCCGGGGTGACGACACCCTGGGAGGCCGCGATCTTTCAATCACCGTCATCCCGGCCCGGGTCGCCGCAGGCGGCGCGGAACCGGGATCCACCGGCCGCCCGGGTGGCGGGCCGGCCGCGTTCGACCCGACGCCCGAGCCCTTACACTAGATTGGATTGCCCTGGAAATCAGGCGGTTGCCGGAAGCGATTTCGACAAGGCCCGGAAACCGATGAGGCGCTCGGTCTCCTCGTCCCACAGGGCCAGCCGGAGGCACTCGAGACTGCCACGGAGCGTCAGGCGACCGACGTTCCGCATTTCCGGATTGTCGTGCAGGCACTCCCCGAGCCGATAGTTCGGAATCCGGCTGGAGAGATGGTGGATGTGATGGATACCGATGTCAGCGGTCAGCCACCGCAATGGCTGCGGCAGATCGTAGAACGAGGCGCCGTGAACGGCGGCCTCGTGAAAATCCCAGGTGCCGGCGTGCCGCCAATAGGTCGTCTCGAACTGATGCTGGACATAGAACAGCCAGACTCCGGCCACGGTCGACAACACGATGATCGGGGCGTGGACCATCATCACCTCGGCAAAGCCTAGCCAGAGGCCGAGGCCGATCGCCAGGGCGGCGATCGCCAGGTTGGTCGCGAGCACGCCCGGGATCATGTCGCGATGCTTGCGCAGCAGGTCGAGCGGCAACCGATACTTGACCACGAACACGTACAGCGGGCCGATTCCCAGGAACACCAGCGGGTGCCTGTAGGTGCGATACACCAGCCGCCGCCACTTCGGCAGGTCGAGATACTCCCGGACCGTCAGCAGCGAGATGTCGCCGATGCCGCGTTTCTCCAGGTGGCCGGAGGTCGCGTGGTGGATGTTGTGGGCCTTGCGCCAATAGCCGTGGGGGGTGAGCGTCAGCACGCCGATGACCGACCCCAGCGCGTCGTTCAACCACGCCGACCGGAAGAACGACCGGTGTCCGCAATCGTGCTGGATCATGAACAGCCGCATCAGGAACGCCGCCGCCGGCAACGCCAGCAGCAGGCTGGCCCAGTAGGCGTCGGCGACGGTCATGCTCATGGCCACCCACAGTGCGACGAACGGCACCACGGTCACGACGAGCTGCAGCAGGCTGCGACGCAGCCGAGGCTGCCCGTATCCGGCGGCAATCTTTCGCCAGCGCAAGGCACGCTGACGGGATGTCTCGATCTTGGCCGGCTCCGGCACGGTCGCGACACAGGACGTAGCGGTCGAAATTGTAGAACCCTCACCTTCAGCTTGCGGGATGTTCTATAAATCAAAGTCGCGGCGGAACGATGGCGCCAGTCTCTCCACACGCCCCCCGAACTTGGAGTTTGCCACGGCCGCCAGTTCGGCGCGATGATTGGATCAACGGCCCACCGATCGGGGTCTTACTAGATCGGGCCGTCTGCGTCGACGATGCACTTGCCGTTCTGGACACCGAGGCCCCGGTTGTCCCAGGACCAGGACGACGCACGTCGTCGGCACCATGGCGGCCCGCCAAGAGATTTGGACGGGAGAAGCGCCATGTTGGTTTCCGACATCCTTAAGTCCAAGGGCAACACCGTGGTCTCGGCACCGCCCTCGACGCTCGTCTCCGATGCCGCCCGCCTGCTCGCCGAGAAGCGGATCGGCTCGATCCTGATCGTGGACCGCGGCAAAATCGCCGGCATCCTCTCGGAGCGCGACATCGTGCGCACCCTTGCCCATGAGGGGCCGAAATGCCTCGACGGCCCGGTCTCCAGGCTCATGACCGCCAAGGTCGTGACCTGCACGCCCGCCCAGACGATCGCCGACGTCATGGAGATGATGACCACCGGTCGGTTCCGGCATGTGCCGGTGGTCGTCGGCGGCGAGGTCGCCGGCATGATCTCGATTGGCGATGTCGTGAAGTGGCGGCTGGAAGAAGCCCAGGAGGAAGTCCGCCAGATGGCCGCCTACGTCACCGGCGGATGAGGCGTCGCCCGAAAGCGCGGGCCGCTCCTACTTCGCCCGCACCGCATCGCGCATGCGCACCAGCGCGTCGTCCAGCAGCGGGCGCGGGCAGGCAATGTTGATGCGCTCGAAGCCAGCGCCCTCGGGCCCGAAAATGTAGCCTTCGTCGAAGTAGATCTTCGCCTTGTTCAGCATCAGGTCCTCGAGCGCGTCCTGGTCGAGGCCGAGCGACCGGCAGTCGAACCACAGGAGATAGGTGCCCTGGGGCTGGACCACCTTGAACTCGGGCAGCTCGTCCGAGAAGAACTCGACCATCCGCCGGGCGTTGCCGGCGATATACTCCATGACCGCGTCCAGCCACGGCTCGCCCTCGCGGTAGGCCGCCTCGGTGGCGACAATGCCGAACGGGCTCATGCCCGGCATGCTCTGGACGGCGAGCGCCTTCTGGAAGCGCTCACGGATATCCTTGTTGGGGATGATGATGTTCGAGGTGTGCAGGCCGGCCAGGTTGAAGGTCTTCGACGGCGCGGTGCACACGATGGTGTTGTTGGCGGCGACGTCGCCGAGGGTCGCGAAAGGCGTGAACCGCACCCCCGGGTGCATGAGGTCGCCGTGGATCTCGTCGGCGACCACCAGTACCCCGTTGCGCGCGCAGATCTCGGCGACGGCCCGCAGATCGTCGGCGCCCCAGACCGTGCCCGTCGGGTTGTGCGGCGAGCACAGGATCAGCAGCTTGGCCTTCGGATCGGCGGCCTTGCGCTCAAGGTCCTCGAGATCCATGCGATAGGTGCCGTTCTCGTACACCAGCCCGTTGGACACGACCTCGGCGCCGTTGTTGTTGGTCACCCGGAAGAACGGGTAGTAGACCGGCCGCTGCACGATCACCTTGTCGCCGGGCTGGGTGAAGCCGCGCACCACCACGTTCAGGGCCGGAACCACGCCGGGCGCAGTCACGATCCAGTCGCGCTCGACCGCCCAGTCCTGGCGCCTCGCGAACCACGCGGCGACCGCGTCGAGGTAGCTGTCGGTCTTGTTCGAGTAGCCGAAGATCCCGTGCTCGACTCGGTCGCGGAGCGCCTGGAGCACCGGTTCCGGGCAGCGGAAGTCCATGTCGGCGACCCACATGGCCAGCGTGCGGTCGGCGCCGTACCGGCGGCTAGCCTTGTCCCAGCGCTGCGAGACGCCGCCGTGGTTGTGGTATTCCCACTTGACCGAGTTGGTGCCTTCCCGATCGATCTCGGTGTCGAAGTCGACATGCATGGCGCGCTGCCCTGGGTTGGAAACTGCGGTGTTTGGATTCCTGATGAGGCCTGAATCTGTAGCGCGCCCGGTCCGCGCGGCCAAGGCCTAGCGAGCGATTTGCCCACAGACCCACAGCACCGCGTCGTTCCACCAGCCCTCCAACCGGTCCTCCGAGAGATCCCAGCGCCGCTTGGTGGCGCGCCAGCGCTCGACATAGGCGCAGCGGTAGCCCCAGGCCGACGGCAGCCAGGACAGCGGGTCGCCATCGGCCTTGGACCGATTGGCCGAACGGTCGACCGCGATCAGGCTGTCCGGGTGCGACAGGTCGTTGGCGAAGGCCTGCCGGCGCGCCCGGTCCCAGCGGTCGGCGCCGGAGCGATGGGCCTCGCCGAGCGGCACCCGATGGTCGACGTCGAGGTCGCGCGGATTGGTGAACGTCCGGCCGGTGTAGGGATCGTACCAGCGCCCGGCCACCACCTCGCAGCCATCGGACGACAGCGTCGGGGTATCCAGGCTCTCCAGGATCAGCACCTCGGTGCGGGTGTCCTGGCAGTCGCTGTCGGCGTCGATCCAGTGCGGGTAGTCGGCGCGCTCGAACGGCCGGGCGACCGGATAGAACATCTCCGACTGCCGCAGTTCGCCGACCCCGGCGACCGCGATCCCGACCAGCGCCAGGATCCGCACGGTCCAGCCGAACCGACCGCGCAGCAGGGCCGCCCGGCGCCAGTTGGCCATTTTCGTGCCGCTACCACGTCGCCGCACCCGCCGTGCCATTACAGCGGTACCGGCGGCGGATAGCCGATCAGCAGGGCGGTGATGGTCAGCATGGCCAGCCCGGTCGACACCAGGATCGCCGCCGAGGCGGCGGTCACCTGGACGCCGTAGTGCTGGGCGAACACGTAGACGTTGGCACCGACCGGACAGGCCGCGAACAGCACCGCCGAATGCACCCAGAACGGTTCGACCGGCACCAGCAGGGTCAGGGTCAGGAACACCAGCGCCGGATGCAGAGCGAGCTTCATCCCCACCATCACCGAGGCGCTGCCGACGCTGCCGCGCACCCGCCGGTAGGCCAGCGTGGCGCCCAGCGCGAACAGCGCCGCCGGCGGGCCGGCCTGGCCGAGGAAGCCAAAGGTCTTGGACAGCAGCGACGGCATCGGCAGCCCGGCGATCCCCCACAGGATGCCGAGCAGCGTGGCCATGATGATCGGGTTCTGCAGGATCGCCAGGCCGGTGGTGCGGGCCGCCGCCAGCGCCGAAGCCGCCCCCTCACCCTCGCGGGCACGGGCGACCTCCAGCATGGTGGTGATGGCGCTGAACATCAGCACGTCGAGGGTGAACAGCAGCAGCGCCGGCACCGCCCCCGCCTCGCCATGCAGGCTGATCAGCAGCGGCAGGGCGATCAGCACGCCGTTGGAGAACGACGATCCGAAGCCCTGCATCACCATCTCCGCGAAGCGCTGGCGCAGCAGCAGCCCGCCGACGATGGCGCCGAGCAGGAAGACCATCAGCTCGGCCCAGAAGAAGCCGAACAGGAACCGCCCCTGGCCGAGCGCCGTGACGTCGGTGGACGCCATCAGCCGGAACAGCATCGGCGGCATGGCGAAGGTGAACACGAAGCGGTTCAGCCCGCGCACCGCATCCTCGGCCAGCACGCGCGTCCGCCCCGCCAGGTAGCCGGCGAAGATCACGGCGAACAGCGGGACGACGGCGTCGAGAATACTGGCCAAGCGCGGCCTCCGGATGGGAGGGCGACTTCTAGCGGGCGGGGTACCGGCGCGTCAACGCGGGCCCGGGCACGGAACCATCTCCCGGGCAGCATGGTTTTCCCGGAACTGGCTTCACAACCGAAAGGGCTCGCCATGCTGTGGCGGACATCCAAGCTCACGGACTACCGCATCGAGGCGACCGACGGGACCATCGGCCGGATCGCCGATCTGCTGATCGAGGACGACAGCTGGCAGGTGCGCTGGCTGGTCGTCGACACCGGCTCCTGGCTGACCGGACGGCAGGTGCTGCTGCCGACGGCCGCCCTGCAGGCCCCGGACGCCGAAGCCTCACGCATTCCGGTGCGGCTGACCAAGGACCAGGTCGAGCACAGTCCGCCGGCCGAGACCGACCGGCCGGTGTCCCGGCAGATGGAAGAGGCGCTGTTCAGCCACTACGGCTGGGATCCGTACTGGGCCGGCATGCCGGGAATGGCGATGGCCCCCGGCCTGGCGCCGCCCCCGGTCGGCGACGAGCCGGCGGACGCCATCCGGCAGCCCGAGGTTACCGGCGACCGGCACCTGCAGAGCGTGCAGCACCTGTCGGGCTATCACATCCACGCCACCGACGATTCGATCGGCCATATCGAGGAGTTCCTGGTCGACGACGCCGACTGGTCGGTCCGGTACCTGGTGGTCGACACCCGGAACTGGTGGCCGGGCAAACGGGTGCTGGTCTCGCCGCGCTGGATCGAGCAGATCCGGTGGAACGACCGCACCGCCCACGTCACGGTCACCCGGCAGGCGGTCAAGGACAGCCCCGAGTTCGACCCCGACAAGCTGGTGGACCGGCCCTACGAGGAACGGCTGCACCGCCACTATAAAAAGACGTCATACTGGATGTGAGGCGGCCGCCGGCCGGCCGCGGCGGCTGGCCGCGCCCGACAGCCTCTGGTAGCATCGGTCCCGCCGTCGAAGACGTCGAGGGAGGGACCGATGCGCATCCTGCGAGCGGTCGCGGTCGCCGCGATGGTTGCCGCCGGAACGGCGGTCGGCACCCCCGTCGCGGCCGACGTTCCGCTGCCCGACGACGTCCGGGTCGTCGAGCCGGCCACTGACGTGCCGGCGTCGCTGCGGCGGTTCAAGGGATCTTGGGCAGGCCGGTGGAGCGGCAAGCTCGACACCGTGGTGATCGTCGAACGGGTCGAGCCATCCGGACAGGCCGATATCGTCTACGCCTGGGGCGACTACGCCCCGTGGTCGGTCACCCGCGACTGGGAGCGCTGGACCGCCACCATCGTCGGCGACACCATGACCCTGGAAAGGTTTCCGAACGGTGCTCTGGTGCGGTTCGTGTTCCGCAGCGACGGCTATCTCGGCGGCACATACGAGATGCCGCGATACATCCACCATGGCACCTTTCGGCCCGGGTCCGAATGACGGCGGCACCGCCGGCGCCGGCAGGTGGATTGCCGCCTAAACTCGTGCCATGAAGCCCGTCACGCGCCGGGCCGTCCTGCGAGCCGCGGCCCTCGCCGGCCTGCCGCTGGCGGCCTGTGCCGGCGGGGGCGGCGCCGCCTCCTGGACCGCCCACACCCCGGGTTCGGCCGCTACCGTCGACCATCGTGCCTGGCAGCTGTTCCTGGACCGCCGCAGCTTCGCCGGCGCCGACGGGGTCACCCGGGTCGCCTATGCCGAGGTGCCGGCGATCGACCGCGAGCTGCTGGACCAGTACATCGCCGGGCTGGAACGGGTGCCGGTCGGACGGCTCGACCGGGCCGGGCAGCTGGCGTTCTGGTTGAACCTGCACAACGCCCTGATGGTGCGCGTCGTGCTGGGGCACCTGATCGCCCGCAGCCCGGACGATATCGACCTGGGCGGCCCGTTCGCGCGCGGGCCCTGGACCGCGACCCTGGCGCGGGTCGACGGCGTGCCGGTGTCGCTGCAGGCGATCCGCGACGCCGCGCTGCGGCCTGTCTTCCGCGACCCGCGCTGGCACTACGGCCTGTGCGACGCCACCCTGGGCGGACCGTCTCTGCCCCGCGCCGCCTTCGCCGGCGCCACCGTCGACCGGTCCCTGGAGGACGCCGCCATCGCCTTCGTCAACCACCCGCGCGCCGTACGGGTCGAGGCCGACGCCCTGGTGCTCAACGCATTCTGGCGGCGCCATCGCGGCGGCTTCGGGGGTACCGACGCCGCGGTGCTCGACCATATCGCGGTCTACGCCGACCGCGAGCTGCGCGCCGAGCTGCATCCCGGCCGGCCGATCCGCTGGATGGACGACCGCCGGCTGAACGAGTGGCCGGGAGCTTGACGACGGAGGCCCGTCATTTGGGGGGTCCCGGGTCGCGCTACGCTTGCCCGGGATGACGACAGGGAGAGTATACGCACCAACCTCTCTTCCTGCCGTCATCCCGGCCGGAGCGCAGCGGAGAGCCGGGATCCACGAAGCGACGCGCGAAGCGACGGGCGGTTACCCGCCGCTGCGGATCTCGGCCACGAAACGGTCGATGTCCTCGTCGCTGTTCACGTAATGCACGCTGGCGCGCACCACCGCATCCAGGCCGCGGCGGTCGAAGCTGACCCGGCTGCCCGAGCCCGACGAGGCACTGATGTTGATGCCCTTGGCGATGCAGCGGTCGCGGATGTCGCCCGGCTTCTCGCCGGCCTTGGTGAAGGTGACGATGCCGCAGCGGTCGACGCCCTGGTCGGTGATGGTCACGCCCGGAATCGCCGCGAGCTTGGCCCGCAGGTCGTCGGCCAGCGCCCACACCCGGGCATGGATCGCCTCCATGCCCCATTCGAGCGCGTAGTCGATGGCGGTGCCCAACGCCGCCTTGCCGGCGAAGTAGCACTCCCAGTTCTCGAACCGGCGGGCGTCGCCGCGCATCCGGTACTCGGTCTCCGACACCAGGGTGGCGGCATGCTGGTCGAGCAGCGGCGGGTCGATGTCGAACTCCGCGATCCAGCGCTGCCGGACGTAGAGCAGCCCGGTGCCGCGCGGGCCGCGAAGATATTTGCGCCCGGTCGCCGACAGGAAGTCGCAGCCGATCTTCTCGACGTCGACCCGCATCTGGCCGACCGACTGACAGGCGTCCAGCAGGTAGGGGATGGCGTGTTTGCAGGCGATCGCGCCGACCGCCTCGGCCGGGTTGACCAAACCGCCGCCGGTCGGAATGTGACTGATCGAGATCAGCTTCGTGCGTGCGTCGATCATGCTCTCGAGCGTCGCCACGTCGAGCTGGCCGCTGGCGTCGCTCGGCACGACCACCACTTCGCAGCCGTCGCGCTTGGCACGGTGCAGGTAGGCGATCATGTTCGAGCCGTATTCGCATTCGGCGGTCAGGATCTTGTCGCCGGGCCGCAGGTCGAGCGCGTAGAACGCCATGTCCCAGGCCCGGGTCGCGTTCTCGACGTAGGCCACCTCGTCGCGGTGGCAGTTCAGCAGCCTGGCGCCGGCGTCGTAGAAGTTCTCGAGCTTGCCGTCGTGCCGGCGGGCGGTCTCGTAGCCGCCGGTCATCTCCTCCTCGCGCAGCCAGTCGACCACCGCGTCCGCCACCGGCGCCGGCATCAGCGAGGCGCCGGCATGGTTCAGGTGCACGAGGCTGGCACAGCCGCGGGTCTCGGCGCGGGCGCGGGCAAGGTCGAAAGACATCGGGCGGCTCTCCACTGGAATCAGCGAGTACGGACGCTAGCCCCGCGCAGTGCGAAAGTCAGCCCTGCTCGTCTCCGGAAAAACGATCGACGGCCCGGCGGTCCTTCTTCGTGGGGCGGCCGGCGCCGCGGTCACGGGCCGGTGCCGTCGGCATGAACAGCGACGGAACGGAGCTCGCCGACCGTCGCTCCGGCACCGGTGCCAGGTCCTCGTACAGATCCTGCGCCTCCGCGGCCGGGCCGCGGCGCACGGCCAGCGACAGCACCTTGACCACCCGGACGTTCGGACCCTGCGGAAAGGTCAGCACGTCGCCGACCTTGACCCGCTGGTGCGCCTTGCCGACGACCACCCCCGACAGCCGCAGGCGGCCGGCCGAGAGCACGGCGTTGGCGAGGGTCCGCGACTTGAAGAACCGCGCACACCACAGCCACTTGTCGAGGCGCTGCGCGTCTCCCTGGCCATCGCCCGAGTCACCGCCACCGGCAGCACTCATCGTCCGGAGTTGCCCAACCGCAGCTTGGCGAGCACGGCGAACGGCGAGTTCGGATCGTAGGTCGGCTGCCTTGGCTGACGGGCCGGCTGATCGACGTTCGCCGGCTTCGGCCCACTCTTGCGCCCGCGCGAACGCTGGCGCTGCGGCCGGCCTCTACCCTGCTCCTCGGTCGGCCCGGGACCTGTCGGCGCGTGAGCAGCCGGCCCGGGAGCAGCCGGCGCGGCCCCGGCCGGGGTCGCGTCAGTTGGCGCGGGTCCGTCTGGCGCGGGTCCGGGCGACGTCGACGACGCCTCGGCCGTCGGTAGCGCCTGCCCCCCCGGGGTCGCTGCCAGCGCCACGCCGGTCGCCGCTTCCGGCCCGGCGGCACCAGGCTGGCCCTGCGGCCGGCGACGGCGACGGCGACGGCGTGGCTGCTTCGGTGTCGGCCGGTTGCGGCGGCGTTCGAACCGCGCGGCCCCGTCCTCGGCAGGGTCGGCCGGCCGGCAGCCGAGATCCAACAGCATGCCCGCGAAGGTCTCGGCGTCGACGCCAGCAAGCGATAGCATCTCGGGCGTAATCGCGAATACCCCGTCCTTGGCGGCACGCCGCACCAGGGCCGCCAGCCGCTCGACCATGTCGACCCGCACCGCGCGGCCGCCGAGCCGGGCGTATCCCAGGGCCGCGTCATAGGCCGACGGCGTGGCTTCGGCACGCGCCACCTGTACCCGACCCTCGGGCGGCGGCCCCTCCTCGGGGTGCAGGCCGGACGCCGCCGACCACAGCAGCGAGCGCAACCGCACGGCGCGCGGCTTCAGCAGCTCCGGCACGTACAGCGACTCGGTGCCAAGCCGGATGCCGACCCGGGCCAGGGTCTTGCGGCCCTCCTCGTCCAGGTCCTTGACCAGGGCGTCGACCGCCGCCGCCGGAGCACCGCCGAGACCCTCCAGGACCTGGAAGGCGATGCCGCGGGCGGCACCATCGAGATCGGCGCGCTGCAGTTGCATCAGCCGCGGCGCCACCGCCTCCTGGTGTCGCTCGAACCAGCCGCGGACCCGTGCCAGCAGCCGCTCGCCCGCCGCGGGCTCGACCAGTTCATTGCGCGAGACCCGGATCTCCGGCCGCCAGACCGCATCGCCCGCGACCAGCCGCGCGAAGACCGCGCCTTGCCACAGGAACCGGCCACGGTCGTCGAGGGTGATGACGGCATCGTCGGTCGCCTCGATCTGCGCTATCCGGCGGGCTATCTCCGCCGGCAGCACACGGCGGGCGGTGGCCAGCACCGCCTTGGCGTCGGCCGCGTCGGTGGCCTCCGGCACGAAGCACAGCCCCTCCAGGTGGCCGACCCGGTGGCCCTCCACCAGCACCGCCCCGTCGGCGGCGACCGCGGCGATCAGGTCTGCGTCCTCGTCCTTCAGCCGGCGCGACAGGGTGGCGGCACGACGATCGACGAAACGCTGGGTCAGGCGGTCGTGCAAAGCATCCGACAGCCGGTCCTCGATGGCGCGGGCGCGGGCCTGCCGGTCGGCCGGGTCGTCGATCCAGTCGCCGCGGTTGGTGATGTAGGTCCAGGTCCGGACATGGGCGATGCGGGCGGCCAGGGTGTCGATTTCGCCGTCGGTCCGGTCGAACCGGCCCATCTGCTCGTCGACCCAGGCCGATGGCAGCCGCTCCGACCCCTCGGTCAGATGCGTGAACACCTGCGCCAGCAGCCGGGCATGGGTCTCGGACATGGTCTTCTGGAAATCCGGGATCTGGCAGACCTCCCACAGCAGCCGGACGCGTGACGGCACGGTGGTGCGGTCCATCACCTCCGGCATCCGCGCCATGGCTTCCAGGGCCTGCTGGTCGTCGGCATCACGCTTGCGGACCAGGAACTCATGGGTCGAGCGCTCGTCGAGCGTGCGCTTGAGGTCGCGCACGGATGCGAAGGACAGGTCGGCACTGCGCCAGTAGAGCTGGCGTACCGGGTCGAAGCGGTGCTCCTCGATCGCCGCCACCACTTCGTCGTCGAGCGCCCGGCAGTCCATGGTCACGCCGAAACTGCCGTCGTTCATGTGGCGACCGGCGCGACCGGCGATCTGGGCCAGCTCCGCCGGTGTCAGCTTGCGCGGTATCCGGCCGTCGAACTTGGAGTCCTCGGCGAACGCCACATGGTCGACGTCCATGTTCAGGCCCATGCCGATGGCATCGGTCGCGACCAGGTAGTCGACCTCGCCCTCCTGGAAAAGCCGGACCTGTGCATTCCGGGTGCGCGGGCTGAGCGCCCCCATGACCACCGCCGCACCGCCGCACTGACGCCGTATCACCTCGGCGATCGCGTAGACATCGGCGGCGGAAAACGCCACCACGGCACTGCGCCGCGGCAGCCGGGTGATCTTGCAGGGCCCGGTATATGTCAGCCTGGACAGCCGCGGCCGGGTCTCGACCCGGGCCTCGGGGACCAGCCGCTGCAGCAGCGGCCGGATAGTCTCGGCGCCGAGGAACATGGTCTCCTCGGCGCCCCGGGCATGCATCAGGCGATCGGTGAAGACGTGGCCGCGCTCCGGGTCGCCGGCGAGCTGGATCTCGTCGACCGCCAGGAACGCCACCTCGCGGTCGAGCGGCATCGACTCGACCGTGCACACGAAATAACGCGCCTCCGGCGGGACGATCTTCTCCTCGCCGGTGATCAAGGCGACCAGCCGAGGGCCCTTGGCCGCGACGACACGGTCGTAGTTCTCGCGGGCCAGCAGCCGCAGCGGGAATCCGATCATCCCGCTCTCGTGACCCAGCAGCCGCTCGATCGCCAGATGGGTCTTGCCGGTGTTGGTCGGGCCGAGGACGGCGGTGACCAGGCGGGGGTAGTCGGCGTTGTTCATCGGCGTCAGGATTCCGGGTCGGAGCGTCGCTGGCAAGGGCTTGTCGGACGAACCGGCCAGGAACATGGTTACGGGTTGGGTTCGATGCCCGTCCAGGAGCCGCCCGCGGCGGCCCGAACCGTATGCGGGATCAGGGGTCCGGGCATGCCGATCGCATTGTGGTAGAAGTCTCCTGCCGAACGCGGTCCGCACAGCTATTCCGCGGTACCGGGCGGGTGCCGTCCGGCGGGCGGGCCCGGACACGGTCGAATGCCGAGCGTTGCGCATGCCGAGAAAGGTGCCGAGTCATGACCGGTCGACCAACCACCGGATCAGCGGCGATCGCAGTCGTGGCGGTATCCGGCATCGGGCGCCGCCGGTGCGTCGGTACGACGCGGTGACAAGCGCCGGTGGCCAACCGATCCACGACATGGCGTGCGAACCCGACCATGGGTGAGCCGGGCGCCAAGAGTGCAGCCGACGAGAACTTCCCGGTCGGCTCGCTGCTGATCGAGCGGCGCCTTCGCGGCACCGTGATGGCGTATTATGCGGTGGCCCGGGCGACCGACGACATCGCCGACGATCCGGCCCTGCCCCCGGACGAGAAGCTCCGTCGCCTCGATCGATTCGAGGCGGCGCTGGAGGCCCGGACCGACGGGCCGGACGTGATCGCCGCGACGCTCGCCGGCCGGGCACTTTCGGCAGCGGGCGTGCCGATCGAGCACGCCACGCGGCTGCTCCGCGCCTTCCGGCAGGACGCCGTCAAGCAACGCTATGACGATTGGGACGACCTGATGGCCTATTGCGCCGACTCCGCCGCCCCCGTCGGCCGCTTCCTGCTCGACCTGCATGGCGAGAACCGGTCCGGCTACCGGGAGTCCGATGCCCTCTGCACCGCCCTCCAGGTCATCAACCACCTTCAGGACTGCCGCGACGACTACCGCACGCTGGGCCGCATCTACCTGCCGGCGAACTGGCTGGCCACCGAGGGCGTGACGATCGAAGACCTGGACTCGACCGCCTGCGGCCCCGGCATGCGGCGCGTCATCGATCGCTGCCTCGACGGTGTCGACGCCCTGCTCGCCGAGGCACGGCCGCTGCCATTGCGCTTGCGCTCGACCCGGCTGGCGCTGGAGACGGCGGTGATCCTGGCCCTGGCCGAGGCACTCTCCCGCTGCCTGCGGGTCCGCGATCCGCTGGCCGAACACGTCCGGCTCGCGCGATTCCCGATGCTCATGCGTGGCGTCGCCGCCGCGCTCGCCTGCCTTGCGGGGCGAATGCGCGGCGCCAGGGCAGGCGCCCGCCGGCGGCCGGCATGAGCGCCGCCGCGATGCTCGACCCGGAGGCTTCCGCCGCCCGCGCCGAGGCGATCGTCCGCAGCTCCGGCACCTCGTTCTACTGGGGCATGCGGGTGTTGCCGCGCCAGCGCCGGCGGGCGATGTACGCGGTCTACGCGTTCTGCCGCACGGTCGACGACATCGCCGACGAACCGGGCGACACGGCAGCGCGCCAGGCCGAGCTCGACGGCTGGCGCGCCGAACTCGACCGGCTGTACGACGGCGGCACGCCGACCGATCCGATTTCGGCAGCGCTGCTGCCGGCGATCCGCGGCTACGACCTGCCGAAAGCCGAGTTCGAGGCGGTGATCGCCGGCATGGAGACCGATCTCCGCCGGCAGAACGTCGCGCCGACGATGGCGGCGCTGCGGCTGTACTGCCGGCGCGTCGCCGGCGCTGTCGGCTTGCTGTCCATTCGCTGCTTCGGCGCTGTCGAACCGGAGGCCGAGCGACTGGCGGTCACACTCGGCGAGGCCCTGCAGCTGACCAACATCCTGCGCGACCTGGGCGAGGACGCCGCCGCCGGCCGCCTCTATCTGCCGGCCGAACTGCTGGAGCGGCACCACATAGCCGACCGCGATCCCGACCGCATCCTCGACGACCCCGGGTTGCCGGCGGTCTGCCGCGAGCTGGCCGAACTGGCGCGCGGCCGCTACGCCGAGGCGCGGAGGCTGATCGCGCAGTGCGACCGACGCCGGCTGCGGCCGGCTATCCTGATGATGGCCCGCTACGAGACGCTGCTTGCCTGCCTGGAGGCTTCCGGCTGGCGCGACCCGCGCCGCCGCATCGTCGTGCCGAAGTGGCGCAGCCTGCTGCTGCTGCGCCACCTCATCGCCTGACGCGCGCATTGATGGGCGGGCATGTCCACATCGTCGGCGCCGGCCTGGCCGGCCTTGCAGCAGCACTGTCGCTCAGCAGGAGCGGCCGCGCGGTCATCCTGCACGAGGCCGCCGGGCAGGCCGGCGGGCGCTGCCGCTCGTATTTCGACCAGACGCTCGGCTGCCGCGTCGACAACGGCAACCACCTGCTGCTGGCCGGCAACCACGCCGCCATCGCCTATCTGGAAGAAACCGGCGCCACAGGCAGCCTCGTCGGACCGGCGGAACCGGCATTCGCATTCTACGACCTCGCCGACGCCAGCACCTGGACGGTCCGGCCGAACGCCGGTCGGGTCGGCTGGTGGATCCTGGTGCCCGGGCGACGTGTGCCGGGAACCGGGCCGCTCGACTATCTCGGGGCCCTGCGGTTGCTGACGGCACGCCCGGATGCCACGGTCATGGACGTGCTCGGCCCCGGGCAGATCATGGAGCGGTTCTGGCGACCGCTGGTGGTCGCCGCACTGAATGCCGAGCCCGAAGAGGCGGCCGCCAGCCTGTTGCGGCCGGTGCTGCTGGAAACGTTCGGGCGCGGCGGGCGATGGTGCCGGCCGCTGGTGGCCCGGGACGGCCTGGGCCCGTCGTTCATCGACCCGGCACTCGCCGCGCTGGCAGGACGTGGCGTGACGATCGGGCACGGGCGGCGCCTGCGCTCCCTGGTCCTGACCGGCGACCGGGCCGCCGCGCTCGACTTCGGGGATCGCGGGACGGTGGCTCTCGAACCGGAAGACCAGGTCGTGCTGGCGGTGCCACCCTCGACCGCCGCCAGCCTGCTGCCCGGCCTGTCGGTTCCACGCGGCAGCTCGGCTATCGTCAACGCGCATTTCAGGTTGGCATCGCCGCCCCGGCTGCCGGAAGCAGCCCCGCTGATCGGGTTGATCAACGGCACCGCGCAATGGTTGTTCGTCCGCGACTGCCTGGCCAGCGTGACGGTCAGCGCCGCCGGCGCACTGGTGGAAGAGCCGCCGGAGGCGCTGCTGGCCCTGCTGTGGCGCGACATCGCCGCCGCGCTCGGTTCGCCGGGGATGCCACAGCCGCCCGGCCGGATCGTCAAGGAGAGGCGCGCCACATTCCGGCAGAATCCGGCCGAGTGCGCCCGCCGGCCCCGCGCCCGAACCGCCTGGCGCAACCTCGCGCTCGCCGGCGACTGGACCGATACCGGCCTGCCGGCGACCATCGAGGGCGCGATCCGCTCAGGCAATACCGCCGCCGATGTCCTGAAGCTTGCCTGAAGCTCGGTCAGGGTGCGCGCCGGTGGCCGGGCCTCATTGCTGTGCCGGCCGGCTCGCGGACTCTGCATCCGAGGCCTCGACGATCCGGCGCATCGCGGCCCGCAGGTCGAGGGCGGCCTGATTGGCAGCTACCACCCGCTCGCGTGCCGGATGGTCGCCCGCCAGATCCATCACGGCGAGATAAAGATTTGCCAGCATACCGCCCAGCGCGTTATTGACCTCATGCACCACGCTGCGCTGAAGCGCCCGCCGTTCTTCGACCTCGGCAACCGTGGAGCTGTCCCTGGCGACCAGCAGCGCACTGTCGCGGTCCGTGGACATCAGGGCGATCTCCAGGACCCGACCGTCGCTGAGGCGGACGCTGTCGCGTTCCGCCCCGATCGGCGCAACCGCATCGTCGGTCGATGCCGGCCGGTCGCACAGGTTGCCCCAGGCCGCCTCGATCGCCGCGCTGTCGGCCGTAGCGTAGCAGGATCCGAGTTCGGTCAGGGGCGCCGGCCACCGGACGCGGCCCGGTTCCAGTCGCACGCCGTCGCCCACGATGCCGTGCAGCCGCAGGAACGTTGCGTCCGCGCCGACCAGGTATCCGTCGGTGTCACGTATGGCGACGCCGCCGCCCAGGGCACGCAAGGCCTCGGAGCGGACATCATGCCCATCGACAGTCCAGTGGTCGGACGGCACCGCAGGTCCCCCCCCGCCGCCTACCAGGTCGACGGGATCGCGTCGACGAACCGCTGCTGCAGGAGCGGATCGTTCGCGAGCGCCCCGCGAAACGCCTGGGTGCGGAGCCGCGGCGCCCGCTTGTTTACGCCGCGCAGGGTCATGCAGCCGTGCTCCGCGTCGATCACGACACCGACCCCGAGCGGGGCAAGCCCGGTCTCGATGCACTGCGCGATATCGGCGGTCATGCGCTCCTGGATCTGCAGGCGCCGGGCGTAGGCGTCGACCACGCGGGCCAGCTTGCTGATCCCGACCACCGCCTTCGACGGCAGGTAGGCGACATGCGCGCGGCCGATGATCGGCGCCAGGTGATGCTCGCAGTGCGACACGAAATCGATGTCGGTGAGGATGATCAGACCCTCATACCCGGACACCTCGTCGAACGTCTTGCGCAGCAGGGCGGCCGGATCCAGGGCATAGCCCGCGCAATACTCGGCGAACGCCCGGACCACCCTGGCCGGCGTCTCCTTCAGCCCGTCTCGGTCGGGGTCCTCGCCGATGGCGCGGAGCAGGTCCCGGATGCCATTCTCGGCAGCCGCGTGACGCGCGTCGCCGACCACATCGCCGTCGGCATCGATATCGAGCATCGACGACAACTCGCCGCGAAGCCTCGTGATTCCAGTGTCGTTCATGCCTCGCCTCGCCAAATTCGTTTCCTTCGGGCTTGTCGGCGCCGGTCGCTGACGCGGGCCGTTGCCTTCCGGGCACTCACCCCATGGTCTTGACGTCAGTCGCCGAAACGGTCGCATCACCGCAGATCGCATTGATCAGCGTCAACAGCTCCTGCGGTGCGAACGGCTTCTGCAGAACCGCGTCAGCTCCCAGCATGGGCGCGCGGTCCAGGAAGCCGGAGAGCTCGCCGCTGGCTCCCGAGATCATCACGAACTTTGCCCCGGGCGATCCGGTCCGGACCATGCGCAGCACCTCGAAGCCCTCGGCATCGGGCATCAGCATGTCGCAGATCACCAGGTCGACAGGCCAATCCTGCAAGGTTCGGCCGGCCGCCAGTCCGTTCTCGGCGACCTGCACCTCGTGGCCGGCCCGCTCGAGAACGTCGCGCAGACCGTTCCTCAAGGCCTCGTCATCGTCGATCAGATAAATTCTCACATTCCCCTCCCGAGATACCTGTCGTCTCGGCCCGGCCCGCCACCGGCCCCCAAGTCGACACTATCGGTATCTCGTAAATGAACGGTAAACGTCTTAAATCCTAACAAGCTCGAAACCCGGCCGATGACCAAACTCGGTCTGGCCGTCGCGATCATGATTGCGTCGCCAGGGCCGGCTCGACTTCAGGGTCCGGCCCTCCGATCTGCGCGAGCGCGACCCGGACCGCGGTCGCCAGTTCGTCAGGGAACACCGGCTTGCCGATCACCGCCGTGATCCCGAGGGTTCCGAGCCGTTCGGAGTCCTCGGTCGAGACGAAGCCACTGAGCATCAGGACCGGCAGGTCAGGCCGAAGGCTCTTCAGGGCGCGGACGAGATCCTCGCCGTTCATCTTCGGCATCGACCGGTCGGTGATCACCAGGTCCCATGCCTCGGGATCGTCCTGGAGCACAGAAAACGCCTGTTGCGGCTCGTTGTGTGCCTCGACCGTATAGCCGAGGCGCATCAGGATCTCTTTCGTCGCGGCCAGCAAGATCCGGTCGTCGTCCACCAGCAGTATCCGCTCGCTGCCGCGAGGCGCGCTCTGCTCCGGAATCGTCGACTGCATGACCGGCACGGTAGTAGCGATCGCCGGCAGATAGACATCCACCCGGGTCCCGACGCCCGGCAGGCTCTCGACCTCGATGCAGCCCTCGTGGCTGCGGACGATTCCCTGGACCGCGGCCAACCCGAGCCCGGTGCCCTCGCCAACTTCCTTGGTCGTGTAGAATGGTTCGAAGATGCGAGGCATGACCTCTTCCGAAATACCGGAGCCGGTATCGATGATCGTTATGCGCGCGTAGGATCCGTCCGGAAGCGACCCCGAGCTGATCCGCGAGGGCAGGCCGGTGTGATCGCGCGCCGCTACGTCGTTGCCCGCCTTGCCGTCCTCGACTTCGACCCGCTGGATCGACACCGCGACCCGGCCGTCGCGGCCCCCGATCGCCTGTGCCGCGTTGATGCACACGTTCAGGATGATCTGGTGGATCTGGGTGGCATCACCCGAGACGTAGCAGGGGTCGAGCGCCTCGGCCTTCAGGGCCACGTTGTTCGGCATCAGCGTTCGCAGCGTCTTCAGGCTCTCACGGACCGTCGATGCGAGGTCGAGCGGCTTGCGAACCGACTCGGCATTGCGGCTGAAGGTGAGGATCTGGCGCACCAGATCGCGCGCCCGCGTGCCCGAATCCATGATCAGCCGGAGCCGGGACTGGGATGGCTCGTCGGGGGAGCTGTCGGCCATCAGCAGTGAGCAGTTGCCGACGATCCCGCCGATGATATTGTTGAAATCATGAGCGATTCCGCCGGCCAGCGTGCCCAGTGCCTGGGTCTTCTGGGCGGCGTGGTACATCTCCGTGAGGCGGGACCGCTCGGCCTCGGAATCGATGCGGTCGGTAATGTCCTCGTAGGTCTTGACGATGCCGCCGTTCGGCAACGCCGAGGCGATGGTCTCGATGATCCGGCCGTCCTCGACCTTGCGCTGCTGGCGGAGACTGCCTGTCCGGGTCCGCATCAGGCGCTCGATCGCGCCGAGCTGCGACCGGACCAGGGCTTTCGGGGCACCGGTCCCGAGGTCGCCGCGCTTGGCCGCGTATTCGACGAATGTCTGGTACGACGCCGTCGACCCCACGATCGACTCGGGGTAGTGGTTGATTTTCAGGAATTGATGGTTGAACAGGACCAGCTTGGTATCGGCATCGAAGACGGCGATGCCCTGCTTCATGTTGTCGAGCGTCGTTTCGAGCAGGCGGCTCTTCTGCTCGATGAGCTGCTCGCGCTCTTTCAACGCCGTGATGTCCGTGTGAACGCCGACCAGCCGGCCATCAACGGTCCAGCGCTCGCTGATCTTCAGCCAATGCCCGTTGGACAGGCGGCTCTCGAAGGTGGCCTCCGGCGCGCCGCGACGTTTCTCGAGGATCGACTCGATCCATGCGTCGATGTCGCCGTCGACGACCTTGACGCCTCCGTTGCGGACGGATGCCCGCAGCAGGTCCGAGAACGAAACGCCGACGCGCAGGTCGTCTGCCTGCATCGGATGGAGGTCCACGTAGCGCTTGTTGAACAGCGCCACCCGATCCTCCTGGTCGTAGATGATGAAGCCTTCCGAGATGCTGTTGATCGCGAGCTCGATCTCGTTTTTGGCGGCGATCGCCTGCGTGGCCGCCACGTCCTTCTCAACAATCGCCCGGTTGGTCTTGATGATCTGCCGGAACAGCAGGATGAAGATGACGAGGCCGACGATCACGGTCAGCCCGAACAGCCCCAGCAGTTGAAGATACAGTTCGTTGTGCCGGTCGCGCGCGCTGCTCACCTCGTTGGATTCATAGAGCAGCGCCCGCCTCACGAGGTCATGGACCTGTCCCCGCAACTCGTCGAGGCGCGCGTTGATCGCCGACAACTCCGGCTGTCGCAGGGCCATCAGGCGCTGCATATCCGGTTCCAGGGTCTCGAGGACCTTGATGAGGGCGTTGACCGATGGCACCACGCCGTCGATCGACCGGAGCTCCGCGGTCTGCGAGCCGGCCAGGAGCGGGGGGAGCCTGCTCCAGAAGATCTCGAAGCGCTCGTTCGCTTCCCGGGCGGTCGCCTGGCTCGAACGGAGTTCGAAGTCCTTGAGCGACTCGGTGAACCGCAGCAGTTCGATCTCGGTCTGCGCCAGGAACCAGACCGAGATCCGGCTTTCCTTCTCGATGATCTCGCGCTGCTGGATCAAGCCTTGAAAAATGAAGAACACGCCCACGAGAAACGAGCCGAATCCGATGATCAGAATTCCGTATCGAGGAATAAGCCATCCGAGATTCTTGAAGCTCGTCATGGAATTGGGCGCTCCTTCCGCGTCCGGGCGATTGATTCGATCTACACTTACCTGAATCGAATTTCTTTAACCTGCCAGACCCATTTGGCTTGCGTCTGCTTGGTCTTCAGATCGGGGAAATCATCCTGGGGGTAAACGATCCAGAGCGGTCCCTTGTCGCGGATCTTCAGCAGGTCGCCATCCATCCGATAAGCGAGGATCACCGGGTAATTGGTGAAATCCTCGGCCGGGATGTCGACCTTGTAGTCGTTGAGGGCGACGGCTACCGCGGTCGTTCCCGTGGCACCGACGCGCTCCATCAGATCGCTCAGAAGGACCCCTTCGAAAGTCGACTCGCCCTCGGTCCAGGCGGTCGAGGTGACGGTCGTTGTCTTTCCGATCGCCTCCAGCATCGCGAGATCGAAGGTCGCCCCGCCCTCCGCGTTGGTGACACCGATCGCCCCGGTCACACTGAGCAGGATCGGGCCTGTCGGCTTCGGCAGCGCCTCGGCTTGCGCCGCGCCGGCACACAGGCACAGCAGCGCGAGGGCGCGGAATCCGACGGCAAATGTGTTGAGGAAGTTCGGCATACCGATCTCCAGTCGAGGTTGGCGTGGACCGCTACGAGCGACCACGGGGTTCGATCTTCGGTTCGGGCGTCGCCAGATAACCGACCGTCGCGACGAGCAGCAGCACACCGAGCAGCGCGAAGAACGCGGCATATCCGGACGACGGCCACCCGACGAAATCGTGAACGGTTTCCACCACCACGCCACTGCCGATCTGCAGCAACGCGGTTCCGCCCATCAACACCGCGTTCAGCACGGTGGTGCCGCGACCCTTCAGCTCCGCCGGGATGAGCGCCACACCGTGCCCCATCAGGATCACGCTGAACGCTCCGACAAAGCAGGTCGCGACCAGCAGCGGCAGGGTGATCGCCAGTGCGGTGTGGCTGACGCCGGCCAGGACCAGCAAGAGAATCGCCGACCCGACCGAGCCGCCGATCACGACCGGGCGGAAGGAGCCGACACGACGCTGGATCGGCCCATACGCCAGTGTCCCAAGCACGAACGCAACCGCCAGGACAGACAACACGTTGCCGCGATCGAGCCCGTCGACGCCATGGACCTCGTGGAGATACGGGCCGCCCCACAGGCCGATGATGGTGATGATCGACGAATATCCGAGAGCGACCAGCGGCAGGATCCGCAGCAGCCCGGGAACCCTGAAAACCTCGCTGACGCCGCGAATCGACGCGCGGAGCGACCCCTGCCGAAAACCACGCTCGCCGCGATCGTGCGGCTCATCGCGCACCACCCACCAGAAGCCGATCCCCACCACCGCGGTGATCAGGGCGAGCCCCATGAAGGTCGCCCGCCACCCCAGGATCTCGGTCGAGGCCGAAAGCGGCGAGGTCGCCAGCAGGCTGCCGAGATTCGCCGAAGCGAACAGGATGGTCATGGCCTTGGTGAATTCGATTGGATCGAGCCAGCGCGACAGCACGACCAGCGATCCCACCATCCCGCCGGCGAAGCCCAGGCCGATCAGGAAGCGACCAGCGACCAGCGGCCCCAGCGAATCCGCGGTGGCGAACAGGACAGAGCCGATGACGGCGAAAATCAGCATGCCGGAGACCACGCGGCGCACCCCGTAGCTGTCGAACAGCACGCCGATCGGCACCTGCAGCAGCGCGAAGATGACGAAGAACGCCCCGGACGACAGGCCGATGGCTTGGGCGTCGAACGCCAGCTCATGCATCAGTTCCGGCGCGATCACGCCGTTCGACGACCTGAAGAACTGGCTCAATACGGCCAGCACGATCATCGCCGTCAGCATGATGCTGACCTGCTGCGACGGCGCCGACATCCACGCACGGCTGGCCGGAGCGGACGCGCCGGAAGACGCCGCCCGGCGCGCCAAGCCGCCGATCGCACTTACTATCGCGCCGCGTTGCCCCATCTCACCCTACCCGAACTGTCCCACCGGGATCGCAGCGGGCATTAAACCGGAAACAGATTAACAAAGCCTAAAACTTCTAGGATCGCCAAAAGGTTGCGCACGAACGACACCCTTGCGCTCGCATCGCCCTCGTCGCATATCTCCAACGCGCGTTCCGCGACCTATCAACAGCAAGGAAAACGGACGTTTCGCGATGACCGCCCAAAAAACCGACACCGATACCCGCTCCTTCCAGGCCGAAGTCTCCAAACTTCTGAAGATCGTGGCCAATGCGCTGTACAGCGAACGCGAGGTGTTTCTGCGTGAGCTGATCTCCAATGCCGCCGAGGCCTGCGACAAACTGCGCTTCCTGGCGCTGTCGGCACCCGAGCTGACAGCCGGCGATCCGGCGTTCTCGATCCGGCTCTCGGTCGACAAGGATGCTGGGACCCTGACCGTCGCCGACAACGGCGTCGGGATGTCGGAGGCCGAGCTGCACGACAATCTCGGCACCATCGCGCGATCCGGCACCGCGGCCTTCGTCGAGGAGTTGAGCGGCGACTCCAAGAACGATGTCGGCCTGATCGGCCAGTTCGGCGTGGGCTTCTACTCGTCGTTCATGGTCGCCGACAAGGTCGAGGTCGTGACCCGCAAGGCCGGCGAGGAACAGGGGTACCAGTGGACCTCCGACGGGCTCGGCGAATACTCGGTCGGGCCGGCCGAGAAACCGACCCGCGGGACCGTCATCACCCTGCATCTGAAGGACGACGCCAGCGAGTTCCTGGAACGGAGCCGGCTGCAGCAGATCGTGCGCACCTACTCCGACCATATCCCGTTTCCGGTGCTGTTCGCGGAGGGCGACGCCGAGGGCGAAACCCTGAACAAGGCCTCGGCCCTGTGGACCCGCTCGAAGTCGGAAATCTCCGACGACGATTACAAGGAGTTCTACCGCCACGCCGGCCACGCCGCCGACGAGCCGTGGCTGACCGTACACTGGAAGGCCGAGGGGCGGATCGAGTACCACGGCCTTCTGTTCGTGCCGTCGCAGCGCCCGTTCGACCTGTTCCATCCGGAGCGGCGCCATCATGTGAAGCTCTATGTGAGACGCGTCTTCATCACCGACGCCGCCGAGGGACTGGTTCCGTCCTGGCTGCGCTTCGTCAAGGGCGTGATCGACTGCGAGGACCTGCCGCTCAACATCAGCCGCGAGATGCTGCAGAAGAACCCGGTGGTTGCCAGTGTCAGTCAGGCGGTGACCAAGCGTATCCTGGGTGAGTTGAAGAAAAAGGCGGACGCCGACGCCGACTCTTACGCCGAGTTTTGGAAAAACTTCGGCGCGGTGCTGAAGGAGGGTCTGTACGGCGACGGGCTGGAACACCGGGACGCGCTGCTGTCGCTGGTCCGGTTCCGGTCGAGCACCCAGGCCGGTCTGGTCAGCTTCGCCGAATATGCCGCCCGGATGAAGGACGGCCAGGAAGCGATCTTCTATATCGCCGCCGAGAGCGAAGAGGCGGCAAGCGCCTCGCCGCAGCTCGAGGGCTTCAGGAAGAAGGGCGTCGAGGTCCTGTACCTGACCGACCCGATCGACGAGTTCTGGGTGCCCATGCTGTTCGACGGCGTCGACGGCAAGCCCCTGAAGTCGATCACCCGGGGCGGCGCCGATCTGAAGTCCATCAAGGACGCCGATGCACCGGCCGGTGAAGACACCGACAAGCCGGACGAGCCCGAGGCCGATAGCGGCGCGGTCACGGCGCTGGTGGCGAGCGTCAAGCTGGCGCTCGGCGACGCCGTCAAGGACGTTCGCACCACCGACCGCCTCGCCGACAGCCCGGTCTGCCTGGTCGCAGACGAAGGCGACATGGACATGAATCTCGAGCGCATGCTGCGCCAGCACAAGCAGCTCGACGAGGGCGCGAAGCGGGTGCTGGAGCTGAACCCGGACCATCCGCTGATCCGCATGCTGGCGGACCGCGTCAAGGCCGGCGCCACCGGTCCGGCAGTGGACGACGCGGCACACCTGCTGCTCGACCAGGCACGCATCCTCGAAGGCGAGTCGGTCCCGGACGCCAAGGCGTTCACGCGCCGGCTGTCGGCGGTGATGACCAGGGGAATGTAACCGGCGCGACGCGGGTCGGGGACCCTCTCCGGCCCGCGCCCGAGGGCCGGCCGGCTGCGATCGGTACCGGTTGAGCGACGGCCGGCCGCACAGAGCCGAGCGTGCTCGTTCCGGCCTTGTCGGCGGGGCGATAGACTGTATACAACCTTCATTGCAGTCCGGGCTGCCGGACCCGACTAGTGGATAGAATCAGACGGAAAGAACCCTCGGTCCTATCGGCCAAGCTTGGCTTTCCGCCATTCCGCTCGGATTCAACCGTATGATTTTCACCACTAGGTCGGATCCTCTGCCACCCCGACAAATACGGCTCCGTTATCCCGATGACGCTTCTGAATACAGCACTCCTGCTCGCGCAAGCCCTGGTCTATTTCAGCGTCATGGCGGCCCTGTTCCGGGCCCGCGACCGCTTCGGTCTCGGGGCCTTCCTGTGCGCCCTCGGGGTCATGCACTTCCTCGAGACCTATCTCGCCAGCGTGTTCTACATCGAGCTTCCGTTCGGGATCGTCTCGCCCGGCTCGACCGTGCTGTTCTCCGGTAAGCTCGCGATCATCCTGATGATGTACATACGGGAGGATGCCGCGGTGGTGCGGCAGCCGATCTACGGGCTGCTGATCGGCAACTTCCTGATGGTCGCCCTGGTGATGGTGCTGCGGAACCACGAAGTGGTGTCGGCGGTGCCCGGCCGGCTGCCGGACTTCAAGTTCGTGGACGAGATGGGCTGGCTGATGGTGTGGGGCACCGCCCTGCTGTTCATCGACTCGATCGCGATGATCCTGCTGTACGAGCGGTTCGGCAACTGGCTCAGGCGCTGGCCCATGATCCGGAGCTTCGCCACGCTGGCCGTCATCCTAAGCTTCGATCAGGCCGGCTTCTTCCTGGCCCTGCACTACGTGTCGGACGCGCCCTGGTACGTGATGTTCGGCGGCTGGTGCGCCAAGATGGGCGCCGCCTTGGTCTACAGCCTGCTGGTCGGCGCTTATCTGCACTGGTTCGAAGCCAAGACCGGGCCGGCGCCGGTGCCGATGCGGTTGGCCGACGTGTTCCAGGCCCTGACCTATCGGGAACGCTACGAGGACCTGCTGGCACACTCCGGGCGCGACGGCTTGACCGGCGCCTACGATCGCGGGCGTCTGGAAGCCGGGGGTGCTGCGATCGTCGATACCGCGCTGCAGTCCGGACGGCCGGTCAGCCTGCTGGTCATCGACATCGACGGCTTCAAGATCATGAACGACCAGTATGGGCACGGCCACGGCGACGAGATACTGCGCCGGATCAGTCAGGCCATCACGGTCAGGCTGCGCAAGCAGGACCACCTGTTCCGATACGGGGGCGACGAGTTCGTCGTGTTGTGCGACGGGCTCTCGCACGGCCCCGCCTTCGCGCTCGGGGAACAGTTGCGGCGCGCGGTGATCGGCGCGACGGCGGAGCAGCCCGGCGGGCCGCTGACGGCCAGCATCGGCGTCGCCACCTGCCCGCATGACGCAATCGATATCGACCAGTTGTTCGAAGTGGGCGACGAGCGCCTCTACATCGCCAAGCACGCCGGGCGGGACCGGGTCGCCGGCCGCAGCGACGGCGATGCCGCCGCGCTAGTGCCCGGAGCTTAGCTCCATCGCGAGCCAGACGGCCTGGGGTGCCTCTTGCGCCCGCGCGGCAAGCTCAGCGAAGCCGCAGGCCCGGTAGAACCCCATCGCGCGCCGATTGGCCTCGTTGACCCCCAGGTGGACCCCCGGCGTCGCCAGCGCCCGCGCCGCATCGAGCCAGAGTCCGATCAACCGGCGACCGACGCCCCGGCCCTGCAGTCTCGCCAGGAGGTTGATGTGCAGGTGCGCGGGATAGGGTGCGACCAGCCAGTCCGGCATGCGGGGCGGATGGTGGATGCGGTGGCAGCGTCGCTGGTCGGCGGTCCATTCGGCAGCAGGCGTGTGCGACGGGTCCGGATAGGCGGCCCGCAGCGCCGGCCACCAGTCGGCCTCCTGTCGCGCCTCGAATTGCCGGGTATCGGCCGTGCCGAGGACATAGCCGCCGATGCCGGTGTCGTCCTCGGCGACCAGCACCAGCGTGGCCTCCAGGGCGGTGTAGGGGCCGACATACACATGGCCGATCAGCCGCTTGTCATCGTACAGCGCGCCAGCGTCGCCGCCGGCATCGCCGGTCGCCAGGGCTATGGCGTAGAGCGCGTCCAGGTCGGTCGGCCGGTACCCGCGGATCGCGACGCCGTTGGACCGGTCCCGGCCGCCCTCCGCGCTCACCCGGCGGCCCGGAGCGCCGCCTCGAACTCGGCCAACGCCGCCTCGGCGAATGCCCACATGTTGGCCTCGCGGTCGGCGGCGCCCGTCTCCAGCGTGAACCGGCGCTCGACCGGCCCGACGACCGCCACGCAGGTATGGCCGGCGGCATCGCCGTAGCGGTTGCCGGTCGGCCCGGCGGCCCCGGTCTCGGCCAGCCCCCAGGTGGTCTCCAGCTTGTCGCGGATGGCGGCCGCACCGATCGCCGCATAGGGCTCCGACGCCGAGCGCACGCCCGGGTGATCCCGCAGCCGGACCCCCAGAAGCGCCTTGCGCGCCGGATGGGTATAGATCACGCCGCCGCCCATGAAGTAGGCCGACGCACCAGGCACCGCCAGCAGCGCCGCCGACACCAGACCGCCGGTCGAGGATTCCGACACCGCCACCGTCTCGCCGCGCGCCTTCAGCAGCGCCCCCACCGTCTCGCCCAGGCTCATCAGGGACCGCATCGCCACCTCCGCATCGTGCCCGCGCGATTTGCGCCTCGGGCCTGTCCTGCGATACTAGCCGTCTGCCGCGACCTTCGAACACCCGATAGCCGCCACCCCAGAGCAGGCCGAGGACGATGAGCAAGGCGTTCACCAAGGAAACCGACGAAGAGGTCGAGGACGTCGAGGACGACGCCCCGTCCCCGCAGCCGACCGGTACCAAGAACTACATCACCCCGCGGGGATTCGGCGCGCTGCGGGACGAGTTGAGGCAACTGCGCCGGGTCGAGCGTCCGAAGGTCGTGGAGACCGTGTCGTGGGCCGCCGGCAACGGCGACCGTTCGGAGAACGGCGACTACATCTACGGCAAGAAGCGGCTGCGCGAGATCGACCGCCGCATCCGCTTCCTGCTCAAGCGCCTGGAGATCGCCGAAGTGGTCGAGCCGTCGCAGCAGAAGAACCGCGACCAGGTGTTCTTCGGCGCCACCGTCACCTATGCCGACGAGGACGACAACGAGCGCACGGTCCGGATCGTCGGTATCGACGAGGCCGATACCGCCCGCGGCGAGGTGAGCTGGATCTCGCCTGTCGCCCGTGCCCTGCTGAAGGCGCGCGAGGGCGACGTGGTCGAACTACGCACCCCGACCGGCCCGCAGAGCATCGAGGTGGTGACGATCGCCTACGAGGATGTGTAGGGCGTCGGTGCCATACCGCGAGATATAGTTGCGCGACGCATTGGCCGGACAAGCCGATGGGCGCATACTGCATGCTCACGGTCACAGAGGCCTTCATGGTCGCCAGGGAACTGAGGCCGACGCCCGGTGGCGTCAGGCCGACCGCTTCCGCCGATTCGGACGAACCGCGGAACGATCCCCTCAACCCGGTCGAGAACGCCGCGAGCGAACTCGACGAACTCACCCATGCCGAATTTGTCGCGGTCTACAACGACGCCTCGACGAACATCCGGTTCGCCAAGGAACAGCAGTGGCGGACCGTGCTGTACTTCACGATCGGCGCCATCGCCGTCACCACCTACGGCCAGACGTCGCAGTGGGCCGACGCCAAGCTGAGCTTCTACCTGCTGGTGATCGTCTGGCTGTTCAGCCTGATGTCGGTGGGCATCCTGATGATCCTGCAGTGGTGGCAGGGTGCCGAGCACGACAAGATCGACTACGTCACCAGCAAATGGTCGAGCTTCACCACCGCCGCCCGGCGCCGCAAGTCGAAGCGCGTGAGCGACGTGCAGCGCTACGTCATGCTGGCATCGATGGTGCTGTATCTGGAGTTGTCGACCATCGCGGTCACCCGGGTATTCTGGCCATACCTGTGAGCGGGCGTCAGGCGCCGATCCAGTCCTCCGCCGCCTGCGCCAGGCGCCCTTCGGCAATGCCGAGGCGCAGGAAGTGGTCGAGCGGGTTGAGCCCGGCCGCCGCAACGTCCGGATTCTGTTCCAAGTAGAGCGACGTGTCGAACAGGCCGGAGGCGTCGCGGCCCTCCTGCCAGCCGAACTCGTAGTAGTGCTCGAGCGGATTCACACCGGCCGCGGCGACGTCCTGAAAGGTGGCACGATAGCCGGCGGTATCGAAGAACGCGTTGGCGGCGCGGCCTTCGTCGATCCCGAAGGCGGCGTAGTGGTCATATGCGGTAGCCGTGGTGTACCCGGCGGCTTCGACGTCCGGGTTCATCGCCAGGTACAGCTCCGCGTCGAACCCGATGTCGGAGACCGTCACGGGCGTCGCGGTGGCGGTGTATCCGTCCGCGAAACCGAGGATCTCGACGTTCTCCAGCGTGTCGCTGCCGTCGGTCCCGGTGATCGTGAACGTGCCGTCGACATTCACGGTGAGCGCGTAGCCGGCGCTGTCCCCCGAGAACGCCGCCCGGTCCAGGGCCCGTCCGCCGTCCAGCGTGTCGTTCCCGGCCCCGCCCGACAGCAGATCGTCACCGCGTCCCCCGACCAGGTGGTTCGCCAAGGACGAGCCGAACAGCGTGTCGTCGCCGTCGCCGGTGTACAGGTTCTCGATATCGGTGCCGTCGGCAATCGCGAACGCCGCTCCGTCGATCGTGCCCGACACTCCCGCGGTCAGGTCGATGGCCACGTCGCCGGAGACCGCCGCCGCATTGATGGTGTCGGTGCCACCGTCGCTGTCGCTCAGCGCCGCCCGCGACGCGTCGTCCGCGGCCAGGTCGCCGTACTGGTCGGTGTAGACGTAGCGGTCATCCGTCGCCTGCTCGCCGCCATACAGCGACAGCGTCCAGCTCTCCAGCGTCCCGGTGGTGCCGGTCTCGGTGTCGGCGATCCGCAGGGTCCAGTCGCCGAGCGAGCTCTCGCCATAGACCTGAGTGGTCATCAGGGTCGCGGTGTCGCCGCCAGCCAGGAAGGTTCCGTTCGCCAGCAGTTCATCGTCCATCGGGCCCGAGCCGGTGAGCACCCCCGAGATGTCGTAGTCGGGATCGTAGACCAGGTAGCTGGTGGTGCCCTGGGGCGACACCAGCTCGATCCGGAGGTCGCCGATGTCGCCGTGCGGCAGGGTCAGTTCCACCACGGCCGACTCGACCCGGATATCGCTCGTCACGGTGACGGTCTGGCTGATCCCGTCGGCATCGCCGTCGGGTATCGCCTGAGGGGTTCCTGTGGCGAAATCCAGAACGGTCAGGTTCGCCGTCGTCTTCGCATCGGCGTTCCAGGTCTCGGCCAAGCGGGTGGCGGCGCGTGCGTCGACCTGCCCGAGCCCAAAGTCCTGGCTGACGGTCAAGCCGCCGCCGTTCCAGTCGGTGGCGCCGTTGCCGACGGTACTCCACGGGTAGTTCGTTACCTGTGCGGCGGCAGCCTCGGCCGCCGCGGCGTCGTCCGGAATGCTCGTGCCCCCGAAGATGTAACTGTAGATATCCTCGGTTGTCAGAGACGCTCCGCCGGTGTCGTAGGCGGAGTATCCCAGGATCTCGAAGACGTCGCGATAGCCGAGGTCCGGGCCCGCCTCCAGCACCAGCGCCGCCACGCCGGACACGATCGGCGCCGAGAACGAGGTCCCGTCGGTGAGGCCGAAGGCCGGCGTTTCCATACCGTCGTTGCCGACAACCTGGGCGCCCGGCGCGGAAACGAAGACATTGGCGCCCGGACTCGAGAAGGCGGCGATACGGCCGTCGTCGTCGGTGGCCGCGATAGTGATCTGATACGGCGAGTTCTGCTCGTAGCCGTGAGTCGACAGCAATGTCTGACTGCGTGAATTTCCGGCGGCGAACACCGTGACGGTACCGAGACCGGCGCGGCCCTGGCCGGCGGCCTGCGCGATCGCGGCGTGGCCGTCGACGCCGCTATAGAAGACTTCGGAGCCGTAGCTGTTGTTGGAAACGTCGAAGTTGTAGGACGATTCCTGGGCAAACACGGTCGCCAAGCCGTCGAGATCCCCGTCGTCATCCGCCACCCGATAGCCGGTGAAGGTGGCGTCATAGGCCACGCCCACGACGCCCGTCCCGTTCAACGGTGCCGCCAGGAACCCGGACACCTGGGTACCATGGGAGTAGCCCCCGGCGGCCGCGACAGCATCGTCGGCGCCCGATACGAAGTTGCGATCCACGGCCGAATCGTAGTTCCCCGCGAGGTCCGGATGATCGTGGAACACCCCGTCGTCGATGACGACGATCCGCACCCCGGCGCCGGTGTAGTCGGTCCAGGCGCCATCGACCCGGACGTCCATGCCGGCGGTCCCCCCCGACTGCCCGGTATTGCGCAGATACCACTGGTCCGCGAACAGCGGATCGCTCGGCGTGAATGTCATTGAGCGCCCCCCAGATTCCCACCGCTCGCATCAGATCGGCAGCAATCCGCCACCGCAAGGCAACGGGCCGAGCTTGAGACGCATTGTCGAAAGTCTGAGACGCCTGATGCCGATCAGGCAGCGCGGACTCCCGTCGGGCGGCATCCCGGGCGAGTATCGCGATCCCGATACAGTACCGCGGGAACCGGCAATGACCGCACCGACCGATGCGCTGAACGCCGCCCTGACCGACGCCGGCCGACTTCTGTCAGAAGGACGCACCGGGGAAGCCGAGCAGGCCTACGAGACGATCCTGGCGCGGGCGCCCGGCACCCCGGCGGCGCTTGCCCAGCTGGGCGTTCTGACCCTGCAGCGCGGCGATATCGAACGCGCCGAGCCGCTGTTGGCCGAAGCGGCGCGGCGGCTGCCGTGGGTCGCCGCCCTGCACCTCAATCTCGGCACCGCGCGGCGACGGCTCGACCGGCATGAAGCAGCGCTTGCCCCGCTGCGCCGCGCGATCCTGCTCAATCCCGGAGCCGACGGTCCCTACGCGGCACTCGGCCTGTCGGCCAGCCAGGCCGGCAGCCATACTCTCGCGGCGTCCGCCCTGCGGGTCGCCGCCGCCCTGGCGCCGCTCGACCCGGACCGCTGGTATAATCTTGGCGTGGCGCTGGTCGAGGCCGACCGGCTGAGTGATGCCGCCGCCGCCTATCGTCACCATGGCCGCCTGCTACGCGGCCGACCGTTCAACCAGACGTCCGCCGACCCGCTGCCGGACCTGCCGGTCGACCCGGTTCGCCCGCTCTCCGGCCTCGCCTGCCGGCACCGGCTGGAGCACGACCGTGACCAGCTGCGGTGGCTGCGCGACCGCGAACTGCTGCCGTCGACCCTCATGAACGAGCCGGAAGCGTATCAGGCGGTCCTGGACGGGCTCAGCGACGCCGAGCGCTCGGCCGTCAGCTTCACCCTGCCGGAGGACCGGTTGGCGCCGATCTCCCGCAGCTACAACCGGTTCGTCCACCTGGAACCATCGGGCTGGGTGGCCGGCGCGGCAGACCACCGACCGGCGCTGTCCGACGCGGTCGACTGGCCGGCCATGGAAGACGCATTCCTGGGCGGCGACCCGCGCGCCGTGACGATCGACGGGGTGCTCACCGCCGAGGCGCTCGACGCCCTGTGCCGGGTGTGCCGGCACTCGACCTTCTGGCACCAGATCAAGGGCGCCGGCTATCTGGGGGCGTATTTCCGGGAGGGATTCAACGACCCGCTGGTGGTGCGCATCGCCGAGGAACTGCGGGCGGCGATGCCGCGGGTGCTGGGCGGCCAGCCGGTCAAGGTGATCTGGGCCTACAGCTACGACCAGGGCATGGTCGGCATCAACCCGCATGCCGACTTTGCGGCCGTGAACATGAACTTCTGGATCACCGAGGACGAAGCCAACCTCGACCCCGACACCGGTGGCTTGCTTGTGTACCGCAAGGCGGCACCCGCAGACTGGGACTTCCGGACCTACAATGCCACGTCAGCCGAGTTCATCTACGACTATCTCGGCGACCGCCGCGACGACGTGATCCGGGTTCCGCACCGGGCCAACCGGGCGCTGCTGTTCGACAGCCGGCTGTTCCACGAGACCGACGTGTTCCGGTTCAAGCCCGGTTTCGCGAACCGCCGCATCAACATCACCATGCTGTTCGGCGACGGCGGCGGGTAGTCGAACACCCGGACGCGGCTACACCGCGTCCTTCTCGTTGCCGTAGGGGGCGATGTCGCGGGCATCGAACATCACCCGGACCAGCGCCGGCCCTTCATGCGCCAGCGCGGCGGCGAACGCCGGGGCGAACTCCGCGGTCCGGCGCACCGTCCATGCCGCCGCCCCGTAGCCTTGGGCGACCAGCGCGAAGTCCGGACTGCCCATGCGGGTGGCGAACCCGTTCTCCGCGCCGTAGCGGTCGAGCTGGCCCTTCAGGATCGAGCCATGCACCTCGTTGTCGCACAGCACGACCTTGACCGGCACGCCCTCGCGTACCGCGGTCGACAGTTCCTGGCCGTTCATCATGAACCCACCGTCGCCGACGAAAGCGATCACCGGCCGGCCGTCATTGGCCGCCAGCGCCGCCCCGATCGCGCCCGGCACACCACAGCCCATGGCGCCGCTCGGCGAGCCGCCCTGGGTCTGCGGTCGGGTGAACCGCAGGTAGCGGTGGAACCAGCGCGCGAAGCTGCCACCGTCGGTGACCAGCACCGCGTCCTCCGGCAGCGCCTCGCGGATCGCGGCGGCGACCCGCGACAGGTCGACCTCGCCATGGACGTTGACGTTGCCGGGCGTCGAGAACGCCAGGTACTGGGTATGCAGCCCGTCGCGCCACGCCAGGCGGTCGGCGGGTGCCTCGCCCAGGCGGCCGGCGAGCGCCTCCAGAGTCGGCGCCACGTCGGCGCATACCGGAACCGCGGCGTCGAACCGGGACACCACCGCCGGGTCCGGATGGACATGGGCCAGCCGCTTGCCCTTCAGCATCGCCTCCTCGCGGCTGGTGATGCCGTCGAGCCGGCTGCCCAGCACCACCAGCAGGTCGGCCGCGGCCACCGCCTCGGCCTGGTAGGGAACCGGGTTGATCTCCAGGTGTCCCGCGTAGGCGGGATCGCCGTTGTCGATCACGTCCTGGCAGCGGTAGGCGGCAAGCACCGGCGCCCCCAGCGCGGATGCGAAGGCCGCCAGCGGCTCGCGCACCTCCTCACGGCGCGCCAGCTCACCGGCGATGATCAGCGGGCGCTCGGCCCCGGCCAGCGCCGCGACCAGCGCATCGATGGCGGCCGCATCCGCCGTCACCGCCGCACGGACGACCGGGCCAAGCTCGGCCGGGGTCGCCACGTCGCCGTCGCCGAAATCGCGCGGCATGGTGACCACCACCGGGCCGGGGCGGCCTTCGATCGCGATCTCGACGGCGCGCCGCGCCAGCACCGGCAGCTCGGCCGGCGACGACGGCTCAAGCACCGCCTTGGTCATCGACCCGAAGGCCGCGGTCGCATCGATCTCCTGGAACGCCTCGCGGCCGCGCGCATAGGAACGGATCTGGCCGACGAACAGCACCAGCGGCACCGAATCCTGGTGGGCGGCGTGCAGGCCGATCGAGGCGTTGGTGGCACCCGGCCCGCGACTGACGAACACCGCCGCCGGCCGGCCAGTCAGGGCCCCGTAGCCATGCGCCGCGAAGGTGCCGCCGGCCTCGTGGCGCACCGACACCAGCCGGATGCTGTTGCGCCGCCGCCGCATCGCCTCGACGACCGGCAGGAAGCTTTCGCCGGGAACCGTGAAGGCCGTGTCCACACCGGCATCGACGAGCGCCTCGACCAGGGCCGCGCCTGCTTCCATTCTCGAACACTCCTATGGCGACCGCCGGGTCGCGTCGTCTCGGGGACCACGCCGGAGAGTTCCGGCGGAAAGGCAGGATCGGAAGGCCGCGCCGGCCCTCCGCAGGGAACTTCTACGCCACCCCTTCCCGCGGGTCGATCGGCAGCAGCTTGGCCAGCCCGGTCAACTCCTCGATCAACGCCGCCGCCGCCAGCAGGCCGGCCTCGTCGTGCGGGCGACCGACCAGCTGCAGGCCGACCGGGCGGCCGTCCTCGGTGAACCCGGCCGGCAATGACAGCGCCGGGCAGGCCGACAGCGTGATCGACGAGGTGGTCATCGAGGCGGCGATGTAGTTGTCGAACTTCACGCCGTCGACCTCGTCGATATGGGTCTTGTTGACGTCGTAGGGCGGCACCACCGAAGTCGGCAGCAGCAGCAGGTCGTAGGTGTCGAAGAACGTCACCACCCGGCGGTAGAAGGCGGCCCGCTCGCGCTCGGCCCAGGCGATCTGCTCGGGGGTCTGCCGGAGGCCCTTCTCGGTGTTCCAGATGATGTCCGGCTTGATCAGGTGGCGGTGGGTCTTCAGGCGCTCGCCGTGGCTGACCACGAAGATCATGGCGCGCAGGATCTGGAACGCCTCGCCGATGTCGCCCATCGCCGGGCATGCTTCCTCGACCGGCACACCGGCGCCCTGCAGTTGCCGGACCGCCGCCTCGCAGACCGCGCGCACCGCCTTCGACACCGGCGCCGTGCCGCCGAGGTCCGGCGTCCAGGCCACCCGCTTCGGCCACCAGGCCTTGCTGTCGGCCAGCGCCGCGTCGACGGTGTCGGCGTAACCGCGGGCCGGAGCCGGCCGGGTCAGCGGGTCGTGCCGGCACTCGCCCGCCATGGTGTCCAGGAACAGCGCGATGTCCGGCACGTTGCGCGCCATCGGCCCCTCGACCGAGCTCGGGCTGAACAGGTTGTTGGCGGTGCCGCGGGTCACCCGCCCGGGGGTCGGTCGCAACCCGACCGTCGAGGTGAAGGAAGCCGGGCCGCGCAGTGAGCCGCCGTGGTCGGAGCCGTGCGCCAGCCAGGCCTCGCCGGTGGCCAGCGACACCGCCGCCCCGCCCGACGATCCGGCGGGCGTCAGTGCGGTGTTCCAGGGATTGAGGGTCTTGCCGAACACCTCGTTGTAGGTGTTACCGCCGGCCCCGAACTCCGGCGTGTTCGACTTGGCGATCACCAGTCCGCCGCGCGCCTCCAGCCGCTCGACCAACGGATGCGACTTCGTCGGCACATGGTCGGCATGGATCGGCGAGCCGTAGGTGGTACGCACGCCCTCGACATCCATCAGGTCCTTGATGGTGATCGGCAGCCCGGCCAGCCAGCCGCGGCCGCCATCAGGCGGGGTCGCCGGCAGCCGCTTCGCCGCCTCGCGCGCGCGGTCGAGGCACAGCGTCGGCAGCGCGTTGATCGCCGGCTCGACCGCGGCGATCCGCGCCGCCGCCGCGTCGATCAGCTCCAGCGGCGAGACCTCGCCCGCCGCCAGCAGCCGCACCGCCTCGCGCGCGGTAAGCTTGGTCAGTTCCTCGCCACGTGCCATGTCACCCTCCGTTGCAATGCCCGCCGAACTCAAGCAAGGCAATCGGGAGCGGTCAACGGCGTTCACTCCGCCACCGGAATTCGGGCAAGAGCACGGCCGAGCCTCGCCGCGGCCGGCATCGCACGGCACCATGCGCCACCGGCGCGAACATCGCGGGAGCGGACGCCTGCTGCTTCCGATCGCCGGCGGCACCCAGACCTGGGTCGACGGCGACGGGTGGTTTCGGGAGCCCGCCTCGCGTCTCCGGAATGACCGAGGAAGGGAAGCGCCCCGGAGGGACTTCCCACCCACCATTCCGTCACCCCGGAGAGCCGCGGACCTGTTCCGGGATGGCGACCGGATCGAGGAAGTAACCGACGTCCAGAAGCAACCGCGTCACGCCACCCGATCGCCCTTCTTCACCTGCACCGTGCGGTTGTCGACCGCCGGCAGCATCTTCGCCGGGTCGCGGGTGACGACGACGTCCAGCAGGGTCGGCCGACCCTTCTCGGCCATCGCCGCCTGCAGTGCCGGGCCCAGCTCTTCCGGGCGCTCGACCCGGATGCCCTTGCAGCCGAACGCCTCGACCACGTTGGCGTAATTGGTCTCGGCGAGGTCGGAGGACTGGTAGGCGCCCTCGCCGTACATCAGGTGCTGCAGCGCCTTCACGTAGCCGGACGCGGCGTTGTTGACGACGATGACGGTGAAGGCGAGGCCGAGCCGGCGGGCGGTCTCCAGCTCGCCCATCACCATGTTGAATCCGCCGTCGCCGGTCAGCGCCACCACCGGGCCGAGCTTGTCGTGGGCGGCGCCGAGAGTCGCGCCGATGCCGCCGGGTACACCGTAGCCGATCGAGGCGAAGCCGCGGTCCGGCACGAAGCCGCGACCCGGCTGCTTGGTGTCGTACAGCAGCCCGCCCCAATGCGCCGCGAAGCCGCCGTCGGCAACCAGGGTGGCGTCGGCCGGCAGGTTGCGGTTCAGCTCGTGCATCAGCCGCGCCATGTTGATCGGCCGTTCCTCGGAGGTCAGGCGGGCGTCGACGTCGGCCCGCCAGGCGGCCATCCGCTTCGGCACGTCGGCCGCCCAGTCGGCCAGCTTCTCCTTCATGCCGGAGCCCGCCAGCGCCGCGCGCAGCTCGTCGAGGGTCGCTCGGGCGTCGCCCCACAGGCTGAGCGTGGGAGTGAGGGTGCGGCCCATCTCCTCGGCGACGATGTCCAGGTGGATGATGGTCTTGCCTTTGGGCGGCACAGTGTAGCGCTTGGTGGCGATCTCGCCGAGCTTGCAGCCGACCACGAACAGCAGGTCGGCCTCGTCGATCAGCTTGTTGGCGATCCGGTCGTAGCGGCCGAACAGCCCGGCCGACAGCGCGCTGGTGCAGGCGACCGCGCCCTTGCCGCTCATGGTATGGGCGACCGGCATGTTGGTGGCCTCGGCGAAGGCCGTGACGGCATCAGCGGCGCGGCTGATGTGGACGCCGCCGCCGCACAGCATCAGCGGCCGCTGCGCCGACTTCAGCATGTCGACGGCGGTACCGACCGCGGTGGCATCCGGGCGGACCCGCAGCGCCGGGGCGGCGCGGTGGATCGGGTCGACGACGAACTCCTCCTCGTCGAACGGATAGGTCGCGTGGCAGATGTCCTCGGGCACGTCCAGCACCACCGGGCCCGGCCGGCCGGAAGTGGCGACCGCGAAGGCCCGGCGCACCAGCTCGGGGATGCGCTCGATATACTCGACCCGCAGCACCTCCTTGACCGCCGGCCGCAGGATGTCGAGCTGGCGGCTCTCCTGGGTCATGTTCTTCCAGGAGTGCAGGCGGTGGGTGTCGCCGACGATCGCGACAATCGGCACGCCGGCGTTCAGGCTCTCGACCAGCGCCGTCACCAGGTTGGTGGCGCCCGGTCCCAAGGTGGCGTCGCAAAGGCCGACCCGGCCGGTCACCTTGGCGTAGGCATCGGCGGCGAAGGCGCCGCAGCGCTCGTCGTTGATCAGGTAGTGCTTCAGACCGAGCCGGCGGGCGGCGTCGTAGAACGGCAGCAGCTGGAAGCCGCCCATGCCGAACATCGGCCCGCCCTCGAAAGCCTGCAGCATCCGGGCGAGCGCCTCGCCCCCGGTCATCTCGTTGGTCGGCATGGTGTTCCTCGTATCCTTCGCGTTCAGCCGGCGCCCGGAAATCCGGCCGGTCCCATACTCCAATTCGTCACCCCGGACGGCCGTCAGGCCGATCCGGGGACCACCAGCCGCCTCCGATACCGACCGTCTCCAACGCCCGTCGCTTCGTGGGTCCCGGAGCGCCCTCCGGGCATCCGGGATGACGTCGAAGGAGAAAGCGGCACCGGCGACTAGCCCTTCGCCACCAAACTTCGCGCCACCTCGGCGATCTTCTCCGGCGTGACCCGCAGCAGGTCCTCGAGCGGCGGGGCGTAGGCGATCGGCACGCGCGGCGACCCGAGGCGTTTCACCGGCGCCTTCAGGTCGCGGAAGCAGTGCTCGGCGACCGTTGCCGCCACCTCGGCGCCGAAGCCGCCGACCTGCACCGCTTCGTGGGTGACCAGCAGCCGGCCGGTTTTCGCCACGCTGGCGAACACCGCCTCACGGTCCCAGGGCCACAGTGTACGCAGGTCGATCACCTCGGCCTCGATGCCCGCGCCGGCCAGGGTCTCGGCGGCCTTGGTCGCGGCATGGACGGTCGCCGACCAGGAAACGATCGTCACGTCGCGGCCTTCGCGGGCAATGCGGGCGACGCCGAACGGAACGGTCGCGTCGCCTTCCGGCACCTCGCCTTCCAGCGCCCACATGTTCTTGTGCTCGAAATAGACCACCGGGTCGTCGGAGCGGATCGCTTCCTTCAGCAACCCCTTGTTGTCGGCCGGGGTCGCCGGGCATACCACCACCAAGCCGGGGATGTGGGTGTACCAGCCCTCCAGCGACTGCGAGTGCTGGGCCGCCGACGACCGCCACATGCCCATCGGCTCGCGCACCACCAGCGGGACCTTGGTCTGGCCGCCGAACATGAAGCGGGCCTTGGCGGCCTGGTTGATCAGTTCGTCGACGGCGCACAGCGCGAAATCGGCGAACCGCATCTCGACCACCGGCCGGGTGCCGGTCATCGCCGCCCCGACCGACGCCCCCATTATCGCCGCCTCGGAGATCGGCGCATCGGAAATCCGCAGCGGCCCGAATTCCTCGACCAGCCCCTTGTACTGGCCGAACACGCCGCCGCGCCCGAGATCCTCGCCGACCGCCCACACCAGGGGGTCACGCCGCATTTCCTCGGCCAGCGCCTGCTTGCCGGCCTCGGCATAGGTCATCGTCGCCATCAGAACGCCCCTTCCCGCGGGTCGCCCGCGTCCTGCACGTCCTCGTACCCGCGGCTCAACGGCGGCCATGGCGCCGCCTTGGCGTCGGCATATACCGCGTCCATCTCCTCCCTGGCGTCCCGCTCATGCCCCGCCAGCACCTCGCCTTTCACGCCGGCATCGGCCAACACCTGGGCCAGCCGCGCAATCGGCTCGTGCCGCCAGGCCTCATCGACCTCCGCCTTCGGGCGGTATGGCGCGGTATCGGCGGCGGTGTGGCCGGTCAGCCGGTAGGTCCTGGCGACGATGAAGCGCGGGCCGCCGCCGGCGCGGATCGCCACCACCGCCTCGCGTGCCGCCTCGTCGACCGCCAGCACGTCGTTGCCGTCGACCGTGACCGCCGGCACGCCCAGCGACTCGGCGCGGGCCGCCGGTCCCGGGCCGCCGGTCATCGCCGCGGTCCGCGTGGTCGAGGCGAAACCGTTGTCCTCGCACACGAACAGCGCCGGCAGGTCGAACACCTTGGCCCAGTTCAGACCCTCCAGGAACGGCCCGCGGTTGATCGCACCGTCGCCGAAGATCGAGCAGGCGACCCGGCTCTCGCCGCGCAGCTTGATCGCGTGGGCGGCGCCGGCGGTGATGTGGATGTTGGCGGCGACCACGCCGTTGGCGCCCAGCATCCCAACCGCGAAGTCGGCGATGTGCATCGAGCCGCCCTTGCCGTGGCTGGTGCCGCCCTCGCGGCCCAGCAGTTCGCGCATCATCGCCTTGGCGTCGGCACCCTTGGCCAGGGTGTGGCCGTGGCCGCGGTGGGTCGACGACAGGATGTCGTCGCGGTTGAGGTTGCAGCACACACCGACGGCGATCGCCTCCTGCCCGATCGACGGATGGATGGCGCCAAGTACCAGCTTCTCGGTATTGGCCTGCAGGGCCGCCTCCTCGAAGGCGCGAATCCGCCACATCAGGCGGTGGTGGGATTGCAGACGGTCGACGTCGAGATTTCGCGGCACGGCTGTCGCGGACAAGGGCGTTCCTCCTGGATTCCGCATTCCGGCGATTTTTGAGAATTCCACGCGGGTGACGAAGTCTAGGAAGTCGCACGACCGGGGGTCAAGCGAGCGCGAGGGGCGCGAAGACAATAGCCCCGATTGACTCGTCCGGGAGCCATCGATTTAACTACGATTAACTTTATCGGAGTTAAATCGATGGCGTTCTACGGTGCCGGCGTCGAATACGCGCTGCACACGATGCTGAACCTGGCGCGCGCACCGGCCGGGACGGCACCGAGCGCCCGCGACCTGGCAGAGTTCCAGCGCCTGCCGGTGCCCTATGTCCAGAAGCTGCTCACCCAGCTCGAGAAGGCCGGGATCATCGCAGGCGCGGAGGGCGTGCGGGGCGGGTGGCGGCTGGCGCGCGATCCGAGCGCCGTCTCGGTCCTGGAGGTCGCCGACGCGGCGAAAGGCGGGGACGCGTTGTTCAAGTGCCGGGAGATCCGGGCGCGCTGCGCCCTGTGGGACGACGACGATCCGCCGCGCCGGGCGGTGTCCGGGGTCTGCAGCATCCACGCGGTGATGCTGGCGGCCGAGCAGGCAATGCGCCGGGAACTCGCCGCCCATTCGCTCGCCGACCTGGTCGACCGCGTGGCCGGCAAGTCGTCGCCGGCGTTTCCCAATGTCGTCGGGAACTGGTTCGACGACCGCTATGCCAACCGCCGCGGCGGCGGCGCGACCGGAGGTAACGATGCCTGACGAAATCCTGGTGATCGGCGGTGGCTTCGCCGGCTTCTGGGCAGCGGTCGCCGCCCGGCGCGTCGCCGGCGACCGGGCCGCGGTGACCCTGGTCTCGCGCGAACCGGTGCTGCAGATGCGCCCCCGGCTCTACGAGGCCCGACCGGAAACCCTGGGGGTCGACCTGCTGCCGCTGCTCGGATCCGTGGGAATCCGCTTCGTCGCCGGCGAGGCGACCGGCCTCGACGTCGCCGGCCGCCGCGTCGCGATGCGGTCGGGCGAGCGATTGTCCTACGGCCGGCTGGTGGTCGCGGCGGGCAGCCGGATGAAGCGTCCAGCGGTGGAAGGCGCCGACGACGCCTACAGCATCGACACCCAGGAAGAGGCCGTGGCGTTCGACCGTCGGCTGCAGGCAGTCGCGGCAACCGCCACCGCGCCGACCGTCGCGATCGTCGGCGCCGGGTTCACCGGCATCGAGCTGGCGCTGGAGCTGCGCGACCGGATCGCTGGGCACGGCGGGGCAACCCTCGGCGAGCGCGCCCGGATCGTGCTGCTGGATCGCGCCGACGTCGTCGGCCCGGAACTCGGCCCCGGTCCGCGGGCCGAGATCGAGACGGCGCTCGCCGATGCCCGGGTCGAGCTGAAGCTTGCGGCAACGGTGACCGGACTCGCCGCCAACCGGGTGACGCTGGCCGACGGAACCGTGATCGCGGCGGACGCCGTGGTGCTGACCACCGGCATGACCGCGGCGGGGTTCGTCGGACATCTCCCCGGGGACCGGGACGCCCTGGGACGGCTGATCGTCGACCGGACGCTGCGGGCCTCGGCGGCCGCCGGCGTGTTCGTGAGCGGCGACAGTGCCGCCGTCGATACCGGCGACGGGCATTTGGCCCTGCAGTCCTGCCAGCACGCCCTGCAGACCGGACGGTTCGCCGGCGAGAACGCGGCCCGCGACCTGCTCGGGCTGCCGCTGTTGCCCTATGCCCAGCTTCGCTACGTCACCTGCCTCGACCTCGGACGGTCGGGGGCAGTGCTGACCCAGGGCTGGGACCGCACTGTTGCCCAGGCCGGGCCGGCGACCAAGGCACTGAAGCTGCGGATCAACCGGGAGGTCATCTATCCGCCAACCACCGGGTCCGGCGACGCCCTGCTGGCGCTGTCGAGCGTCGATCCGGCCGACCAGCGGCCGCCCGCCGCGCCCCCGGCCGCCTGACCGCGACAGGCACGCGGGCACCACGGCCGTGCCGGTACAATTCTTACAAGACATCCCGCAGAGTCACCGGCGACCATCGGCCAGCGTCACGATCGACAGGAGCCCTCGATGGCCGTCCACGAACTGTTCGCCTATCTGCGCGTCCGCGAAACCGATCGGGCGATCGCCTTCTACTGCCAGGCATTCGGCGCCACCGAGAAATTCCGCCTGGTCGAGCCTGGCGGGCGGCTCGGCCACGCCGAGCTGCAGCTCGGCCCGGCGACCCTGTTGCTGTCGGCCGAGTTCCCGGAATACGGCATCCACGCGGCCGACCCGACGGTACCCGCCGGCTTCGCCCTGCACCTGCATGTCGACGACGCCGACGCCGTCATCGCAGCCGCGGTCGCCGCCGGCGCCACGCTGGTGCGGGCCGCCCAGGACCAGTTCTACGGCGAGCGCTCGGGCACGGTGCGCGACCCGTTCGGCTACGATTGGATGATCGGGCATTCGATCGAGGAGTTGGCGCCCGCCGAGATGCAGCGCCGCTACGACGCGCTGTACGGACCGGGGGCCGGCGGCTGACCCGGCATTCCTTCCGTGTCCATCCGCCCGCGCACCGCGTCGGCGATCCGGCCCATGACCCCGGCCCAGTCGCCCTCGGTCCGCTGCCTGAACAGCCGCATGGTCGGGTACCAGGGACTGTAGTCGCGATCGAGCAGCCAGCGGAAGTCGGGGATCCTGCGAACTGCCAGCCATACCGGCCGGCCGAGCGCGCCGGCGAGGTGTGCCAGGGCGGTATCGGAGCTGACCACGAGGTCCACCGCGCACGCGACGGCCGCGGGGTCTACGAAGGCGTCCGGCCCCCGGTCGTAGTCCTGGCCGAGTGTCTCGACCGTCATTCCCGGCGGCAGGCGGGTCAGCTGGTCGGTGCCGTGACGAGCTTGCAGGGCGATCAACCGGACCCCCGGGATCGCGGCGAGCGATGCGAACGCCGCCAACGGGATCGACCGGCCACGGTCGACTGGCGTGTCGGGGTTGCCCTGCCAGCACACCGCGATCCGGAAGCCGTGACCACCGATCAGGGACCGCCAATGCGCGATCCGGTCCGGCTCGGCCGACAGATAGGGCGTATCGCGGGGGATGGTCGCGAGGTCGGCGCCGAGCACCGCGGGAACCCGTGACAGCGGGATCTGGAAATCGACCGGCCCGTCGGGTGGTGTAGCGCGCACGTCCACGCCCGGCAGCGCCGGCGCGAACAGGCGCACCATGTAGCTGCGGGCGAGAAGCGTCAGATGCGCCCGGTCGAATGGCGGGCGGCGCAGGAAGCGGACATACTGGATCATGTCGCCGCGGCCTTCGTCGGCGACCACCAGCAGGCGACGGCCTTGCAGCGGCTCGCCCTCCCATGGCGGAACGTCCGGCAGCGTGCGCATCGGCATGTGGCCCGGCAGCTCCCAGCGCGCCTCGCGCTCGCGCCAGCCCGCCGGGAGATCGCCCAGCAGCAGCCGGAGATAACCGCGGGTGTGAAGCGGGATCGGATCGCCCGGACGTCGACTGACGGCGGCATCGAACACGTCCCGAGCCTCGTCGAGCCGGCCCAGGCGCTGCAGTGCCAGGCCCCGGTTCAGTTGGGCGTCGTCTTCGTCCGGGGACCCGGACAGCACCGCCTCGGACTCGGCCAGCGCCTCGGCCGGCCGGTCGAGGTCCAGCAGCGTCGCCGCCACGGCGTTGCGGGCGGCGACGCTAGCGGGCGACAGCACCAGCGCCCGGCACGCCGACACCAGTGCGGCGTCGAGGCGGTTGCTCCGCCGAAGTGCGACTGCAGTATTTCCGTAGGCACCGCCCAGCGCCGGAGCGAGGATCGCGGCATGCCGGAACGCGCGAACCGCCGCCTCCGGCCGCTGGCCGTCGAGCTCGAGCGCACCGCGCAACAGCGGCCCGGCCGGATGGCCCCGGGCCGCGTCGCCAGCGGTCGACAACGTGGCGAAGGCGGCGTCGGGACGGCCATCGCGGTACTGCCGGTAGGCAGCGGCGACAGCAGGCGGAACAGGGGCGGAGGCGTTCATCTACCGTGCCGGTCGGAATTGTCGCCTTCGTGATGCCATAGCCGTGCGGTGTCGTTAAGCCAGAAGCTTGCTCGCAGTCGCTGGACGCGCTTGAGTCCCGACGGGGAACGCCGTCGACAACCGGAGACCGACGATGCCGCCGATCCGCTCGCTCACCGCCCTGATCCTGCTTGCCGGCCTGCTGGCCGGCTGTGGGTCGAACCGTGCCGACCTGGCCCGGCTGGCACCCTATGGCGTCGAGCCGCGCGAGCCCTGCGGCGCCACCACGCGCGGAATATCGCTGCGCGACATCGACGACGACGTCGAGGACTGGAGCATCGCCGACGGAACCGAGGAACTCGGCCCGCCGCAGCTCGCCAAGGACGAGGCCGGCATCCGCCGCGCCGGCTGGTACGACGTCACCATCGGGCAGCAGAACTGCGGCACCCTGCTGTCGATCCTGGAACGCGACAAGCAGCGCATCGTTGTAGTCCAGGACCTGAAGCCGCACCAGATCTGGCAGGTCCTGGACGGAAAGTTCCCGGATCAATCGAACTTTCGGCATGACCGAGTAGCAGCGGCCGGACGTCGATTGCGCCCGGTTCAGCCCAGCCTCAATCCTGCGTGTATAGTCGCCGAAGGCATTTACCGCTGATTGGAGTGCCCGATGCCCATTCTCGAAGCCGATCCCTGGCGCGTTCAGTATTTCGCCCGTGTCGCTTGTCCGGACTCGGTGCGGGTGCCGACCGAAGACGGCGACGCCTGGCAGTGGTTCCCGAAGCATCGGTGGGTCTACGACAAGCTCCGGGTCGCCGAGAGCCAAGGTTTCCTTTGCGGACCACACGGCATCGAGCCGCCCGGCTTTCCGGTATTCTCGAAGCCGGTCTTCAACATGCGCGGAATGGGGATCGGGAGCCGCATCATCCGGACGGTCCGCGAGTACAAGGCCAACCAGCGACCCGGCCATATCTGGATGCCCTTGCTCGAAGGCGAGCACGTCTCGACCGACGTCGCCGTCGTCAACGGCGTTCCGAAATGGCAACGGCACTCGATCGGCAAGGCGCTCGATGGCGGCATGTTCGACTACTGGATCGTGCTGGCCGAGCACAGGCCGGTCATCGAGACCTACCTGACGGACTGGATCAGCCGGCATCTGCCGGACTACAGCGGCATGATGAACTTCGAGACGATCGGGGCCAGGATCATCGAGGTCCATCTCCGGTTCGCCGATCAATGGCCCGATCTCTATGGCGGCGATCCGTGGGTCGAGTCGTTGATCGGCCTCTATGAGACAGGAACATGGTCGTATGACGACAGCGACCGGCGCGACGGCTACAGCGTCGTGCTGTTCGGCGGTCACGGCCTGCAATACGCGCACCCACCCGAGGACCTGCTGGAGGAGATCCGCGCCACGCCCGGTGTCGAGAGCGTGCAGGTCAGCTTCCACGAAGACCGCCCGCCGTCCTGGCACGCGATGCCGCCCGGCGGTTTCCGCCTCGCGATCGTCAACACCTTCGATCTCGAGGTCGGGATGCGCATGCGAGAGCGGCTGGCGCTCAGCTTCTGGTCGACCCAACGGCTGACGCCGGCCAAGGCACGCCGCGCCCGGCCGGGAACCGTCGCCGGTGAGTGACGCCCCCGTAGGGTTCGCCGAAGCGGATCTGGTGCGGATCGAGGAGATCGAGAACGTCTGGATTTCCATGCCCGACGGCATCAGGCTGGCGGCCCGCCTGTGGCTGCCCCGTGACGCTCGGCAGCGGCCGGTTCCCGCGATCCTGGAATACCTGCCATACCGGAAGCGCGATTTCACGCGCTCCCGCGACGAGCCCATTCATCGGTTCTACGCGCTGTCCGGCTACGCCAGCCTCCGGGTGGACGTTCGGGGAACCGGCGATTCCGAGGGTCTGATCCGTGACGAGTACAGCCAGTCCGAACATGAGGACGGGCTGGCGGTGATCGCCTGGATCGCGGCACAGCCGTGGTGCGACGGAGCCGTCGGGATGACCGGTATCTCATGGGGCGGCTTCAACAGCCTGCAGATCGCCGCCATGCGGCCGCCGGCCCTGAAGGCGGTCATCACGCTCTGCGCCGCCGACGACCGCTACGCCGACGATGCCCACTACAAGGGCGGATGCCTGCTCAACGAGAATATGCAGTGGGGCTCCATCCTGATCATGAACAACGCCCTGCCGCCCGATCCGGAGATCGTCGGCGACAGCTGGCGCAAAACATGGCGGGCCCGGCTCGATGCCCTGGAGCCGTTCCCGGCCCTGTGGATGCGGCATCCGTTCCGCGACGAGTACTGGCGCCACGGCTCGATCTGCGACGACTACGCCGCCATCGAATGCCCGGTCTACGCGATCGGCGGCTGGGCGGACGGCTACAGCAATGCGGTTTCCCGGCTGGTCGCCAACCTGAAGTCACCGGTGAAGGGCCTTGTCGGCCCATGGGCCCACGCCTTCCCGCACGAAGCCCTGCCCGGGCCCGCGATCGGCTATCTGCAGGAGGCGGTCCGCTGGTGGGACCACTGGTTGAAGGGGATTGACACCGGAATCATGGACGAACCGGCCCTGCGGGTGTGGATGCAGGACTCCGCGGCCCCGCTGCCGCAGCACAGGACGCGTCCCGGCCGGTGGGTCGCCGAATCGGTATGGCCGAGCCCGCGGATCACCCAACGGGTCTTCCATCTCGACTGGGGACATCTGGCGGACGAGCCCGGCGAGGACGACGAGGAATGGTTCAGCTCGCCCCAGACTCTGGGGTCGCGGGGCGGCGAGTGGTGCGGGTTCGGGTCCGACGGCGAGGCCCCGCGCGACCAGAGGTCGGACGACGGCGGCTCGCTGGTCTTCACCAGCGACGGACTCGTAGAGCCGATCGAGATCATGGGCTCGCCCCGCCTGACGCTCGACATCAAGTCGGATCGACCGGTCGCCTTCCTGGTCGCCCGGCTCTGCGACATCCGGCCCGACGGAACCTCGTCGCGCATATCTTTCGGTATCCTCAACCTTTGCCATCGCGCCGGCCACGAGGCACCTGAGCCATTGGAGCCGGGCCGATGGTACCGGATCACCATGGCGCTCGACGATCTGGCCCAGATGGTGCCGGCCGGCCACTCCCTGCGGCTGGGATTGTCGACCTCCTACTGGCCGATGATCTGGCCGACCCCGACGCCTGTCACCCTGACGGTCCGCATCGGATCGGGCGTTCTCGAGATCCCGGTCCGGCCCGCCTCCGCCGACGACGCCGGACTTCAGCCGTTCGGGCCGCCGGCATCGGCACCGGGAACCCGTCACAAGAAGCTGCACCATCTGGACATGAAGCGCCGCGTGGAGATCGACCTCACCACCAACGAGATGACCTACACGCTCAAGAGCGACGGCGGCGAGCTCGGCGGCGCATCACTCGCCCGGATCGAGGCGATCGGCCTCGATCTCGGCAACACCCTGATGAAGCGGTACCGGATCCTGGAAGACGATCCGAACTCCGCCCAGACGGAGATGGCCCAGTCGACGACGCTGCGCCGCGAAGGCTGGAACATCAGGATCGATTGCCGGACCCGCCTCACCTCGACCGTGGATGCCTTTCAGTTCAGCGCCGATCTGGACGCGTTCGAGAACGACGTGCCATTTGCCTCGCGCAACTGGGTGATCGCGATACCCCGGGAGTCGCTTTAGCGAGGCCGGGAAGCACCATCGAGACTGCGGCCAGGGACCGATTCCGGTGACGCGTGTGCCGACGCCCAGACCCCAAATTCCTCGACATTCCGGGCCCCGGCCTGTATCAGGCGCGCGGTTTTCCGAATTTCGTGGAGGACGGCGATGCGCACGCACGCCATGGAGCGCAATGCCCTGATCGCGGGCGCGATCGCCATGGGCCTGGTGGTCCTGGTGTCGAACATCGCGGTCGGCTATCCGATCAACGACTGGCTGACCTGGGGCGCGCTCACCTATCCGATCGCCTTCCTTGTCACCGACCTGACCAACCGCATCCTCGGTGCCGCCCCGGCACGGCGCGTGGTGTATGTCGGTTTCGCGGTCGGCGTCGTGTTGTCGATCGCGTTCGCCGACCTGCGGATCGCGCTGGCCTCGGGTTCGGCCTTCCTGATCGCCCAGTTGCTCGACATCTGGATCTTCGACCGACTGCGCCGCCAGAGCTGGTGGAAGGCGCCGATCGTCTCGTCGCTGATCGCCTCGGCCCTTGATACCGTCGTGTTCTTCACGGCGGCCTTCGCCTTCAGCGACCTTCCCTGGATGACCTGGGCGCTCGGCGACTACGCTGCCAAGCTGGCGATGGCCGCGGCGCTCCTGGTGCCGTTCCGGGCCGCCCTGACGCTGCTTCCGTCCGACTGGCGGCAGGCTGGACCCAACAAGGCCTGATGCGCGTCGACCTCTTCGACTATCACCTGCCCGAGGAACGGATCGCCCGTTTCCCGGCGCGACCGCGCGACGCCGCCCGGCTGCTGGACCTGACCGCCGACGGCATGGCGGATCGGACGATCGGCGACCTGCCCGGCCTGCTGCGGCCGGGCGACCTGCTGGTCGCCAACGACACCCGGGTGATCCCGGCCCGGCTCGACGGTCGGCGCGGCGAGGCTCGGATCGAGGTGACCCTGCACAAGCGCGACGGCGACCGGGTCTGGCGGGCGTTCGCGCGGCCGGCCAAGAAGCTGCGGTCCGGCGACCTGGTGGCGTTCGGGGGGGATCTCTCCGCCGAGGTCTCGGCGAAGGGCGAGGCGGGAGAGGTCGAGTTGACCTTCGACCGCGGCGGCCCGGAGCTGATGGCCGCTCTCGAGGCGTACGGCCGCATGCCCCTGCCGCCCTATATCAAGCGCCGGGGCGACGAGCCCGAGGACGACGCGAGCGACTATCAGACGGTGTTCGCCGCCTGCGACGGCGCGGTGGCCGCGCCGACCGCCGGGCTGCACTTCACGCCCCAGCTCCTGGAGCGGATCGCCGGCCGGGGCGTAGGGCGGGCCCTGGTTACCCTGCATGTCGGAGCCGGCACCTTCCTGCCGGTCAAGGTCGACGATACCGAGGACCATGTGATGCACAGCGAATGGGGAGCGGTGTCGGCCGAGACCGCCGCGGCGATCGCCGCCACCCGGGCAGCCGGCGGCCGCATCGTCGCCGCCGGTACCACCAGCCTGCGGGTCCTGGAGGCGGCGGCCCACGACGACGGCACGGTGCCGGCGTGGTCCGGCGAGACCGACCTGTTCATCACGCCCGGCTATCGCTTCAAGGCGGTGGACGTGCTTCTGACCAACTTCCACCTGCCGCGCTCGACCCTGCTGATGCTGGTCTCCGCCTTCGCCGGTCGCGAGCGCATCCTGGCCGCCTACGACCATGCGATCGCGGCGGGATACCGGTTCTTCTCCTACGGCGACGCCTGCCTGCTGGCCCGGGGGGATGCATGACCATCGAATTCGAACTGCTGGCGACGGACGGCGCCGCCCGGCGCGGCCGCATCACGCTCGCCCACGGGACGGTCGAGACCCCGGCCTTCATGCCGGTCGGCACCGCCGCGACCGTCAAGGCGATGCGGCCGGAATCGGTTGCCGAGACCGGCGCCGAGATCCTGCTCGGCAACACCTACCACCTGATGCTGCGGCCGACTGCCGAGCGCATCGCCGAGTTGGGCGGCCTGCACAAGTTCATGAACTGGTCGAAGCCGATTCTGACGGATTCCGGCGGTTTCCAGGTCATGTCGCTGGCCGGACGGCGGAAGATCGACGCCGAGGGCGTGACCTTCCGCAGCCACCTCGACGGCAGCGAACACCGCCTGACACCGGCGCGCTCGATCGAGATCCAGCACCTGCTGGGGGCCGACGTCACCATGGCGTTCGACGAATGCACGCCGCATCCGGCCGACCACAAGACCGCGGCGGACAGCATGCGGCTGTCGATGCGCTGGGCCGAGGGTTCCCGGGCGGCATTCCAGGACAGGCCCGGCCACGCGCTGTTCGGCATCGTGCAGGGCAGCGTCTATGACGACCTGCGGCGGGAGTCGGCCGCCATCCTCACCGACATCGGCTTCGACGGCTACGCAATCGGCGGGTTGGCGGTCGGCGAGGGACAGGCCGAGATGTTCCGGGTGCTCGATGTGGCGGCCCCGCTGCTGCCGGCCGACCGGCCGCGCTACCTGATGGGCGTCGGCAAGCCGGCCGACCTGGTCGGGGCGGTCAGGCGCGGCATCGACATGTTCGACTGCGTCCTGCCATCGCGTTCCGGTCGCACCGGGCAGGCCCTGACGCGACGCGGGCCGGTCAACATCCGCAACGCCCGCCACGCCGCCGACCCGCGTCCGCTCGACCCGGACTGCGGTTGCCCGGCCTGCACCGGCTACAGCCGCGCCTACCTGCACCACCTGGCCAAGGCCGACGAGATTCTCGGGCCGATGCTGCTGACGTGGCACAATCTCCACTACTATCAGGAACTGATGGCAGGGATGCGGGCGGCGATAGCCGCCGGCGGGCTTGACGAATTCGCCGACCGGTTCACGTCAGAACAGGCGGCCGGCGACCTGCCGCCGACATAGCGACCGGACAGGGCGGTTCCGAATTCGTTAGGAGTTTCTGTGGCATGCACGGGGACGGAGGGACGATGTCACAACACCCCGGCCTCGACGACAAGTTTCGGCTCACCCGCACCTACCGGCTGCTGGTGCGCGGGACCAATATCAACGCCACTTCGCTGTTGGCCACCGATTATCTCAACCATTTCAATGAGGTCGTGATGGTCCTCGAGATGGTTCCGGATATGCCGGAGATCATCGAGGAGGCGATCGAGTGGAAGCCCGCCTCTTATATCGAGCATTTCGCGGCCAGCGTGTTCTCCGACAAGGAACTGGCAATCTGGGCCTACAAGAACGCACCGAAGGAGTATATCGAGGCGTTCGAGGAGCTGGTCGCCGCGGTCGACGCCCTGATCCTGCGCGCCATCGCCGAGCTCAGCCAGATGGTCGAGACTGCCGGCGAGGATGAACTGCGTACAAAGGTGACCGAGCATATGGCCGGAATCCGGGAGCTGCAGGAGCGCATTGGCGGCGTCATCAACGGCACCGTCTTCCGCCTCGACCAGAACCAGATCGATCTGCTGTTCTCGCCGTGAGAAACACTGCGGCACCGGTACCCTTCGCAATTTGCCGTCACCCTACGGGCCCCGGCTCGTCCACGCCGATGCGCGTGTGTCCGGGATGACATCTGGGGGACTGAGGTGATCGCGGATCTCGCAGACCGTATCAAGACCGCGGCCCGGGAACTGGGCTTCGATGCCGTCGGAATCGCTCCGGCCGCCATGGGCGCCCGCGAACAGGCCCGCCTGGACGCCTTCGTCGCCGGCGGCGAGCACGGCGGCATGGCCTGGATGGCCGACACCGTGGAGCGCCGTCGAGACCCCGCCGTGCTGTGGCCCGCAGCACGCAGCGTCATCGTCTGCGCCGCCAACTACGGCCCCGACCACGACCCGATCGACGATCTCACGCACCGCGACCGTGGTGCCATCGCCGTCTATGCCCGCAACAAGGACTACCACGACCTGCTGAAGAAGCGACTGAAGCGGTTGGCGCGCTGGATCCACGCGGATCTCGATGCCGAAGTGAAGGTGTTCATCGACACCGCCCCGGTACTCGAGAAGCCGCTGGCGGCCCGCGCCGGCGTCGGCTGGCAGGGCAAGCACACCAATCTGGTCAGCAGCGACTTCGGGTCATGGTTGTTCCTGGGCGAGGTGTTCACGACGCTGGAGCTGCCACCCGACGCAGCCGAGGTCGACCATTGCGGTTCCTGTCGGCGCTGCCTGGACGCGTGCCCGACCGACGCCTTTCCGACGCCCTACACCCTCGATGCCCGGCGCTGCATCAGCTATCTGACGATCGAGCACAAGGGACCGATCCCCTCCGAGTTCCGCACCGCCATCGGCAACCGGATCTACGGCTGCGACGACTGCCTGGCGGTCTGCCCGTGGAACAAGTTCGCGGCCGCCACCCAGGAACTGGCGTTCGTGCCGCGCGAGGATCTGACCCTGCCACTGCTCGCCGATCTGGCCGGACTTGACGATGACGGCTTCCGCGCCCGCTTCGCCGGGTCGCCGATCAAGCGCACCGGCCGCGACCGGTTCGTCCGCAACGTCCTGATCGCGCTCGGCAACTCCGAAGACAGTTCGGCCGTTGCGGTCGTGGAACGTCGGCTCGGCGACGCCAGTGCTCTGGTCCGCGGCATGGCGGTCTGGGCGCTTGCCCGACTGTCTCGCGAGGCCGTGCGCCGGCAGGCCCATCGCGCCGATGCTGAACCAGACGCGGAAGTGGCCGCGGAGTGGCATGCCGCGCTCGGCACCACGCCTCCCGGAAACGATCGATAGGCGACGAGGCCGGCCAATGCGGCCTCATCCGGTTCGGCGGCGACGGTCGCCTCCTGGCATCGCCGGGCTGGCACCGAACCGGTCCACTGCGGCCGACCGCATGGACGGGCGATAGACGGCCGGGATTCAGCCTTGCTCGTTCCATAGAAGTAAAACATCGTGATTTCATGCAACCATGGAGATCGGCACATGCGCGCCTTGCACTGCCTACTGCCCATCCTGATTGCCACAGGTACCCTGGGAATCCTGCCGGTTGCGGCCGAGGCTTACTACGAAGAGCCATGCAGTCCAATCTTCTTGACGAGAAATTGCATGGACCCCGATCTGGCCGACACCGCTGCGTGTTCCGGACCGGCCGCCGCCACGACCGCAGAGACCCGTTCGGCCAAGATCGACTGGCTTCTCGGGTATGCGGCGAAGGCGCTCGACCATGTGGACCCGCAAGCTCGACTCCACGCCGCCCGGCTCGCTGCCTGTCGCCTGCTCGAGCTCGAAGCGTGGGAACCGGCGCGGACAGTCATGCGGGAGGCCCAGAGTTCGACGGTTGTCACGTCCGTGGCGCATGGAAGCGGTGGCGCCTATCTCGAACCGTTCGTGCGCCTGTCGGTACTGCAGGGCCAGGTCGGTTTCGAAGCCGACCTGGAGACCTCGATGGCCCAGTTCGAAGGTTTGGCGACGGCCTACCCTTCGCTTTGGAACACCCTCTACGCTCGCACCTTCGCCATGGTCGGCTTCACCAGGATCGACCGCCCGGAGATCGCCGAAGCGCAATTCGACCGGGCCCTCGAACTGGCTCTTCAGTTCCCGGAAGTCGACGCTGGCCGTGCCATCCGTCAGGATATCCTCATGGTGGTCGCAAGGGCCGTGGGCGATGCCGGAATGTGGCACAAGGCCGAACCGGTTCTACAGCACCTGACGGCGGGACAAGCCATTCTCGCTCGGCTGCCGTCCACCCCGGACAATGAACGGACGCGCCTCGATACCGCCACGCTCCTGGATGCTCTCAAGCGGCGGGAGCTGCCCACGTCTCAATAGCTTGCCCCCTGGACCGCTTCGCCCTCCGCCGTCAGGATATGGTGAAATCTCGGGCCGCCGACCGGCGGGCCCGTCCCGGCGGGAGGAAGACATGGGAGACTTGGCGGCGGGCGTGGTCGCGGCAGATACGGTAACGCGGCCGACCGAAGCCTGGCGGCGCGCGGTTCTGGTGGCCGGCTCGCACGGCGGGGTCTACGCCGCGTATTGTGCGGTCAAGGCCGGCGTCCGCGGGGTGATCCTGAACGATGCCGGGCGCGGCATGGATGACGCCGGGATCGGCGGACTCAGCTACTGCGAGGCGCTTGGCATTCCCTATGCGGCGATCGACACGATGTCGGCCCGGATCGGCAACGGCGACGACATGATCGCGCGCGGCGTCATTTCGGCAGCGAACCGGATCGCCGCGGAACTCGGGGTTGAGCCAGGCATGTCCTGCGCCGAGGCGGCCAAGGCCATGACCCGCGCCGGATTCCCGGACCAGCCGATTGAGCCGTACAAGGAAGCCCGCTTCGAATACCCGGCCGGACCGAGCGGTCGGCGCATCGTGCTGGTCGACTCCATCTCGCTGGTCGGCCCTGCGGACACCGGCCAGGTCGTCGTCTCCGGCTCGCACGGCGGCATTCTCGGCAGCGAGAAGGCGGCCGCGATGAAGATCGACGGCTATGCGGCATTCTTCAACGATGCCGGCGGCGGCGCCGATGACGGCGGCTTCTCCCGGCTGCCGGCACTCGACGAACGCGGCATCGCCGCCGGCACCGTGGCCACCATGAGCGCCCGCATTGGCGATGCCCGATCGAGCTACGAGGACGGCGTGCTGAGCCGTATCAACGATACTGCGCGCCGGCTCGGCGGCGCCGAGGGTATGGCGCTGAAGGCATTCTGCGAGATCCTGGTCGCATGAGGAGGACAACATGAAGCTCGCGACCTTCACCGAAGGCGGCCGCACCCGGATCGGCGTCGTCGAGGACGCGCGAATCGCCGATGTGACCGCGGTCGATCCGTCGATCCCGGCCGACATGACCGACTTCCTGAAGCAGGGCGCCACGGCCCGCGCTGCCCTCGACCGGGCGTTGGCTACCGCCCCGCGCCGACCGCTGGCCGAGGTGCGGTTGGAGGCACCGGTGCCGCATCCGGGTAAGTTCCTGGCCGTCGGCCTGAACTTCGCCGATCACATCAAGGAACTCGGTGCCGACACCCCGAAGTTCCCCTCGACCTTCGCCAAGACCTCGAGTTGCATCAACGGTCCCTATGAACCGGTGCACCGGCCGCGCGTGTCGGACACGCTCGACTACGAGGGCGAACTCGGCCTGGTGATCGGCAAGCGCTGCCGGCACGTGCCCAAGGAGCGGGCTCTGGAGGTGGTCGCCGGCTACGTGGTGGTGAATGACCTGACGGTGCGCGAATGGGTCGGCCTCACCCCGCAGGTCGTGATTCCCAAGAGTTTCGATACCCACGGCCCGTTCGGCCCCTGGATCACCACCGCCGATTCGGTTCCTGATCCCCAGGTCCTGGCCATCAGGACCACCGTCAACGGCGAGGTTCGGCAGGACTCGTCGACCGCCGAGATGATCTTCAGCTGCGCCGACCTGATCGCGCTGCTGAGCCAGGCGGTGACCCTCGAGCCGGGCGACGTCATCACCACCGGCACGCCCCCCGGCGTCGGCGAGGGCTTCAAGCCGAAGCGCTACCTGCAGCCGGGTGACGTAGTGCGGATCGAGATCGAGGGCCTCGGCCACATCGAGAATCGGGTGGTGGTGGAACCGGAGTCGACCAGCTTCATTGAGGACTGACGCGTCCGCCTGCAAACACAGATCGGGAGACGACCATGGGACTACTCGGAACCGGCATGCTGCTGACCTTCACCGAGGTCGCACCGGAGCACGAGCTGGATTTCAACGAGTGGTACAATCGCGAGCACATCGACGAGCGGGTATTCATGCCGGGGTTCAAACGGGCCCGACGCTACGTCGCCGCCGACCCCGCGACGCGCGTGAAGTACTTCGCATCCTATGAGACAGACACGGTCCGGGACCTGTGCACGCCGGAATACATGAAGCTGCTCGGCGACCAGTCCGACTGGTCGAAGCGGGTGATGGCGAGGTTCACCCACTTCGACCGCCTAACCCTGTCGTGCACAGTCGATCTGGCGCATGGCATTTCGGGCGCTGCCGGTCTCGCCCGGTTTTTCCCGCCCGAAGAGTCCAAGCAGAGCCTGCGCGAAACCCTGCGAGACCGGGTCCTGACGGAGTTGACGGGCCGTCCCGGCATGCACGGTGCCGTGTTGCTGGAGAACGACCTGGACGTCGTGGCCGTCGGCCTGCGGGCCCAAGGCAAGCCGGTGCCCGACGACCTGCAGCAGGAATGGGTGGTGATCCTGGAGGGCAGCAGCCCGGCGATCGTCGGGGCCGCCCTCGACGCCGGCTTCGGCGACGACCGTCTGACAGCCCATGGCGTGACCTCGGGGGCGGTCGACCTCGGGCGCTACGCCCTCGTGTTCGGCAATCATCGCTGATCGGCAGGCGGCGCTGCCGCGACGCCGGCGGCGCGGATCCCGGCGATCCGAGCCAGGCCCGCGTCGCGCAGCGCCACCACCACGTCGAACAGCGGCGCGATGACGGCGCCGACCACCGCCGCGACCTCGGCCGGCATCGGCACCTCCGGCACTGCGGCGTTCCACGCCCAGGCGACCAGGACGCCGGAGCCGACCGACGCGCCGGACACCGCCAGCCGCGGCACCGCCGGCGGCGCCATCACTCCGCCTCCTGGCAGGGGATTACCGCGACGCCGCCGGTGAGACGGCCGCGCACTGCCTGCTTAGCGTCCTCGGTGGTCGAGGTGCAATAGGCGCTGCTGGCGGCGGCAAGCGCCGCCTGGGTCCCCAGTACGACGGTAGCGATCGGCACGCCGGCGCAGCCGCCGAGCGCCAGAACATAGGCCAGGATCGAACAGAGCATGGCAACGGCACGCGCCGCCGCCCGCAAAGGACGGTTCATGGGGCTCTCCTCGGATTTGGGTGCAGGTCGAATTTGGGCGCAGGCCCGAGCGGCGCAGGGCCGCAAGTCAGGAATGCAGATCAGGGGCACAAATCAGGGACATGGGGCGGCCCCCGAGTCAGGGGCGGGGCAGGTTCAGCAGCGCCACCAGCCCGCCCAGTACCGACAGCGCGATGGTGCACAGCACGCCGAGAATGAACGCCTCGACCCGCCCGACCCGGCGCTCCAGCTCGTCCAGGCGGTGCACGACCAGCGCCCGCTCGGCCAAGCCCCTGGCATCAGGCCGCGCCCCCGCGGCCGGAACGGCGAAGTCCTTCATGGGAACCCCTGATGCAGCTGTATGAGTTGAAGAACGGTAGTTGCAGCGCTATTCTTGATGACCGCCTGGTCAGAACATATGTGAACTGCTCGCCCTCCAGCCTCCGGTTAACATGGCCAATGTACTTTCAGTGATCGACGAAATAGATGCACTCGCATGTTCGAATCGGCTGGACGACGTACTTTTGAAGGCACGTGAAATACAAAACTCTCACGGACAAAATTTTGCAGAATCATTGATAGCAGCGGGCCTTCGGGCTCCGGACGTTTTGATTGCAGGCCCTGCTCGTACAGCGTCAACCTGGCTACGAGGGGTCTTAAGTAAACATCCAAACATTAGCGTTGCCATTGGTGAGCCGAATATATTATTTAATATCTCACGAGGGAATATACATTCAACGCTTTCTTGGTACGCGAAGCATGATATTTGGCGAGGCAACCCGAAGAACAATGCTAAGTATTGTGATAAATCACCATCGTACATTCGGCTTCCTGATCGTGATATCGCAATTCTTGGAGCACTTTTCCCGAATATTAAAATCATCTTTGGATATCGCGATGAAACAGAGAGATTGTGGTCGGCACTACATCATAGAATGAATGATTTCAAATTCAAAAAAGACTGGCGGAGTTTTTGCTCTCAATACCCACACGAAGCCCTACATCATATAGATGCCGGAAAAATCAACTTTCATGCAGAACGTTGGAAACGTTACTTCAATAAAAATAACATACTAATTTTACCATACCTCGCAATAACAACGTCACCGTATTTTTGCGTTAACACAGCAATACATCATATTGATGTTTGCAACATATCGCAAATGCCATCCAACGAAAGATCTAGAATAGAAGATAGAATTAACACAAGAGAAGCCAAAAAATCTATAGGAACACCACCCAATAATTTCATTTCAGAAATTCAATCTATTATAAATGATACTATTTTACATTAATTCCCCATCCTTTACTGAAGCCAAATGGAGCTGGGTATAAAAATGCCGCCCCTCCGAAATTTGCGACAACACGATCTCCATTTGTTTTTAGTGATGCGCGGAAACCCCAGTCCGTCGCAACTGATGCAATCGCACCAATAAAAGATGGATTTAAACCGCTTGCTGGATCCCCGCTTCCAAACCAATTTCCATTCATACCAAACCACATATCCGATTTAGCAATATCACTAGCGATATATGCATGTATCGCAAACATTACAACATCACCAGAATTTGCCGAAACTCCCAAAGGTACAGCATTTCCACTATGTTCCCTGTAACCATCAGCTCGCCACGCGTAACCCCATGGCAAATCCCCGATATCATTTCCACTAGGATCCAACTCTGAGTCAGCGAACCCAACACTGATGCTTGATGCAGTTGACCCTATCGAATCTATCTTGATCTCAAAATACCTCTTGCCGTTGTCAAAACTGTCACCGCCTGATGCCGATAATGTGTATGCATTGGGCGTGTTCGGTCCTGTGACGTCAGCCACTAAGTTCCAGTTTGACAGTGTGATATTCCCACTCGTCCCCGCCGGATTCCACGTCGCATACACGGGTGGCGGCAGCAGGACGGTGTTCACGCGCGGATGGCCTAGAAAGCTCGGCATGATCAGATCTCCTCCGGGGTATAGTCCTGCTGGATGATCCGGTCGGGGTCGCACTGGATCATCAGGTCGACGGCCTGACCGGCCGGCAGGGACGACCAGTTCACCGGCTCGCCCTGCCACAGCACGGCACCGGAGCGCGTCGGCCCGATATGTTGGAAGCCCTGGTATCCCGCCCCGGTCCCCAGCGTCGCCCCGCCGAACAGGATCGATTCGCCGGTCTGGACGAAGGTTTCCGCGCCGGCAGCGTCAAGTATGTTCAGCGCGATGGTCAGGTCGACGCCGGCGATCGCGACGTCGACGGCGAGCCAGACCAGGAACCAGCCGTCCCCGACCGCCCGGATGCCGCTCTCCAGGACCGTGCCGCCGTTGAGGGTGCTGGTGCCGAGGATGCTGCCGGCCGCCAGGTCGAGGTCGAGATGCGCCCCCTTCGCATAGGTATCCACCACCAGCCGGAACCGGGCGCGGTGGGTGCCGCCGGCCTTGAGCAGGATCGAGGTCACATAGTCATACGGAGCCGACGAGACCGGCGACCGGCGCGCCGCGATGTAGTGCGATACCGCCGTTTCCCCAGTCGCCGTGAGCGTCCAACCGGGCCCGGCGGGGGTGGCGACATCCTGGACCGGGTCGATACCGCCGCGTGACCAGCCACTGTCGATGAAGGCGAGCGTGAGGTCGTTGCCGTTGATCAGTCTCGATGCCGGCAGGACCGTCACGTTCCAGCCACCGGCGCCGCCGACGGTTGCCCGGATCCGGTGGGCGTGCTCGTAGCCGGGCGTGTCGGCACCGGCGACCAGGAAGGTGGTGTTGCCGGCGATGGTACAGACCAGGGCGGTCGGATCCGACGGACGGACCAGGACCTCGCCGGAGACATCGCCCAGGTAGCCGACCCTGGACTGGCCGGCACCGGCGAAGCCGGCGGTGCCGGCGACGGCAAGGTCGCCCGACAGCGCCAAATCGGCGGTGCCGAGGATCGAGTGGCCGGCGACATCCAGGTCGGCCGACAGCGCCGGTGCCGGGTCCAGCGCCAGGCTGACGCCGCCGCCCGGACGGGTGATCAGCCAGTCGGCGGCGGCGGCGCCGGACGCGAACGTCACCTGCAGGCCGAGCGTGGTGCCGGCGAAGGCGGTAACCGTGGCGATCATCAGACGATCCGGATCGCCGACGCTGGCGACCCGCACCATCATGCCGGGCGAGAGGCCGACGACGGCAGCGTCCTGATGGGTGGTCAGCACGACCGCCCCTACAGCCGGCGTCACCAGGGTCGACGATGTGGCCGCCAGACCCTGCAGAAAGGCCGCCTCGCGCGCGAAGGCGGCGAGCATGGCCGGGAAGCCGGTCGCTTCGTCGGCATAGGCTGTGCCGGCGACGTTGGCGTCGGTGAAGGTCTCACCGGCGAGCGTGACGCTCCAGGCCATGGGCGGGTCTCCGTGCCAGGGGAAGGTGACGACTCAGAGCAGTTCCTCGATCGCGAAGGTCTTGGCGAAGCGGCTCGGAGTCGGGTTGGCGATCGGCGCGGTCTCGGCCAGCACGCCGTAGACGGTGTGGCGGTGACGGTGCTGGAGATCATCCGGATCCACCATCACCATCAGGTCGCCGCCGACGCCTTTCAGGCGCTCCAGCTCGTAGGCTTGGCCGAACACCTCGTCGCGCTCCAGGTAATCGAAGGCGAAGCGCAGGCGCCGGTACTTGGGTTGGACATCGACGTAGCGCTGGCCACCTCGCGAGCGCACCGTGCGACTGTCGTCGACCTGTTCGATCGACCAGCCGTACTGCAGGTTCACACGCGGCTGCCATGCCGGCCCCACCACCAGCCGGCCGGCCTGCAGATAACCATCGGGGTGGCCCGGGTCGGCCAGTTCGAGACGCAGGTAGCGGGCGATCACCGGCACCGGCAACACGTGGATGGCGGCGATCCCGTAGGTCGCCGCCTCATCGGCCGACAACAGGCCGCCCCAGCGGAACTCGCCCCACACCCCGACGCCGAACGGCGTAACCGCCGGCCAGATCACCGTCCAGCCGGAGTCGTGCAGCGGCTCGTCGAAGGTCGGATCGGCCGCGAGTCGCAGCCGCCAACGACCGGCCTGGGTCAGGTTGTGGCGGATCAGTGCCACCAGCCGTACCGGTCCGGCCGTGCCGAAATCCAGGTCGACGGTGGTGTCGCCCGGGTCGGCGGTCGCCGAGCGGGCAACCCTGCTTGGCTGCCGGTCGGCAAGATTCCCGGCCGGCAGTTCCAAGGTCCAGTCACCGCCGGAAAAGACCGCGGCATCGGCGTGGTTGCGGTAGGCGATCAGCATCGTGCCCATCGGCGCGTCATCCCCACAGGTCGAGGGTCACTTCATTCACCGCCGCGTCCTCGACCATGCCGACGACCAGCAGCGCCCGCCCGGCCGCCAGGCCGTAGCGCGGGTAGCGGATCCGTACCGTCCGCCCGAGGTCGAGCGAGAACGGCTGGGTCTTCAACCGCACCCGGAACGCGTCGCGGTCGGCCCCGAACAGCGCCAGCCGGCGGGCGGCCTCGGCCTGGGCATCGACCGCATCGGCCAGGGCGGTGTCGCGCACCGCCTCCTCGGCCAGCAGGTGCCGGGTCCGGATTGCCGGATCCTCGGCGCTGGCGTAGCGAAAGCCCTCGGCGAGGTCGGCGCGGGTCCCGTCGTCGACCGCGCCCGCCACCGCGTCGGGGTCGAGGGTGCGCCAGTAGCGGCCGTAACCGAGCTTCTGCCGCCAGATCGGCCGGGCGACTGCGACCCGCTCGATCTCCAGGATCTGGACCGCGTCGAATTCGGCATCGATCACCGCCGCCGGCGGCTCGATCCGCCCGACCGTCAGCCGGCCGGCGCGGTCGAACCCGTAGTGCCCACCGACCGCATCCATCAGCGCATCGAGCAGCTCGACCAGCGGCGTCTCGTCCTCGACGAACAGTCCGACCGGTGCCGGCACGGCGGCACCGAGTGCCGCGAAGGCGTCGAGATCGAGGTCGCCCGGGTCTGTGAAGCCGGCCCGCGTCGTCGCGATCCGGCGGACCAGTGCGGCGGCAGTCTCAATGTAGCCGCCACCGTCCCCGGCCGGCGCGTCGCCGCGCACGTCGGCGGTGACGGTGCCGGCCGGCGAAGCGCCCAGGCTGAAGCAGCCGGTCGCCGGATCGCTGCTGAACTGCCCGGCCGCCGGGACACCGACGACCTTGGTGACCGCCAGGCCGCGGTCGTACACCGCGTCGACCTCGGCGATCGGCCCGTCGTGGACCTGGTAGAGCAGGGCCGCCGGGTCCACCAGCACCGCCGGCACTCGCAGGGCCCGACCGAAGCACAGCGGCCGCGGACGACCGGCGAGCCCTTCCCGTCCCTCGAAGCCGCCGGTCCCGGCATAGCTCGAGCGGGCGACCTCGGCTTCGAACCGGGCCTGCAGGTCTCGCAGCCGCAAGGTCAGCAGCAGGTCGTCGAACGCGACCTGCTCGGCGGTGCCGTCGAACACCAGCCCGAACTCGCTGAGCGCGAAGCCGTCGCCGCCGAGCCAGACCCGCACCCGCCGACCGTCCCAGGCCAGCGCCGCCAGCCCGTCGAGCGCACCGTCGGCGTTGTTCAGGGTCAGCGCCCCGAAGCCCGGCACCGACCGGCCCCGCAGGTGGCCGGCGGAGAACAGCTGCCGCTCGAAGTTCAGGGCGGTCACCAGCCGCGGTTCATACCATGCGTTCGGTGGGTCGTCGCCGGGCTGGGTGACGAAGCCGTGGTCACTGAACCGCAGCGTCCTGGTGGCTCCGAGACCGGCGTCGAACGGCTCGACGACCACCAGATAGCGGCGGTCGGCATAGGGGTCGGACAGCAGATCGTCGAACCGGCTCATGCCGCCCTCCCCACGCCGGTGCCGGCCGCCAACCGCTCGAGCGAGCGGCGCAGCGTCGCGTTCTCGCCGCGCAATCCCGCAATGTCGGCGCGCAGCCGGCGTGTCTCCTCGACCAGGGTCTCGATCCCGGCAGTCCGACGCGCCGCCCCGGCATCCGGTTCCCGGACGCTGGCATCGTTGGCCGGCGCCGACACGGTGACCGGGATCGTGCGGCCGTCCGGCAACGGCACGAACGCCTCCGGCATCCGCCCTTCGCCGAACAGGGCGAGCTGCGGCCGGGAGGCGATGCCGCCGAACCCGTAGCGGTGCAGTTCCAGCGGCCCGCCCGCCGTCATCACCCCGCCATCGGCGAAGTTGACGGCCGAGGCGATGGCATCGACCAAGGCATTCACGTCGGACGACAGTCCGGGCCGGAATGCGGCGAAGCCGCCGCTGCCGAAGTCCCCGGCATAGCCGGTCAGGCGGGACAGGATGCGGTTGCGGGTCGGATTGCGGCCGAAGTCGGCGTCCGGGTTCGGCAGGTCGCCGGTTTCCCCGGTCAGCGCGCGGCGCAGTTCCTTCAACTCCTCGAGCTGGGCCTCGGCGACCTGGAGCTGCCGGTCGGCGACATCGCCGGTACCGCGCAGGGTGTCGTCAACCTGCCGGAAGATCCGCGCGTAGTCCTCGTTGCTGGCATAGAAGTCGCGCGCCAGCTCGAGATAGGCTTCGCTCGACTCCGGGAGATCGGCCTGCGCCAACTGGTCGCCGGCCTGCGACCGGGACGCCAGGTCCTCGAAGCGCTGCCGGGCCTGATCCAGTTGCTCGGCCGGCGACAGCACCGACAGCGAAGGATCGAGCGCCAGCCGGCGGCGGGTGTCGGCGATCGCTTCGACCACCGCCTCGGCACTGCGCTTCACTTCCTCCTGCTCGCGGATCTGGGCGTCGAGCTCACGGGTGGCCAGCCGGGTAACGTCGGCCAGCGTCAGTTGGGCAGCGATGTTGTCGTTGGCCGCGGCGGTCTGCACCGTCAGGGCCTGGGCGAGCGCATCCGATACCACGGCGTTGTCGGCGAACTCGGTCCGCAGCGCGTCGAGCGCCGCGATCGACAGTGTGCCGGCGGAGACCAGCGCCTCGACCTGCAGCCGCAGCAGTTCGTCCAGGCCGGACACGTCGGCGCCGAGCGCCTCGCCCTCCGACCGTCGGGTGTCGGCGGTCGCCACCAGATCGCCGACCTGATCGACAGCGCCGAGCCCGGTCGCCACGCGCAGGTCGCGGGCGACGTCGCCTTCATAGGCACCACGCAGGCGGTCGCGGGCGGCGTCCTTACCCTGATCGATAAGCGCCGCCGCCTCTTCGGCCGAGTAACCGGCTTCGCGCAGCGCGGCACTCAACCCGTCGAGCCGGGCCTCGGCCTCGGCGAGCTGCAGGGCATAGCCGGTGAGCGGGCCGGTGTCGCCGGCAGCGTCCGCGATGCCGAGCAGCGCCCGCACGTAGTCCTCGATGGCGGCCTGTGCCCCAACCAGGCGCTCGGCGGCGAGATCGTCGTCGCCGACCGGCAGCTCGACGATCGTCGACGCCGGGTCCGCCGCCCCGGGCTGGGCGTCCTCATACCCCACCACCGAGCCCTCGTCGGTGATCGGCCGCCGTTCCGCCAAGCTTGTCGAACCAACCTCGACCCCGAGTTCGGCTCCAGGGTCGGGCGCATCGAGCGGCGCGAACAACCGGCTCGCGCGATCCAGGAACGCGCGGATCCGCTCGGCTTCCTGATCGCCCTGCTCCTCGGCGCGGTCGCGCAGGTCGAGACGCTGCAGCACTGTCGGGTCGTCGGCGGCCTTCAGGCGCTCCAGCGTCCGGCCGAAGTCGCGCAGGAAGGCGATATCGGCCAGACCGTCGTCCAGGGACGTGAAGTCGGCGGCGACGGCCCGTCGCAGGCCGACCTTGGCCGTGGTGGCGTCATCCGGGTCGACGCCCCGGGCGGCCCCGGTCTCGAAACCGCGCAGCAAGCCAGTCTGGACCGCCCGCAGCACAGCCTCCTCCGGATCCTCGATGCCGGAGAACACGGCGCCCGTGGCGAAGTTGGCGCCGTGCGTCGCGTCGATGCCGGCGAAGAATCCTGTCGGCAGGACCGACTTGCGGCCGCTGGAATAGCCGATGGCGGTCAGGTCGGCGAGATCGGAGACGCTGGCGCCGAGCTGGTCGAAGACGTCCTGGAGCGTGGTCGCGACCCGCTCGCCGAGTTGGGCGATCCGGTCGACCGGTCCGTCGTCGAGCGCAAATGGGTTGCTAGCGACACCGCCGCCGGCGACGCCGATGCCAGCCTTTGCGAACGGATAGTCCTTGTCCTCGAACAGGCTTGCGACCAGTGGCAAGGCGGCGGCAATCACGTTGATGCCGGGGATCGGCAGCAACGCACCGAGCGCCCCGCTGGCCGATCCGAGCAGGCCGCCGAGCCCCCCGGCGCCACCGAACAACGATCCCAGCACGCTGCCGCCGATGCCGAGAACGGAACCGGCGCCGCCGGAACCGCCGAAGACCGGCGCGAACAGGCCGGCCACCTGGCCGAGGAGTCCACCGATCGACCCGCCCCCGCCCTTGCCGAGAGCCTGGCCGATGGTCCCAAGGATCGGCGCGAAATCGAACCCTGTCAGGCGGTCCAGCAGGTCGGCGATCAATGGGCTCAGGGTGGCGAACAGGCTGTCGAACCGAAGCTTGCCGCCCTTTACGATGCGCTCGAACAGTGCCTCGAAGGTGTCGGCCAGCTGGTCGCCGAAGCCCTCCCAGACGTCCCTGGATCGCTCGGCCGCCTCCATCTGCTCGGCCGCGGCAGCGCCGACCAGATCGTCCTGGTCGCGATAGGCGTCGTTGCTTTCGCCGATCAGGCGCACACGCTCGCGCTCCAGGGCCACCGTCTCATCCAGCAGGTCGGCCCGCTCTACGGCAGCCGACACACCGGCACCTGATGCCAGCCGACGGAACGCGCCCTCGGCCGCCGCCACCGCCTCGACCAGCCGGTCGAAACCGGCAACGGCCGAGGTCAAAGCTGTCGCGGTGAGCGCGATGTCCATGGTCGGTCTCCGAAGGTTGGCGGCGGCCCGGATGCATCCCGCCTGCGGCGGTCTGCTCCAGGATGACAGCGGCATGGGAAGCACCCCGAACCCGCCGTCATCCCGGGCAAGCGAAGCGCGACCCGGGATCCACGAAGCGGCGGGCGATCGCTACTCCTCGCGCCGGCGCTCGGCAGCACGGGCGATGACGGTGTCGTCCATCGCGCGGACCAGACGCACGAACTCTTCGACATCAGTGACGCCGAACAACGTGCAATAGGCCCTGATCTCGGCCAGCGGGATGGCGGCAAACGCCACCCCGGCCGGGCCGACGGCAAGCGGCCGGACCGCCGACAACAGCGCGAAGCCCTGCAGCACCGGCTCCAGGTCCTCGAAAGGCTCCGGTCGGCCGCGCAGCGCCGCCGGGACCCGCCCGGTGGTCTCGGCCAGCGTGGTCAGGAACTCGACGCGTCCGCCCCAGTCATGCTGCCAGCGGACGACGTCGCGAAGTTTTTTTCCGCGTCCTCGAGGTCGCGCTCCCGGAACGCCTCCTGGTCGCTCGCCAGCTCGACCACCAGATCGCGGAAATCCCGGTACGCCGGGTCGGCCAGGATCGCCGTCGCCGCCTCGCGGCTGTAGGCCTGGACCTCGCCACCGCGCTCCAGCCCCTGCCAGTCGAGCAACACGGTCTCGGCCAGGACCGCGGCGGTGATCCGCTCGGTCACCTGGTCGTCCAGCGTCCCGGACCGCAGCGCGCGGCGGTAGGGCTTGAGCCGGCGCGCCATGGTCTCGCGATAGCGGCGGTTGCCGATGCGGGCGATCTTGAGGCGGCAACCCGAGGCGGCATCGACGGTGGTCCACACGCCCTCGTCCTCGAGGGCGGTGTCGGCCTTGAAACGGTTCAGGTCCATGAGCTCTCTCTCGGATCGGGGGATCAGGCGGCGAAGCGGTCGATCTGCAGGGTGCAGCCGGTCGCGGGGTCGCGCAGAGCCTGCAGGTCGAAGTCGGCGAGCACGTCCTGGTCGTTGCCGCCGGCGACGATGGAGCCGCGGGTCAGCTTCACCCACGGCAGGGTCACCACGTAGCCGTTGCCGTCGGCGTCGGTGACCCGGAACGACAGGCTGGTCGGGGTGCCGGCCAGGTACTTGGCGTACAGCGCGCCGTCGGCGAAGTAGACCGAGACCCGGCCGGTCACCGTACAACGGCCGGCACCGACGTCGACGTTGCCGAGCGAGCCGACCGCCTGGATACCGCGCAAGCCGTTGTCGAGCCGGATCGACAGCTCGCGGAGGGCGGCATCTGGCAGCAATACGCCGTCCTCGCGGACGTCGCCGACATGGCCGACGGCGTTCATCACCGGATTCGCCGAAGCGGCCAACGGCACGCCGGTCCCGACCGATGTGACGCCGATGGCCGCCGCCTTGCCCGTGAACGCGATCGAGCCGGTGATCACCGCGCCGGTACGGATATCGAGGCCGAGCGACCCCGGCACCATGCCGGTGAAGGCGATCATCTGGCCGACGTCGGCGAACTGCTTCTCCAGGGTGAACGAGGTCTCGGTCACGCCGTTGCGCAGCACGGTCCCTGCGACCTCGACCGTCAGGCCCGCGGCAGCCTCGTCGAGGGAAGGCGCCGGCGACACGCCGAGCGCGTTGGCCGCGACCGCCGTGACCCGGTAATAGCCATCGTTGGCACTGCCCGAGGCCGCGAACCCGCCGACCCGGACCCACTGGCCGACGACGATGCCGGCGGCCGTGAAGTCGGTCACCGTGCTGGTGAAGGACGAACCCGCGGCCGAGGCCGCGATGTCGTCGGCGGCCGCGACCGCCACCGGCGTGCCCCAGGTCGAGAACAGCGCCGCCGCCAGCAAGGCGTCATGGGCGCCGTAGCTGAGCTCGACCTCGACGCTGCCCGCGGCCTCGGCACCGGTCTGTATCAGATCGGCGACCTGACGGTCGGCCCGGACCTCGCGGCTGGTGGTATTCTGGATCTGGAAACCCAGGCTCTCTGCGGTGAAGCGCATCTGTGTCAGCGCCGCCGCCGGGGTCGCGCCCCAGGTCGATTCGGCGAGATAATAAAGCTGGGCGCGGCTGGAATCGGCCATTGTGGGGGGCTCCTCAGGGTGGGGGTTCTCGGGTCCGATCGGCATGCTCTTCTCTCCGCCGTCATCCCGACCGGGCCGCCGCAGGCGGAACGGAGCCGGGAGCCACGGAGCCACGGGCGGGTCACCGATCGCGCTGCGCTGGTCCGGGAGGACGACAGGGCGGAGAAGACTGCGGCTATCGCCTCACATGCAGGCGGAACAGGGCGGGGCGGTCGCCGGCCCAAGTGGCTGTGACCGAAACCACGCGATGTACCGCGCCGCCGATCAGCAATCCGTCACCGGGCGTCGGATCGGCCTGCAGGGGCTCGGCGGCCAGGGTCACGATCCGGTCGCCGCGAACCACGAGGCCGTCCGGATGACCGGTCTCGACCTCCTCGACCACGCCGACAACCGGCGTGTCGACCCTGGCCGCCGCGACGTCGCCGGTCGCCGGGTCGTAGGCCGGCATCCCGGCACGCCGCCAGGTCATGGCGGTCCCGGCTCGTGCCACCAGCCGGGCGGCGAGCGGGCGCAGGGTCTCGTCGAGCCGGCTCATGCCCGCCTCCTCATGCCCATCTCCTCATGCCCGTCTCACCGGGATTGCATCGGCTCGCACCAGGCTGCGGAGCAGCGCCTCGACGGCCGGAAACGACCGGCCCGGCGGTGCATCGGTTGCGTAGCTGACCTCGACCGGGCCGACCCGTTCGGACAGCACGCGGCCGCCCCGCTCGACCGGCGGGGCGAGATCCTCGGTCAGTGCGATCAGCGCCAGCTCGGCGCAGGCCGCCTTGAGGCGGTCGGGAATGCCGTCGAGCGGACGGCCCTCGGCGTCGCGGGCGCCGAAGCGGGGCCAGGCCAGGGGTTGCGCCGGGTCGACCAGCCGGCCGACCCAGCGGAAATGACCCTCGATATAGGTCGTGGCGCGCAGCAGGGCGGCGTCTCGGTCGACCTCAGCCGCCGCCGCCCAGGCGGCGACGGCACGGGCGGTGAAATAGGTATCGGCCTCCGCCCGGTCGGCGTAGGCGTCGATCCCGGCGGTGACGGTCATGTCTGGCTCCTGCGATGCTTGCGGCGACGGCGGCGTGGCGATGCCGACGGATCCTTCTCCAGCGGCTCAGGATCGGGTGCTCCGCCCTCGCTCCTGAATTTTGGCGGGTCGATGAAGCCGCCTTGGCCAAGCAGCCGCCAGTCGGCGTAGCGCCCGTCCCGGCCGGCCAGGTAGTCACGCAGATCGACCACAATTGGCTGGCCGGTGCGGGCGTGCTCCAGCACCACGGTCGGCAACGGCTCGACCGGGACATGTCTCGGGTCGTCGGGCATGGCGGTTCCTCATGTGCAGCAGGCGGGCATGGCTCCCCACCCGACGTCATCCCGGATGGCGCGCCCGCGTGAGCGGAGCGGGCCGATCCGGGACCCACGGAGCGACGGGTGCCGGCAACGGCCGGCACTGCAGCGGCGGGTGGGTCCCGGGTCCGTTCCGCCTGCAGCGGCCCGGCCCGGGATGACGTCGAGAAGGCGGCTGGAGCGAGCGACCCCGGTGGTCAGCCGGCGATTCGCACGGCCAATTCCGGCCGCACCAGCTTGACGCCCCACAGCACGTCGAATTCCCAGACCGTCTGCTTGTACTGGCGGCTCACCTCCAGCCGCAGCGACAGCCCGGTCTGGGCATCGGTCATCGCCAGGATACGGTTGCCGAGCGCCAGGTCGGCCATCCCGGCCGACAGCGGACGCATGGCCAAGGCGAAGGCGTCGCGGTGGAACGCCAGGTTGACCACGTGACCGGCGCGCACCGTCACGGCAGCGGCATTCGCCACGTCGGCCCTCAGCGACGGGGCGATCGTCACCGCGACTCCGCCGACGGTCAGGCCGGCGCCGGCCGTCACCACATAGGTCTGCTCGTGGCCGGCGAAGGACACCACGTCGCCGGCCACCAGGGTCGGCGTGCCGGTGTCGGTCTTGATGGCGACCGACGCCGCCCCGGCCGAGGCGCTCGCCGCCGTGGTGATCGTGTAGCTGCCGGAGTCCGAGGCGGTGCCGGCCACATGCGTCGGCACGCCGTCGTCGGCGACCCAGTCGATGCCGAACTTGCGGCCGATCTCGCCGTCGATCTTCACCCCCGCCGAGCCGATCTTCTCGGCGTCGGAGAACTGCGGCAGGGCGAGCGCGTTGGCCTCGGCGTCGAAGTCCAGCACGCCACGCCGGTCGGACCGCGGCGCAAGTTGCTTGTTCAGCAGCTTGCGGGCCGCCGTGGCGTCGCCGACCCCGCCGCCGAACGGCGTGACCCCGGCATTGCCGACGAAGCCGTAGACGCCGGCATACTCGGCATGCACCGAGGCGTTGACGGTATTCGCCAATGCCCGCACCGCCTCCGACATCTGCATCGGCACGAAGCTCTCCTCGGCGTCGATCTCGAGGACCTCGCGGTCGGTCAGGTGGAAGCCCGCCTTCTTCCAGTGGTTCAGCGGAATCTGCACCACCGTCGGCGCGGTGTCGGCCGGCACCGGGGCGGTGTTCGACGGGCTGACGTCGGTCGCCGCCACGGCACTCGGCAGCGGCACGTCGATCGTGTCGCCCTTGCGGGCGGCGTCGTTGGAATAGTCGGCGTTGACGAGCCGCGGCATCACCGCCTGCTCGCGCAGCGCCAGCAGGCCACGCGCCAGGATTTTCGGCATCACGGTCGAGAGGCTGTTCGCCATGGCGAACTCCTTTCAGGGGTCGGATTGTCGGGGTCGGGTAGAGGCGCGCGCGGCATCCCGCTCGGGCGCGCTAAGGGATCCGGCGTCCCGCCGGACAGAAGCAGTCAGTCGGACACGAGCCGGATCACTCGATCCGCTCGGCTCCCGCGATCGCCAACCGGAGCATGACACGGTCGTCGCCCAGGACCTCGCGGACCCGCTGCTCGAGCCGCAGAGTCACGGCGTTGTCCCGAGCGATCGTGCACATGTCCTCGAAACTCGACTCTTCCAGCCCCACCGCGATCGCGGCACGGACCGCGTCCATGCGGGACCAGGCGGCTTCTACAGCCTGATGCGACGGCATATACAGAATGAACCACGACGTCCGCCGGTGGGCATGCCCGCCTTTCGACCGCACCGTCACCACCGTCGCGGGCAACGCGATTTCCAGGACGGCCCCCGACCGCCCAGGATCCGGCAACTCGGGAACCAGCCCAGAGCGCATCTCCGCAAGGCTTCGGTCCCGGCACGCCCGTCCTTCAGTATCCGCGTCCGATGCGACCGCCACCGGGGCGACCGTCGCAAGGTTGGCCGCTACCACCACGAAGACGACGGCCAGATGTCTAGACACCGTGCAGCTCGTGCCAGCATTCGGCGCCGCGGGCGTCGATGCGACAAATCGACCAGTAGTCTTTGCCTGCCGGTGCATAAATCGGCTTGTTGTCTCTGAAGTACTCCTTCGCGGTACCGTTCAGAGTCCTGCACACCACCGCCTCACTCTCACGATAGCATCTGGTTTCCTGGCCGTAGGCATGGACACTGCCGTATTCGTTGACCTTGTCATCCGAGGTCAACTGCCCCGACACTTCAGCCTCCGTTTCGGTACTTGTCGTTCACGCGATCGATTGCGGCCGACACTGCCTGCGCCCATCAACCGCCGCGGTACTCGTGCCAGCAGCGGGCACCTCGCGCGTCGACCCGGCAGACCGACCAGTGGCCGTCCTTCTCGGCGATGAACACCGCAGCGTCGTCGCACCAGATGGCGCGGATACTGCCGTTCAGCGCCTCACAGGTCACGGCGTCGCCGTCGCCGTAGCAGTTCACCCGGTCGCCCAACGCCTCGACGCTGCCATACGGACCCGAGCAACGGTCCTGGACCCACGGGCCGGGCATCGGCGCGGCCGCATCGCCGACGCTAACGCGCCTCGATCCAGATATCGTACACCCGCCGGACCGTGCCGCGCGGCGCCGCCCGCCGCACGGTGTCGGCGATCAGGCGCTGTAGCCGCTCGCGCTCGCCGGACCCGCCGTCCGGGTCGTAGCGGGAGCGCCGCAGCTCGCGCTCGACCGCGTCGACCACATCGCGCTGCCGGTCCATGAACTTTCGGCCCGAGGCGGTGACCGGAAACTCGACCCGGAACCCGGCGCGCAGGCTGGACCAGCCGAGCCGGACCGGATCGCCACGCAGGCTACCGGTGGCGAGCGCCATGAAGGAGTCGGCGCGGGCCGGGCCGGCGGCGACGCCCAGCACTGCAAGGCCGACGAAGACCAGAAACGAGCGTCGTCGCATAGGTGACCTCCCTGTCGTCCCCACTATGAACGGCGGTGAGGCAATTTTCCGTTCCCGTCACGCCACCCGCACCCGTCCCGCCGCGATGTCGGCGACGTGGCGGGCGATAGCCCTCGGGTCGTCAGCCGACACGGTGAGCGGGCCGCCCTCGCCACGGCCGGCAGTCGGGGCGCCGCTGCCACCCTTGCCGGACCCTTCGAAGGCGCGGCCGAAGGCCGGGTCGGCGCGCAGGCTCTCGACCAGGTCGACGACCGACATGAACGCACCAGCTTCATCGGTTGCCTCGACGCGGCGCGGCACGCCTGCCTCATCGACAACCCGGACCGTCAGGCCGCCGTCGCCGTCGTCGGTGACCGTCAGACGATCTCGCAGCACCGGCAGCAGCAGTTCCGGCACCCCGCGCGACGCCTGCAGTGCTGCTCGCGCCTCGGCATCGATCAGCCGAGACTCCAGGATGGCGAGCCGCGGATCGGGACCGGGCTCCACGTCGTTCCCCGCGTCGAATGCGGGCTCCTCGGCGACGGCGGGAGCGTGCTCGCCCTCCCCGCGTTCAAATTCCTCCGCTTCCTCCCCGCGCGCCGCCAGCTCGGCCTTCAGGGCCTTGCGCGCGGTACGCTCCTTCTCCAGTGCCGATTTCAGCCCGCCGACATCCTCGACACCCTCGGCGTCGAGCCGGAAGCGACCATCCTCGGTGGCGACATAGTGGTCTCGCACGGCCTCGGGCAGGTCCTCGAGCCGGTCGACGGTGGCGGGCAGGGTCATGGCAAGGCTCCGGTGGTGACTTGAACGGGTCAGGCGGCAACGGGTCAGGCCGCGGCCAACACGCCGCGTCGGCGGATCTCGGCCAGGAAGGTCGGCCGGTCGATCTCGCCGGCGAGGCGGGCCTTCAGCAGCAGGTCGATTTCCTCGGCCTCGCGGGCGTCGAGCCCGGTGTCCGGGTCGAGGGTGATCCGGCCCGCGGCCTCCGGTGGCAGGTCGAGCCAACGGGCACACAGGCCGAGGGCGGCGGTCAGTCCCTCCTCGACCGCCCGAACCAGGGCGGCGAGCGCGGAGTCGGCGCGGGCGGCGTCGATCGCCCGCTCGGTGGCGGTGATGCCGCCGGAGCGCTGCACCGTCAGGTCGAGCCCCATGACCGCCATGCGGTCCTCCAGGTCGGCCAGGTCCTGGCGGCCGGCCTCGATCGCCGCACCACCGTGCTCGACATATTTCAGGTCGGCGCCGTCGCCATCGCCCAGGATCAGCCGGTTCGGGCCGATCTCGATGCCGTCCTCGCCGACCTTGAGGTTCCGGCCGAACAGGATCGGCACCCGTGCGACATGCAGGATGTGGCGCTGGTCCGACGACGACTGCCAGTGCGCCAGGTTCAGCCAGGCGAGGTCGAGCAACGGCGGCCGGGCAGTCATGAACCCGGTACGGTCGGCGTAGACCGTGACCAGCGGCACCGCGTCCAGGCTGGTCTCGCCACCGGCATGCTGGCGCCACGGCCGGTCCCTGACCGCCTCGGAACGCCGCCACAACGACCAGCGGTCCGGCTCCAGCACCCGGACCTGCTCGACCGCTCGCTCACCCCACACACCGTCGCGCTCGGCCACGGTCTCGCGGATGCGCACCCGGTCAAGCCGGCCATCGACCCCGCTCCGCCAGCCGATCAGGTCGGCGGCGGGCACGTGGACGAGATAGGGTCGCGCGCCGCGTGCCCGCTCGTCGGCCAGGGTCTCGCCGGCGGCACCGCCGGGCGGGTGGTCGACCAGGATATGGGTCAACCCGTCGGTCAGGGCGGCGCGCAGCACATCGTGGGCGAATCCGGACAGGTCGCGGCCGCCGAGGTCCAGGTCGCGCGCGAGTTCCCGGATCCGCGGGTCGGCATCGTCCGACAGGGTCGCAGGCTTGGCGAATGGCTTGCCCGACAGGGTCTGCACGGCCCTCCCCAGGCCGTTGAACAGCACGGTGCGCGACAGCCGGATGCGGTAGGCCTCCAGGCTCTCGCCCGGCTCGCGCGGCAGCCGCCGCTCGCCGGCCTCGCGCATGGAACGGGTGCCGCCGAGCAGGTCGCGAATCAGCTCCCAGTCCGGCGCCCGCGCCGACCAGGCGGCGTTCGGAGTCGCGACGTCGGCCCCGGCCGAGGCTGCTGCTGAGGCGTCGGACATGGCAGTCTCCGTGTCGGAGTGGACGGACGTCAGCAGCGCCGGTCTTCGCGGAACGGCAACGTGACGATGGCGCGAAAGCGAGCCCGGTCACGGCCGTCGATCTCGATCGACGGGGCACCGATACGGGCCGGGCCGACGATCCGGCCACGGAACATGGCGGTGACCCGCTCGGCGAGCGCCAGTGCCTCGGCGGCACCGCCGGCCCTCGGGGTGTGACAGATGACCACCGCCCGGCCGCGGTCGACCGTCAGCGTGACCGAACGCCGGCCGGGCAATCCTCCACACCAGCCATCGGCGAGGTGCCGGCGAAACGCCCGGCGGAGCCCCGCCTCGTCTGTCGTGGCACGGTTCATGAGCAAACCTGTCGGATCGACGGCGCGGGTCGGGCCGGACGGCGACGGCGGGCAAGTCAGTCCGGGAATTGCTTGCCGTATTTCCGCCGGTTCTCCTCGATCTTCCGGCGGGTCCGGTCGCGCTTGCGTTGGCGCTGCTGCTCGATCATTTCGTTCATGATCTCGGCCGTCGATCTGCCCGTGGTCAGGAACGATGGCGTGCGCCAGGTCCCGATCGGCCAGCGGCCGAGCTTCCAGTATGCATAGGACAGCGCCAGGACCACCGTGAGCACGGAGCCGCTCAGCAGGACCCCGGGGGACGGCACCCGGACCGGAAAGGAGGTGAGCCGGGGTTCGTCAGGGTCCCGCAGGAGGAACGCGATGATCCCTGGCACGAAGAACCCGACCGTGGACGACCAGCCACGCAGCCACCAGTTTTCCATCACGGCCTGCGAATCGGTGAGGCCGTCGCGTTCCTTCAGCGCCACAGTGTAGCCCATCGTGACCTTCCTATGTACGACGAAGGCGACGAAGACGATGATGACCAGGGCGATCACGGCCCGCTGCTCCCCGATCCGAATCGCGCGTGGAGGCTGCAATATCGCGGTCCGCTATCCGTCACAACGCAGCCTCCCGCCGGTCCAGCTCTTCCTTCGCCGTCTGGATCGCCTGCCGGTTCTCGACCTCCAGGATCCAAAGAAGAAACCCACCCAAAGGCCCCCACTCCTGCCAGTCGCGCACCTTCCAGCGCACATCCCAAACGTCCCGCAGGGCAGCAAGGCCCCTCACGGCATCGACAACCGTCTTCACGGCGATGACACGCCTCCGATACGCTGCCAGGCGATCGTCCGGCCGCAGTGCCGCGTTAACCGGGTTGGTGATCGCCTCGAGGGCGTTGCGGTAGACGCCGAGGAGCCGCTCGTAAAAGGGATACCTGCCCCATTCGCGATCGATCTTCTCGCGTAGCTCCGAAGCCCCGGTGCCCCGGTTGCGTTGCAACTCGAGTATCCGCTCCATCAGCTCCAGAAGCCTGCCCTCGGCGCTCTCGTCGAGGCGGAACCGACGGAGATCGATGCCGAAGGTGCCGAGCAGGAAATCGCGACGGCTGACGTCCTTGGGCACGGAAATGCCGGCAATCGTCGCGCCGCCGCTGCGGGCCGCCTGCAGGCGTTCCTGATACTGCCGCTCGGCCTCGTTCTCGGCGCCGCTGGCCAGCAGGTCGGTGAGCGCCAGCAGCACGGTTGCCGGCGCAGTGGCCGAGCTCGCGACGCCCGATGCCACTTCGGCCGCCGCGAAAGCGGCATCCGAGACCAGGACGCCGAGCCCGACCAACAGCAGCACGGCTTCGTAATGCCCCTCGGCCTTCAGATACTCCCGGATCTGCTCGTTGTCGGCGTATTTCAGGGTCGCGCGGGTGATCCCGTTGCGCAACGCCCGCCAGCGCTCCTCCAGGAGCCGAGCCGTCACCGGATCGTCGGCCGCGATCATGGCGATGAGCTGGCGCAGCTCGTCCTGGCGGGCCTGGTTCAGGGACCGGGCCGTGGCGATCAGGCCGAGGGCGGCAGCAGCCAGGCGGACGGTCTCGACCCGCGCGGGCCTCGGAACCTCCATCCGGACCAGCAGGGTCTCGTCGATCGCGCCGCGCAGCGACGGCAGTGTCGTCCGGCTGCGGTACCCCCCGGAACCGCTGATGTCATTGGCGCCACCGCCGGCGACCTCGAAGAATCCGGCGAACGCATCGTCGACCAGCCGCCAGATCGCCGTCGGGACCGAGCCCGACCGATCGTCCGCCGGCCGAGGCCTGCCGTCGGGCTCGATCACGGTCAGGCCGCCGAGCCCGACCCGAAAGCCCCAGCGGTCACCGGTCAGGCCACTCAACCGGACGGTCACCGACAGTCGGTGCCGCCGGAGCAGCCCGGCCTGGGCTTGCTGGATCGCCGACAGGCTCACGAGCGTGGCGCCGGGTGCCCGGCGGGCGTCGGCGCGATCCCGCCCGGCCCGGCCCTCCGGATCGTCCTGCGCGTACAGCACGACGGACGGCGCGGTCGCCGCGACCCGCAAGCCGTCCAGCCCGCGTGGCGCCAGCGACTGCAGCGCCCCCAGGGTTCGCGATCCTGGCCGTACCAGACCTGGTTTTTCGGACGAGCCGGCGTCGATCAGCGCCCGCCCCCAGAACCGCTGGCAGGCCTCGATGGCCGCCGCCAGCGCATGGCCGGCACGGCCATCGATGCCCGCCGCCCAGAACGGCCGACCGTCCGCCCCCCCGATGTTCGCCAACAACGCCTGCACGACCGCCACGTCCTCCGCCCGGCCAGACCGGCCGACCTCGCCCGTCAGTTGTATCGCCATGATGCAACCTCCTGACGACTTGTGGAACAGTCGGACGAAGATCCGGTCAGCGCAGGTCGTCGTACCGGAACGGAACCGTGACCGTGACCCGGTAGAGGTCGCCGGACTGGACCGCTGGTGCCGGCGAACCGGCCAGGAAGCGCAGCGGCGAAGCCGGCCAGCCGGCGAACAGGTCGAGCGTCAGGTCGGCCAGCTGCAACGCCAACCGACTGCCGCTCCCGGTCGCGGTGTGGATGTCCAGAACGACCCGGCCACGGCAGCGCCAGCGCCGTGGCGGGCCGCCGATCGAGGCCAGCTCGGCCGCGTCACTGGCCACCGACAGCCGGACCCAGGGGGTCTCGTCGGCCGGCGGTTCGAACACGACATTCTCGTACGCGACGGGCGTGGCGGCCCACAGTGCCGCGAACTGCGTCTCGATTTCGGCGCGGGCTTCGGCGTGCTTCAAGACGGCCTCCTCGATGAACTTGTCGCCCGCCCTACACCAGGAACTCTCGGCTGCGGGTCGGCGGCCGGTCGAAGGCAAGGTCGGTGAGCGCCCAGACCAGCGCGTCGAGCCGATCCGGCGAGGCCTCGCCCGGCAGGCCGGTGAACCCGGCCATCTGATCCTCGAGCATCGGGAACGCCCCGGCGTGGCGAACCTTGCCTTGCTCGTACAGCGCCGCCACCGGCTCGGCCCGCAGGCGCTTGCCGCGGGTCGCCCGCACCGCCCGCACCGGCAGCGCCGGGTCGACGGTACGCAGGGTCGCGACCACCAGGTCGCCGCCCTGGTTGACCTCGCAGACCACGGCGTCGGCGCGATGCCGGCGAAACGCATCGGTCGCACGCCGCGCCCAGAGGTCGGGCGACAACCGGCCGGACAGATCCTCGATCACCCAATAGCGCCCGTCGGCCCCGATGCCGGCCACCACGATGCCGGTTTCGTCGCTGTCGGCGCCGGCGGTCACCGCCGGATCGACCGCGACCACGATCCGGGCAAGGTCGCCGGCGGCCGGCGGGCCGGCGCGCGCGGCCTCGATCAGCATCCGGGTCCAGAGCGCCCCCTGGACCTCGGCCAGAAACTCGCCTTCGACCTCCTGGCGGCCGAGCCGGGTGCCGGCATAGCGGGCCAGGATCTGATCGAGGAAGACCGGCGCGAGGTTGGCGGCGTTCTCCCGCGTGCCGCCCCGGGTCACCACGGTGCCGGGATCCGCCATCAACCGGGCCAGCCAGGCTCGCGGTTTCGGCGTAGTGGTCGCGACACAGCGCGGGTCGACGCCGAGGCGCAGACCGAGCATCAGGTTGTCCCAGGCGGCCTCGTAGCGCCACTTGGCGATCTCGTCGGCCCAGGCGGCGTCGAACTGCGGGCCCCGCAGCTGGTCCGGATCGTCGGCCGAGAAGCTGTTGGCGACCGCGCCGTTCGGCCAGGTCACCCGCCGCCTCGACGGCTCATAGCGCGGCCGTGCCCAGGATGGGCAGCATGCGAGCAGCCCGCTCTCGCCCTCGATCATGACATCGCGGGCGTCGGCCGCAGTCTCGGCCACCAGGGCGATCCGCCGGACCCGGCCGCTCTCGGCCAGCGCCCGCACCCATTCGGCCCCGGTGCGGGTCTTGCCGAAGCCGCGGCCGGCCAGGATCAGCCAGACCCGCCAGCCGCCATCGGGCGGCAGTTGCTTCGGCCGTGCCCAGAACGTCCAGTCGTACAGCAGGGCCGCCGCCTCGCGGTCGGTCAGCTCATTGAGGATCCTCCGCCGGTCCGTCGGGTCCAGGCTCGTCATCCAGGCGCGCAAGGCGGGCCGCGAGGGTGTCGCGGGCGGCGGCGAGGTCGTCTTCGAGGTCGGCATCGGTATCCGATCCGCCCGCCGGCCGGTCGCGGTAGCGGTCCGGTCGGTGGGCGCGCAGGAGGAACATCAGCAGGGTGTCGGAGTATTTGCGAACGGTGCCGGCGACCCGCCCCTGGTGGAAATGCGGGGTCTCGACGCCGTCGAGGGCGCGACGCCGGGCCTCGGCGTCGAGGGAGTCGATGGCGGTCTCGAGCGCGTCCGTCCACTCGGTGGCGAAGGTCGGGTCGGCAGCCTTGAGCTGGTAGGCACGGGACCGCGATGCCTTGGCGGCCCGCGCCGCCGCCGACACATTGCCGGTTTCGGCGAGAGCCTTCAGGAACGCCGCCCGCCGTCGCGACGTCCAGCGTTGCACGGCCATGCCCGGCCTCCATGTACGTGATCGCAAGAAAGCGACGCGCCGCCGAGGAGTCGGCGGCGCGTCCAGCCACGGGAGGGAGGAGATCCGTCGGGCCGGGCGGCCATGCCGCATCACCCCGACGATGGAGCATGTTCTAGTCGATCTTATAAACTCTGTAAAGAGGATTTTTCCTCGAAATGATAATTTTTTTCATGATCTCGCCAGATACCGTCGGATCTGGCCGTGTCCACGGGCGACGACCTTGCGGAGCGTGACGTGGCTGCGACCGTCGAGATCCTCCAGCCGGCGCCACGGCACCCGGCAGGCCCGGGCCCACACCAGCCGCCGCGCCTCGGCGTCGCAGGCCAGCAGCCAGGTCAGGACCCTGTCCATCCGGTCGATGGCCCCGGGCGTCGGGGCCGCTGGCCGACCGCGACCCTCCGCCGACGGTCCCAGCAGGCCGGCGCTGTCGCGCACCACCTCCGGCCAGGACGTCAACCGGGGCCGGCGCAACCCGGCAGGCAGGCGGCGCAGGGTCTCGGCCGCCTCTTCGAGGGCAGCCCGGATCCGCGGGCCGTCGGCCAGTGCCGCGGCGTCCAGTGCCGCGGCGCCCGATGCCCCGGCAACCGGTGCCCCGGCAACTGGCGTCCCGGCAACCGGCGTCGCGGCAACCGGCGTCGCGGTGTCCGCCGTCATGGCCGCGCCCCCACCGAACTGACGCCCGGATAAGGGATCGGGGCTCGGCCGGCCGCCAGCAGGCATCGATTGGCCTCGGCGACGACCAGGGCGAGCGCGGCGCGCCGGCCATCGAGCGCCACGCCATCGCCGTCGAGAGGGCGGGCCCGGCCGCCAAGCACCGCGATCGCCCGCGAGACCGGTGGCGTGAAGCCGGCCACGCCGGAGATGGTTCCGGCTGGAACCCGGTCGGGCGGTGATGGTTCTTCCCGTAAGGTTCGGTCGGGCCGGCGGGCCGGTGGCGGCTTCGCGGGGTCGCGGCGGCGCACCACGACGGTCGTCACCCGACCGCCCGGGCGGACCAGCGTTCGTACCAGCAATCCAGGGGCAAGCGGCATGGCAGTCTCCTCGGAATTCGGCTCGGTCCCGCAGGTTCAGTAGCGAGATCGATAATTGGAATAAACCTATCATAGACGATCTGCAATAGGTGGTAAATTGGAATTTTCTTCATATACACCATCGTATGATCGGAATAGACTGGCGCCATGAAACTCGATCCGATCCGCCGCCGGCTGCTGGAGTTGGTCGCGCATCGCGACCCGCCTACCGACCTCAAGAAGGCGTCGCTGGCCTGCGGGAAGAACCACGCCTACCTGCATCAGTTCGTGCACCGGGGTACGCCGCGGCGGCTGCCGGAGGATGTGCGCTGGGCCCTGGCCGCGCATCTCGGCGTCGACGAGTCGGCCTTGCGCGACGGCACGCCGGCGGTGCCGGCGACAACCGGTGCCCGCCAGGTCGACGCGGTCACCGCCCGTCGGCCGAGGGTGTATTCCCGGATTCTTGATCCCGACACCGAGCCGGGGGTGGTGGCGGTTCCAGAAGTCCGGGTGACCGCGGCCGCCGGCGGCGGCGCTGTCGCCGAGTACGAGGCGCTCGGGGATTCCTGGTACTTCCCGGTCGACTGGCTGCGCCACGAACTGCGCGCCCGTGCCTCCGACCTGAAGATCATCTCGATCGACGGCGATTCCATGGAACCGGTGCTGGCGGCCGGCGACAAGATACTGATCGACACCTCGCGGACCGCCCCGTCGCCACCGGGTATCTTCGTACTGCACGACGGCCTCGGGCTGGTCGCCAAGCAGATCGAGTACGTGCCGAACACCGACCCGCCGACCCTGGTGATCAAGAGCGCCAACCCGCGCTACCAGGACTACGAGCGCACCGTCGACGAGGTCACCATCGCCGGACGGGTGATCTGGTTCGCCCGGCGGCTGTAGTCGGGCTGAGCGGCCCAGCGGCGCACCGCCGGTATCTGCACCTTGACCAACTCGTAGGTATACGAACAACATTGTCGACGGCCACCACCGCAAGGGTGGTCGGCGCGGGTTTGGCGATGGCGGAACCAACATGAGCGAACTCACGGCCGGCCGGCTGGTCGGGGTCGACGTCGGCGGCACCTTTACCGACCTGGTCTGCCTGGACCCGACGGCGCCGGGCGGCATCCGGCTGGCCAAGGTGCCGACCACGGTCGCCAACCAGGCCGAAGGCGTGCTGGCGGCGCTGGCCGCCGTCGGGGTCGAGGCCGGGGCGGTCGAGCAGATCGTGCACGGCACGACGACGACCACCAACGCCCTGCTGGAGCGCAAGGTCGCCCGCACCGGCCTGATCACCACACGCGGCTTCCGCGACGTGCTGGAGCTCGGCCGCCGGACCCGCCCGACCGCCTATGGGCTGACCGGGCGTTTCGAGCCGCTGATCCCGCGCGAGCTGCGTCTGGAAGTCGCCGAGCGGGTCGACGCCGACGGCGACGTGCTGGTGCCGCTCGACGAGGCCGGGGTGCTGGCCGCGATCGAAGCCCTGCAGGCGCGCGGCTGCGAGTCGGTGGTCGTGCATTTCCTGCACAGCTATGCCAACCCGGCGCATGAGCGGCGCACGGTCGCGCTGATCCGCGAGGCCTGGCCGGCGGTGAGCGTCACCGCCGGCTCGGCGATCCTGTCGGAATTCCGCGAATACGAGCGCGGCACGACAGCCGCCATCAACGCCGCCGTGCAGCCGGTGCTGCGCCGCTACCTGGAGCGGCTGTCGGCCGGGCTGGCGGCCCAGGGCTACGCCCGCGAGCTGCTGGTGATGCAGGGCAACGGTGGCACCGTCGCCGCCGGCATGGCCGCCGACCAGGCCGTCAACACCGTGATGTCGGGCCCGGCATCGGGTGTGATCGCCGCCGCCTACACCGCGACCGCCGCCGGTTTCCCGAACGCCATCACCTACGACATGGGCGGCACCAGCTCCGACGTCGGGCTGATTCTCGACGGCCTGCCGCGCATCCACGCCGAGCTCGACCTGGAATACGGCATGCCGATCCATGTGCCGATGGTCGACGTCCACACCATCGGCGCCGGCGGCGGCTCGATCGCCCGGATCGACGAGGCCGGGCTGCTGCGGGTCGGGCCGGAGAGTGCCGGCGCCGATCCGGGGCCGATCTGCTATGGCCGCGGCGGCACCGAGCCCACCATCACCGATGCCAATCTGGTGCTCGGCCGGCTCGACCCGGACAGGCTGCTGGCGGTCGACAATCCGGTCACCGTCGCCGACGTGGCGGCGATCATCCAGGCCCGGATCGGCGACCCGCTGGGCCTCACCGCCGACCAGGCGGCTGCCGCCATCCTGCGGATCGCCAACGACAAGATGGCCGGTGCCGTCCGCATGGTGTCGCTGGCCCGCGGCCACGATCCGCGCGACTTCGCGCTGTTCGCCTTCGGCGGGGCCGGACCGCTGCACGGCACGGCGCTGGCCCGCGAGCTGGCGATCCCGCATGTCGTGATCCCGGCGCGCCCCGGCATCACCAACGCCATCGGCTGCGTGGTCGCCGACCTGCGCCACGATTACGTCAACACCCTGAACACGCCACTCAGCGCCCTCGACATCGGCCAGGTGCACAGGATCTTCGGCGAGCAGGAGGCGACCGGGCGCGCCACCATCGCGGCCGAGGCGGTCGAGGTCGAGCGGATCGAGGCGCGCCGCTCGGTCGACATGCAGTTCCTCGGGCAGAGCCACATCCTGTCGGTGGCGCTGGAGGACGGCGAGCCCAGCCTGGAGTCCCTGGAGCAACGCTTCGCCAGCGCCTATTGGGAACGCTTCGCGGTCGAGTTGCCGGAGATCCGGCCGGTGCTGGTGAACTTGCATACCGCCGTGCTCGGCAAGCGCCGGCGGGTGCCGCTGAGTGCCCTCGCCGGCTCCGACGAGCGGCAGACAAGCATAGAGGCCGCCGTGATCGGCCGCCGGCCGGTGTGGTTCGAGCAGGCCGGCCGGGTCGACACCCCGGTCTATCGCCGCGAACGGCTGCCCGCGGGCGCGGCGTTCGACGGTCCGGCGATCGTCGCGCAGTTCGATGCGACGACGGTAATCGAGCCGGGACAGTCGGCGAGGCTCGATCGCGACGGCAACCTGCTGATTGGCGTGAACGGAGGGGACCAATGAACATCGCAGCGGCGGGTGGGTCCCGGGTCGCGCTTCGCTTGCCCGGGATGCCGACGGAAAATATGGCGCCGACATCCCCCCTTCCCGCCGTCATCCCGGAGCGGGCCGCCATCGGCGGAACGGAGCCGGGACCCACGGCGCGACTTCGGCTCATCCCATGACGACCCTCGACCCCGTCACCCTCGCCGTCATCCAGAACGGCCTGCAGCAGGTCTGCAACGAGATGGACGTGGCGTTCTCGCGTGCCGCCTTCTCGCCGGTCATCAGCGAGACCTACGACCGCTCCGACGGCATCTACCACCGCGACGGCGGGGCCCTGATCGCCCAGGGCGAGGACGGGTTGCCGGTGTTCGTCGGCACCATGCAGGACTGCACCGCCGCGGTTATCGAACGTGCCCGCAACCTCCAGCCGGGCGACGTGTTCATCGTCAACGACCCGTATCTCGGCGGCACCCACCTGATGGACGTGAAGTTCGTCAAGCCGTTCTTCTACAAGGGCGAACTGTTCTGCTGGCTGGCCAACACCGGGCACTGGCCCGATATCGGCGGCGCCGTCCCCGGCGGCTTCTCGGCGAGCGCCACCGAGAGCGAGCAGGAGGGCCTGCGGCTGCCGCCGGTCAAGCTCTACAAGGCCGGCGTGCTGGACGACGAGATCCTGTCGATCATCCTCTCCAACATCCGCATCGCCGACCAGCGCATCGGCGACATCAAGGCCCAGGCCGCCGCCCTGACCGTCGGCGAGCGCCGCCTCGCCGGCATGCTGGACCGCTACGGCCGCGACACCGTCGACGATGCCATCGCCGAGCTGCGCCGCCGCGCCGCCCAGCAGATGCGCGCCAAGATCGCGGCGATCCCCGACGGCAGCTACGACGGCGAGGCCATCGTCGACAGCGACGGTGTGGTCGATGCGCCGCTGTTCATCCGCCTGACCATGACCAAGCAGGGCGACGAGCTGTCCTTCGACTTCTCGCGGTCGTCGCCGCCCTGCGAGGGGCCGATGAACTCGGTGATCGCCACCACCCGGTCGTCGGTCTACCTGGCGATCAAGCACATCTTCCCGGACATCCCGATCAACGCCGGCACCTTCGAGCCGCTGCACGTCATCGATCCGGACGGCACCTTCCTGTATGCTCGCTACCCACGTCCGGTGTCGGGCTGCGCCGCCGAGGTCAGCCAGCGTATCGCCGAGGCGGTGTTCGCGGCCATGACCAGGGCGGTGCCCGAACTGCTGTTCGCCGCCCCGGCCGGCACCAGCGGGAACTTCTCGCTCGGTGGGCTCGATCCGAAGACCGGCCGCGGTTTCGTGTGCTACCTGATTTCCGGCGGCGGCTACGGCGGCCATCCGGGCGGCGACGGCCTGAGCAACGGCTGCTCGACCATCGGCATTTCCAAGACCACGCCGATCGAGGTGATCGAGCAACGCTACCCGATCCTCTACGAGGAGTATGCGCTGCGCGAGGGCTCGGGCGGGGCCGGGCGCACCCGCGGCGGCTTCGGGGTGCGCTACAAGGTGCGGCTGCGGCGCGGCAAGGCCCGCGCCTCTTTCGTGATGGATCATGGCCGGGTCGGCCCGCAGGGTGCGATCGGCGGTGCCGACGGCGCCCCCAACACCGTGCTGGTCGAACGCGGCGGCGACACCTACACGCCGCTGCACCTGTCCAAGGAGCAGGGCATCGCCATCGCCGCCGGCGACGCCGTCACCGTCGAGACCCCGGGCGGCGGCGGCTACGGCGACCCGCGGATGCGCGACCCGGCGCTGTGCGCCCGCGATTTCCGGCGCGGCTACTACACCGCGACCCGGATCCGCGAATCCTGGGGCGTGGTGCTGTCGGAAGACGGATCGGTCGACGCCGCGGCGACGGCAGCGGAGCGCGCGGCCCGTCGCTCAGGGCTCCGAACTCGGGTTAACGGCCTTTCGTAGTTGTTCTGGTCGTGATTCGCTGGGTCTCCCGATTCACAGGAGGTCCCATGCCCCCGTCGCCGTTTGGAGAGAAGTCGCGGCTTGGCTCGCTG
>Ga0222689_1000038_pt1 | contig 97110 bp, 90 predicted proteins | sample AntAcemetage1231_FD_179838 | JGI IMG/M metagenome (GOLD analysis project Ga0222689, IMG submission 179838) | Saline water microbial communities from Ace Lake, Antarctica - #1231 | ecosystem: Environmental > Aquatic > Non-marine Saline and Alkaline > Saline | place: Antarctica: Ace Lake...
CCTCCAGACGGGCCCGATCGGCGGAACTGACGATGAAGCTGATCCCGGTACGCATGCGCAAGACTCGCATGCCACCGAACCAGCGGGAATCCCCAACGGGATTCCAGTGTTAGATTTTATCCACTAGGAGGCCCTCGCCGTATAGGCGCACATGGCCGCCAGGGTCTCGGCGCTGACGGTGTGCTCCATGCCCTCGGCGTCGCGCCGGGCGGTCTCCCGGCCGACCCCGAGGGCCAGCAGGAAGTCGGTGACGATGCGGTGGCGGCGCCGGCTCTCCTCGGCCCGGGCCCGGCCGGCATCGGTCAGGAACACGGCGCGATAGGGGCGCTGGGTGATCAGGCCGTCCTGGGCGAGGCGCTTGAGCATCTTGTTCACCGTCGGCTTGGCGACGCCGAACCGGGCCGCGATGTCGACCGGGCGCGCCTCGCCGCCGTCGTCGACCAGATCGGCGATCAGCTCCACATAATCCTCGACGAGTTCGTTGCGCCGGGCCTCGCGCACGTGCCGGAACGCCTTGGCCTGGGCCTCGACCGCGGCCAGCCCGTCGACGACCTGCGGCTCCGCGCCCCGTTCGCGCGCCGGGTGACCGGGCCGCTGCGGCATCTCGGGCATCGATCGCCTCTCGCTTGCTATTAATTAGACAAGGCTAACTTCAGTAACTGCTGTTTACACGAATGGCCTGGTTCTCGCCAGGGCGGATCGGCCGGGTGGCCATGGCGTTTGACGACGATAGAGTTACCTATTGCTAACTTCTCACCATCGCACTAAATGTTATTGGCGTCGCTAACTCACCGGCGACATCGGAAGCCTGCCGCGCATCGGAAGCCTGCCGCGCAACGACCTTCGCCCCGATCCGGCAACCCGTCGCTGACGAGGAGATCTCCGTGCTCCGACCGTTCCTGCACCTCGCCACCGCCGGCCTGCTGGCGGCCTGCACGGCCACCGCCGCTCTGGCCGCCGACCGGATGAAGGTCGTGACGACCTTCACGGTGATCGCGGACATGGCCGCCAACGTGGCGGGCGACGCCGCCGAGGTGGTGTCGATCACCAAGCCGGGGGCGGAGATCCACGGCTACGAGCCGACGCCGCAGGACATCGTGCGCGCCAGCGGTGCCGACCTGATCCTGTGGAACGGCCTGAACCTGGAGCGCTGGTTCGAGCAGTTCCTGGCCAATCTCCGGGACGTTCCCTCGGTGACCCTGACCGACGGCATCGACCCGATCCCGATCGCGGCGGGGACCTACCAGGGCAAGCCCAACCCGCATGCCTGGATGAGCCTGGACAACGCGCTGGTCTATATCGACAACATCGCCGCGGCGTTCGCCACGCACGACCCGGGGAACGCCGCGACCTACCGCCGGAACGCCGACGCCTACAAGGATCGGCTGCGGGCCACCATCGCGCCGCTGAAGGACCGCATCGCCCGGATCCCGGAGAGCCGGCGCTGGCTGGTGACCTGCGAGGGGGCCTTCAGCTATCTGGCCCGGGACTTCGGCATGAAGGAACTCTACCTGTGGCCGATCAACGCCGACCGGATGGGCACGCCGCAGCAGGTGCGCGGCGTGATCGACGGGGTGCGGGCCCACGGCATCGCCGCGGTGTTCTGCGAGAGCACCGTGAGCCCCGCGCCGGCCAGGCAGGTGGCGCGGGAGACCGGCGCCGCCTATGGCGGCGTGCTGTACGTCGATTCCCTGAGCGACGCGGACGGCCCGGTCCCGACCTATCTCGACCTCCTGAAGATCACCTCGCGGACGATCGCGGACGGTCTGGCGGGCGGCAACTGACAGGACCGCATCCGCCACGGCATTCACCCCGGACCCCGATGACAATCCCGATGCAAAGCGATCAGCACGCCCCCCCAGCCGACGAGTGGTCGACCGATGCCGACGGGCCGGCCGGCGGTATCCTGGCGCGCGACCTGTGGGTGACCTATCGCAACGGCCACACCGCGGTGTTCGACGCCAGCTTCGCCATCCCGCGCGGCACCGTGACCGGGCTGGTCGGCGTGAACGGCGCCGGCAAGTCGACGATCTTCAAGGCGATCATGGGCTTCGTCCCGGTGGCCCGGGGGGAGATCCGCCTGCTCGGCCGCAGCGTCAAGCAGGCGCTCAAGGAGAACCTCGTCGCCTACGTGCCGCAGTCCGAGGAGGTCGACTGGAGCTTTCCCGTGCTGGTCGAGGACGTGGTGATGATGGGGCGCTACGGCCATATGGGGTTCCTGCGCCGGCCCGCGGCCCGCGACCGCGAGGCGGTCGATCGGGCGCTCGCCCGGGTCGGCATGCAGGATCTGCGCGAGCGGCAGATCGGCGAGCTCTCCGGCGGCCAGCGCAAGCGGGTGTTCCTGGCCCGCGCGCTCGCCCAGGACGGCCAGGTGATCCTGCTGGACGAACCGTTCACCGGCGTCGACGTCAAGACCGAGGATCAGATCGTAGCCCTGCTGCGCGATCTCCGGGCCGAGGGGCGGGTCATGCTGGTGTCCACCCACAACCTCGGCTCGGTGCCGGAGTATTGCGACCGGACGGTGCTGGTGAAGGGCACGGTGCTGGCCCAGGGCCCGACCGAGACCACCTTCACTCACGCCAATCTGGAGCGCGCCTTCGGCGGCGTGCTGCGGCACTTCACCCTGGGCGGGGAGGCGCTGCACGACGACGCCGACGGCCGTGCGGTCACCATCGTGACCGACGACGAGCGGCCGTTCGTGCAGTATGGCGAGCGCACCATGCAGACCGAGGAGCGCCCGTGATCGCCGTGCTGCTCGAGCCCTTCGGCTACGGCTACATGACGAACGCCATGTGGGTCTCGGCGCTGGTCGGCGGCGTGTGCGCCTTCCTGTCGGCCTACCTGATGCTGAAGGGCTGGTCGCTGATCGGCGACGCGCTGTCCCATTCGGTGGTGCCCGGGGTGGCGGGCGCCTACATCCTCGGCCTGCCCTTCGCCCTCGGCGCGTTCATCGCTGGCGGGCTGGCGGCCGGCGCGATGCTGTTCCTGTCCGAACGCTCGGGCCTCAAGGTCGACGTGATCATCGGGCTGATCTTCACCTCGTTCTTCGGGCTCGGGCTGTTCATCGTGTCGATCAACCCGATGTCGGTGAGCGTCCAGACCATCACCATGGGCAACATCCTCGCGATCAGCCCGGGCGACACCCTGCAGCTGGCGATCATCGGGTTCGTGTCCCTGGCGGTTCTGCTGCTGAAGTGGAAGGACCTGATGGTCACCTTCTTCGACGAGAACCACGCCCGGGCGATCGGGCTGCGGCCGGGTCTGCTCAAGGCCGTGTTCTTCACGCTGCTGTCGGCCTCGGTGGTGGCGGCGATGCAGACCGTCGGCGCGTTCCTGGTGATCGCCATGGTCGTCACCCCGGGCGCGACCGCCTACCTGCTCTGCGACCGGTTCCCGCGGCTGATCGCGACCTCCGTCGCGCTCGGCGCGACGACCGCGTTTGCCGGCGCCTATGCCAGCTATTTCCTGGACGGCGCCACCGGCGGCATCATCGTCACGTTGCAGACCGTGATCTTCCTGGTCGCCTTCGTGCTGGCACCGAAGCACGGCCTGCTGGCGGCGCGCCGCAAGGCGGCCGCGGCCCTGCTCGGCGGGAGGGCGAATCCGTGATCGACCTCGACGCGCTGCTCCTGCCCTTCGCCTTCGGCTTCATGCGGAACGCCTTCTACATCTCGATCCTGGTGTCGGTGCCGACCGCCCTCATCTCCTGCTACCTGGTGCTGAAGGGCTGGGCGCTGATGGGGGATGCGGTGAGCCACGCCGTGCTGCCGGGGATCGTGCTGGCCTACATCTTCGGAATCCCCCTGATCGTCGGCGCGTTCGCCGCCGGCATGACCTGCGCGATCGCGACCGGCTATCTGTCGCACAACAGCCGCGTGAAGCGCGACACGGTGATGGGGGTGGTGTTCTCGGGCATGTTCGCCGTCGGCATCGTGCTCTACGTCTCCATCGAGACGGACATTCACCTGGATCACGTCCTGTTCGGGAACATGCTGGGGGTCGAGCCCCATGAACTCTGGACCGCCGGCCTGATCTCGCTCGCGGTGACCGCCGTCATCGTCCTGAAGTGGAAGGATCTCCTGCTGCACAGCTTCGACCCGGCGCAGGCCCAGGCGTCGGGGCTGCCGGTCGCCTGGATCCACTACGGGCTGCTGGCGGCGCTGTCCCTGACCATCGTCGCCACCCTGACGGCCGCCGGCCTGATACTCGCCGTCAGCCTGCTGATCGCTCCCGGTGCCGTCGCGTTTCTCCTGGTTCGGAGTTTCGGCCGGATGCTGCTGGTCGCGGTTGCGGTCTGCATGGCGTCGATGCTGCTCGGCGCCTATCTGAGCTTCTTCCTCGACAGCGCGCCGGCTCCGACCATCGTGCTGATCCTCACCGCGGTTTTCATCGTGGCCTTCGCCCGGCGGCAGATCGCGACCCGCCGCCATTCCCGACGGGCCGTCGCGGCCGCTGCCAATGCCGAGTGATTCCAGGATTGAGCGTCGACTAAGTAGTTGAGAGTAGAATGAAACTTGTCAATTCCCGTGGGTTACGGTAAGGCCCTGGCGATGACGGCGGACCCCAAGCATCAGGCCCTCGCGCATGTCAGCCGTCCGGGCGAGCCGGGCCGGCTGATCGACGCCGAGCAGCACGCCCGCCAGCACACCGGTGTGCGCAAGGCGCACGAGACCGAGCTGGTCGAGGACTATGTCGAGCTGATCGCCGACCTGATCGATGCCACCGGCGAGGCACGGGCGGTCGACATCGCCCAGCGCATGGGCGTGCGGCAGGCGACTGTGGCGGCGATGGTCCGCCGCCTGCAAACCCGCGGACTGGCCACCAGCGAACCCTACCGGTCGATCTTCCTCACCGACGCCGGCCGCCGCATGGCCGACGTTTCCCGGGCCCGGCACGCGGTCGTGCTGCGCTTCCTGCTGGCACTGGGCGTGCCCGAGACCGTGGCGTTCCGCGACGCCGAGGGCATCGAGCACCATGTCAGTCCGACCACGCTGAAGGTGCTCGGGGACTGGATCGGCCGCCTGGAGGCGGACGCCGGAAAGGCTTGAGCCGCCGGCCCTGGTCCCAGCCGGCCCTGGCCCAGTCGGGCGGCCCGCGCCGGACTCACCGACAGGCGACGATTGGTGTACACTGCGGCACCGGGATCGCGGCGCATCGCGGTTCCCGCCGGAGACCATGGCCATGATCCGCCAGGCGTTCCGCATACTTGCCGCCGTCGCGCTGCTGTCGACCGGCGCGGCCCAAACCGGCGCGGCCCAATCCGGCGGGGCCCAATCCGGCGGGGCCCAACCGGCCGTCACGACTACCGACATCAACATGGTGGTGGCGCTCGACCGGTCGGAATCCGTCGACCTGAACGAACGCACCGCCCAGGCCGAGAGCCTGGCCGCCGCCCTGGTCGATCCGCGGTTCGTCGCCGCGGTGCGGGCCGGCTGGCAGGGCCGCATCGGGATCGCGGTGATGACCTGGTCGAGCTTCAACCGGACTCAGGTCGTGGTCCCGTGGACGGTGATCGCCGGCGACCAGGACGCCGCCGGGATCGTCGCCATCCTGCGCGACTACCAGGCCAGCGGCGGCGATGTGGAGCACCGGCCGCAGACCGATATCGCGCTGGCGCTGGGGGCCGGCATGGCGCTTCTGACCGCCGCGCCGTTCCAGGCGTCGAAGCAGATCCTCAACGTGATCTCCGACGGCATCGACAATTTCGGCCGCGAGGCCTTCGTCGATCGCGACGAGGCGCTGGCGCACGGCATCACCATCAACGGTCTTGTGCATGCCCATGGTGCCGCGATCCCGATCGTCGAGCGGTTCTTCGAGCGTCAGGTGATCGGCGGTCCCTATGCCTTCGTGCTGTCGATCCCGACGCCGGAGACCTTCACCGCCGCCATGCTGCGCAAGATGCTGCTGGAGATCGCGTCCGCCGGCCGGTCCAGCCGGCCCGACGGCTCCGGCTCGATGAAGGTGCCGGCGCACCGGCCGATGCGCGGGTGAGCGGCGTCAGAACAGTGCCTCGGGCCGGTCGATAGGCTTGCCGTCGGATGCCAATAGCCAACCCTTGATGATCCGATAGATCAGCCAGAGCTGCGCCGCCCCCAGGATCAGCCCGCCGATCAGGACGATCAGCAGCAGAAACCCGACCACGCACATCGCCAGCCAGATCCAGAATGTCCGGATCTGCCAGGTCACGTGCGATTCCAGGTAGGAACCGGCGACGTCCGCGCGCTTCAGATAGGCCAGGATGACGCCGAACATGCCAGGAATCGCCATCACCACCGACAGGGTGTACAGCGCGTAGACCACGTGGATCGCCAGCCTGTCGTTCTCCGGCACCGACAGTCGGAACGGCAGGTTGCGGCGGGCGACGCGGCTGGACTCGGACATCGGCTTTGGATCCCTGCTGGCTTCCCCATCCAGATGGTCGCGACCATGCCGGTGCACAACGGCCGCGGCCGGCCAAGTTGTGCCGGCCCGGCCTCGGGGCGGTGGGTTCCGCAACCGCCGGCGGTGGTCTAGCCTCCGGCCTGCGACTGGGCGGGAGGCGGCGATGCGGGTGGTGTCCGGGATGGTGCTGACGGCTGCCGTCCTCGCCGCGTTGGTGGCCGGCCGGTCGGTGCCGGGGCATGCCCAGGTGGCGCATGCCCAGGTGGCGCAGAAATCTCCGCCGGGCGATGCGCTGACCCAGAGCATCCAGATCTACGACGCTCTCGTGAGTTTCCCGCCGGCCAGCTGGTACACCGGTGGCGACCCGGCGGACAGCAGCGTGTTCGAGCGCAACCAGAAGGGACCGCTGTTCGTGTTCCGGCAGTTCCCGAAGGGCCAGAACTCACTCACCTGGTCGCGCGTCTACGCCCTTACCGGCTATCGGGTCCCGCCGCCGAAGCCGGTGGCGCTGGACGACGTGGTAGCGGGTGCCGTCGCCAGCTACGTCCGCATGTGCGGCCCGAAGCGGACCTTCTCCCGCACGATCGCCGCCGATACCAATTCGCGCACATTGATCATCCACTGCGAAAGCACCGGTCCGGCGAGCGGCCAGCCCGGATACGGCCCGAGCGTCGGCGAGGTTGCCCTGATGCGGCTGTTCGCGGTCGGCCGGACGCTGGTCCAGGCCGTGCACGTTTGGCGTGGAAACCTGTTCCTGCAGCCCGACGAGACGACCTGGCCGGTCGACCGGGCCGAACTCGACCTGATGATCGACCGGTTTGCGCAGTTGCGGGTCTGGCCGGGCCGCTGAACGCCACCGGGTCGCTGAACTCCACCGGGTCGCTGAACGCCCGTGTACGGCCGCCATACGATCTTGATCCTGCCCGGACAGTGCCGGCCGGGATTAGGATTGCGGTCGTTCTTTGCCACGACGGCGCGGCGCACTATCGTCCGGCGTCGTCCGTTCGTCTCCATTCCTGCTCCGAGGACTCCCCCCATGGCCGCACCCGCCGCTTCCGCCTCCGTCGCCCGCCCCAGGGTCGACCTGTATTCCGACACCGTCACCCGCCCGACCGCCGGCATGCGCAGGGCGATCGCCGAGGCCGAGGTCGGCAACGAGCAGGCCCATGAGGACCCGACGGCCAACCGGCTGCAGGACATGGTCGCCGAACTGCTCGGTAAGCCGGCCGCGGTGTTCCTGCCGTCGGGCACCATGTGCAACGAGATCGCCTACCGGGTGTGGTGCGGCCAGGGCGACGAGATCATCCTCGACGAGACCGGCCACGCCCTGCATTTCGAGGCTGGTGGCCCGGCGGCGCTGGCCGGCGCCATGACCAAGACCATCCCCGGGGTGCGCGGCATCTTCACCGGCGCCGACGTCGACGCCGCGATCCGCCCGAAGACCCGGCACGCGCCGCGCCAGAAGGTCGTCTCGATCGAGAACACCGCCAACCTCGGCGGCGGCGCGGTGTGGCCGCTGGAGACCGTCCGGGACGTGGCGGGGGCGGCGAAGCGGCACGGGCTGAAGCTGCACATGGACGGCGCGCGGCTGCTGAACGCGGTGGTGGCGAGCGGCATTCCGGCCGCCACCTACGCCGCCGACTGCGACTCGGTGTGGATCGACCTGTCCAAGGGCCTGGGCTGCCCGGTCGGCGGGGTGCTGGCCGGGTCGGTCGACTTCATCGAGGAGGCATGGCGCTTCAAGCATCAGTTCGGCGGCGCGCTGCGCCAGTCCGGGATCGTCGCCGCCGCCGGGGTCTACGCGCTGGAGCACCATGTCGACCGGCTGGCCGACGACCACGCCCGGGCCCGGCGCTTCGCCGAGGGCATCGCCGCTGTGGCGGGAATCCGGGTCGCCGCCAACGAGATCGAGACCAACATGGTGTATTTCGCGGTCGACGGCACCGGCATGGACGCCGCCGCGTTCTCGAAGCGACTGATGGCCGAGCACGGGGTGCGGATCGGCGCCCTCGGCGGCCGGCTGCGCGCGGTCACCCATCTCGATGTCGACGACGCCGGCATCGCCGCGGCGGTCGCGGCGGTGAGGGCGGTGGCGGGGGCATAGCGTCCGGCGGAACCTACCCGAGCAGCTTCCGCAGCGCCGTGATCGAGCGGGCCGTCACCGCCGGGCCGTCGTCCGGGCGATGGGTCTCGATGGCGACCGGCATGACGCCTGACGGACCGTGGTCGCGCAGGGCGGCGAACAGCGGCCGGTGGTCGACGATGCCCTCGCCGAGCGCTACGTAGCGCCGGGGTGCCGCGGTGAAGTCCTTCACGTGCACGCAACCGGCGATCCGGGCGGCGGCGTTCAGCACGTCGGCCGTCGGCGCCGGCGGCCGGATCGCCCGGTGATTGGCGAGGTCGAGCACGCCACGCAACCGCGGATGCGCCCGGCGCGCCACCACCGCCGTCAGGTCCTCGAGGGTGGCGACGTTGCAGACGTGCTCGTTCTCCAGCACCAGGGTGACGTCGTGAGTCTCGGCAAGGTCGAGCAGCCGGTCCAGGTCGTCGTCCAGGTGCTCGGGCGTGAAGCCGTCATAGGTGAAATAGGAGAAGATCCGCAGCTGCGAGGCCCCCAGCTTGTTGGCGACATCGAAGGCCATCGGCACGGCGTCCTCGGGCGGCAGCACGCCCGGGTCGAAGCCGTGGAAGTTCGCGCCCTCGGGAATCTTGGCGCCGGAGCGCGGCCATTTCAGCAGCGGCGAGCAGTAGCAGCCGACCGTCACCCCGGCGTCGCGCAGCCGCGCGGCCAGGGTGTCGAGTTCGGCGTCGTCGAACAGGATGACGTTGCGCTCGTCCGCCGACCGGATGTCGACCCGCTCGACCCCGTGCGCGGCCGCGAACGCCAGCGCCTCGCCGATGTCTTCGGAGATCTCGTCAGTAATGACGGCGATCACGGGGCTGAAGGGCATGGCGGGGCTCCTGTGGGGCTCGACCGAACTTTGAACGGCGGCATCCGAGTGCGCCGCCCGAGCGAATACCCTACATGATAGGCAAGCTCGTCCGTCGGGAGAACCGCCGATGCGCCCCTGCCTCGTTCTTTCGATCGCCGCGTTCTGTGCCGCCGGGCTCGGCCTTGCCGCCTGCGTGGCCGACAAGGATGCCTTCTACCCGGAGACCGCGTCGGCCGACCGCATCCTGGAGCAGCGGGCACTGGCCCGGGTTCCGGCCCGCTACAACCCGGTCTCGGTGACGCTGGTCAAGGAATGGGGGCACCCGCAGCCGGGCGTCGATACCGAGATCGTCGGCTACGACGCCTGGATCCGGGTCGAGGGTTGCGGCGGCCACGTGCTGGTGCGCTTCGACCGCTGGGGCGACTACCGCACGACGGGCGACCTCACGGACTGCGAGTGATCCTGCCAGCCACCGCCTGGAGCGGCCACCGATCGCCGCACTCTATGGGTCGCCAAGAGCGCACCGTCACAGCATGGGACCGGTTGTCTGGATAACTCGGCCGGCCCCGGCCAGATGCCGGGCCACCGCGGTGGCGATCGGGTTGCCGGGGCCGACGTCGAAATAGCTGAAGGCCGGGCAGGTGTTGACCTCCAGGCACCATGGCGTGCCGTCTGAATCGATCAGCAGGTCGATGCCGGAGAACTCGAGCCCGAGGGCGCGGGTCATCCGGCGGCACGCCTCGGCCCACGCCGGCGGCAGTTCGACCGCGTTGAGCTTGGGGTCGGCGCGGCCCTTCATCCGGGCATAGCGGTAGTCGAGCGCATCGGTCTCGATCAGGCAGGCATGCACGGCGTCGCCGACCACGTGCACCCGGCAGTCGGTGCCGGCGATCCGGCGCTGGAACTGTACCGGACAGGGGCCGAGGTCGCCGAGCCGCTCGGCGTCGTCGTCCTCGACCGCCATGACGATCGAGCGTTCGCCGCTGACCGACTTGTAGATCGCACCGGCGCCGGCGCACTCCTCTTCCACGAACCGCCGGGCGGCGTCCGGGTCGTCGGTCACCAAGGTGTCCGGTACCCGGAAGAAATCGTGGATCGCCTGTGCCTGCGCCGGCTTCGAGGCGTTGGTGCCCATCGGCCGCAGCCGGTTGACCACGGTGGTCGGGCTGAGCTGCAGCCAGGCCGACAGCAGGGAGTGGAACCGCAGGGCCCTGAGGGCCCCCGGATCGTCATCCTCCAGGCCGGTCATCTCCGGCACGACACTCGGGTCGGTGGCGCGGTCGTAGACCCCGGTCACGTCGGCCAGCACGACCTCGCGGTCGTCGAGGGTCAGAACCCCGTCGACCCCGGCCGGCCCGATGTCGAGCGCGATCGAATGCCGGGCCGCCTCGCGCTGGTTCACGAGCTGGAACGGCAGCCGCAGCCGGCGCAGGGCATCGGCCACCATCGCCAGCGGCGGCTCGCTCGGAATGCCGATCAGCAGGATCACGACGGCATCTCCTCTGTGGCTGCGCTGTCGGCGGCGGCGATCCGGCGCAGCGCCTCGACCAGCGCCGGACCCGGCGCGTGCCGGAACTCGACGTCTCCGGAACAGCCGTCGAACTGCGCCGCACCATCGGCATCGGCGGCAAAGTCGATCTGCATCAGCGGCAGGCCCAAGACCCGGGCCAGCCGCCGGGCGCCGTCCGCGAGCGCCGCCGGCAAGTCCGGCAGCACGGCGTCGCCGACCACCAGATGCGAGGACAGCGGGACCGGTTCCGCGGCGGCCCAGAATTCCGAGTCCTCGGTGATCCGTCGGGGCGCCACCGGCAGGCCGCAAAGCGCCGCGTAGTGCAGGCTCTCGATCTCGCCCGGCGGATAGCCGCCGGGCGCGTCGCTGCAGGGCGGGTTCAGGACCGGGCCGCCGCAGCAGGCCAGAAGGCTGGCCAGCAGCGCCGTCCATTCGGAGCGGACATAATCCCGCTCCTCCGGCGCACAGCGCGCCAGATGGGTTTCCGGAACGGCGCGGAACCGGTTGACCAGCAGGGACATTGCGGCCAGGTCCAGCACCGTGCCGTCGCGCAGGCGGACGGAGGCCGAAGCCCCGTCCGCCCCGATGCGATGGATGTGGGTCGCACCCACGAGGTGCTCCGGGCACAGGACCGTCAGGTCCCGGCCGGACTTTTCGAGGAGCACGGCCAGCGCCAGGGCCGACTCGTCCTCGATATCGCACAGGATCGCCCACACCGGATCTGACCGTCTCTGCGTGTTGCGCGTGTCGGTCAGAAGCCGCGGTCGGTCAGCCGGTGCCGGAGCGCCTCCAGATCGGCGGCATCGGCCTCGAAACCGAGGGCGCTGGCCCGCAGGTCCGGGCGGAGCTCCGGCCGGATGAACGGGCGGTCGAAGTCGGGCACCTCGCGGAAGTCCTTCGGGTTCTCGCGGATGTCCTTGTTCTCCTTCGGTCCCCGTTCCTTGAATTCCTTCGGCCCGAGCTCTTTGAACTCTTTCGGGGCGCGCTCCTTCAGTTCCTTCGGCCCGATCTCCTTGAACTCCTTCGGCGTCCGCTCCTTCAGTTCCTTCGGCAGCCGCTCCTTCAATTCCTTCGGTAGACGCTCCTTCAACTCCTTGGGCTGAAGGCCCTTGCCGCCGCCGTCCCGGATGTCCTTGATGAAGTTCTTGCGGACGATCAGGCAGGTCGGGTCGAGGGTGTCGTAGTCGTAGCCGAGCGCCCGGTGGTCGATCATGTCGGCCGGATGCACCATCTCCGGGGAGTTGGTCCAGGGCTGCACCGAGAACGGCACGTTGCCACCGTTCCACGGCCACATGGTGTCGTTCAGGTTGTGGCCCCTCGGGCCGCCGACTGCCGGCTTGTACGGCTCGAAGCCGGGCGCTCCCTGGTGCCGGTCGATCCATTCGGCCCACAGCCGGTCGACGTTGCAGTGGATCATCCAGAAGTCGGGGGTTCGGGCGGTCTGCGTGAAGTCCTGGGGATGGCCGCCGATGAAAACGTGCGCATCACCGTGCGGATCCTCCATGCCGCGGAACCCGGTGTAGTCCGGATCGGCCATGTAGTTGGCGATCTCGCCGCCGCCGCCCGGGAACGAGAAGATGCTGAACGGCTTGCGCGTGAACAGCCCGGCGAACGGGCCGCTCGTGACCGGATAGCCGCCGCGTGGGCCGGTCGGACCGCCGCCGCCTGAATCATCACCGGGCCCGCCCAGGAAGTCGTCACGCCAGATATAGGATTCCGTCCCGGCGGCATTGAGGTTGCTCTCGGTCCAGTCCCAATACGGCAGGTCGACGGTCGGATCGATCGATTGCAGGTCGTCCTCGAACCGCCGCACGAACTCACGGTGCCAGGCTGGAAAGGCGGGACCGCCGTGGCCGTGGACGGAGGCGCCGGAGTGGATTTGCCGGTAGTGGTTCAGTCGGCCTGAGGCGTTGAGCGCCAGGAACGCGTTGACGAAGGCCGAGCGTTCGGCCGCGGTCAGCCGCTTGAGGTTCTTTCTGCAGCCCATGTCACGCGCCCTCCCCGTTGTGCCGGTGCCAGTACCGGATCAGGTGGTGCGCCATGGCCTGCGGCGTCTCGAACATCGGATATGCGCCTTCGCACATCCAGAGCTTGATGTAGTTGTCCTCAGGCTTGCCCTCGATGTGGAGCATCGCCTTGAAGGGCTTTCCGTCGATCGTCACCGTCGCCTTATCGGCGGACTTGTTGAGCTCGATCTTGACGGCCTTGCCCATGTAGGTGAACGCGTTTTCCATGCCGTGTCCTCCCTTGCTGGAGTGGCTGGTTCACGTTCCCTTCAATCGCCTTCCCAACGGCGATCTTACATGGATTGTTAATTAATTGCAACTTGATCCCGAAAGTCGACTCTTTATTGCGAATTCAAAGGGTTTCACGGCCTGTTTCAGTCGATTCCGGCCGGGGCGGGGTCAGGGCCGGATGCGGTGGTGCCCGGCGTCGGCCAGCCCGGCCAGCAGGCTGCTGCCGTCCGGGGCGACCCTGAGGATGCCGTAGCGGGCCTCGGCGTAGGTCTCGGCGTGACCTTCCTGAAACAGGAAGGACTCGGCGCCGATGAAGATCTCGGTGTTGTCGGCCCGCGCCTCCAGCCCGGCGGGAGACCGGCGCTTGTAGCGCAGCAGTTGCTCGTCCGCCGCCAGCGCCCTGCCGTCGTCGAAGCGGCGGAAGCTCGCCACGCCGTCGCGGTCCAGCGCCACCACCACCCGGCCGTCGATGGCGGGAGCCTCCTTGGATACCGGTACCAGCGCCTCGGCATAGCGCAGGGCCATGTAGTCGCCCTGCATCAGCGAACGCGGATCGACCGGCCGCAGCGCCAGCAGCACGGTGCGGCCGTCGTCGAGGACGCGCTGCTTGGCCAGGATCTGGAAGTTCACCACGGCCAGCACCACCGCGAGGCCACCCCACAGGCCGAGCGCCGGCAACCATCTAGCCATCGCCGGCCTCCGCTTCCGCAGATCGGGTCCAGGCCCACCACAGCGCCAGCAGCAGCAGTCCCGCCGCGGTCAGCATCCCCGACTTCTCCAGCAGGGTCAGGTCGAGGTCGTAGTAGAAGCGCGACACGAACCAGACATGCGCGACGGCGCCGATGATCGCCAACATGCGGCTGCCGAGCAGGTAGGCCAGGGTCAGCAGCAGCAGCGACCCGGCGATACCGGCGGCGGTGATCGCCCCGAGCAATATCGCGACCGCTGCCGCGGCGGCGACCATGGGCCGACGCCCGGCCGTCGTGCGGCGCCACAGCAGGACCAGGACCGCCAGCAGGCCGGCAGCATAGACCGCGCGCGGCAGCCAGTCGGTATTCAGCCCGCCGATCTCCGGCAACGACAGGGCGCCGAGCGGCACCAGCAGCAGCGCCCAGGCCAGCCCGCGCAAGTCGAGGCGGGCGAGCGGACGGAGCAACAGCCCGAGGGCGGGCGGCAGCGTGACCACCACCAGGATGCCGCCCGCCTGCGGAACATTCCGCTCCAGTAGCGCCGCCAGTACCGCCGCGACCGCCAGGGCGCTGGACAGGAACTGCAGTTCCGGGTCGCGGATCGCGGCCGTCAGCAGCGCCGCAACGACGCAGGCGCCCGCCGCCGCCACCGTCATCGCCTCGAACTCGATCCCGAGACCGCCGACCACGAGGGCCTGACCGGCCAGCGCTGCCGCGACCGCGCACTGGTTGGCGAACTCGCCGCGGCTGGCCCGGTGCAGGGCGACGGCGGCGGCCGCGATCACGGCGCCAGATCCGGCAGCGGTGAGCGGCAGGTTCTCCCCGTCGAACGCCTCGACGAGATTCAACGCGACCGCCGCGATCATCGCGGCGGCGGTCAGCCACGCGCCGATGGCGCTTGCCGCCCGCAGATACCAGGGCGCGTCGTCGCCGGCCGGGCCGATCGCCACCCCGCGCGCGATCTGCACGTCGAGGCCGAAATGCCGGCACAGCCGGTCGAGGACGTCGTCAGACATCCGCCGACATTCCTGCCCGCACCCGGCGCAGCAGCGCCAGGGCGCCACCGAATACCGCCACGACCACGACTAGCAGCACGAACGAACCTCCGATGAGGTCGTTCGTCTCAAGGGCGAGCCGAAGCCCCGCCGTCGTCAGGAACAGGCTTCCGGCAAGCACGGCGATGACCGTCGCCGGCAGGTCCCGCCACCACCTGCCGGCGACGCTCAGGCCGAATGCGGCCAATGCGAAGGGCGCTACCGCCGACAGTCGGAACGGCCCGGGCGTGAATTCGAGAACCGCCGGCGCCGCCGCCGAGAACGTCAGACCGAGGATCGTGGCGGCTAGCAGCCGGCGCGGCCACAGCGGCCGCAGCCATCCGATCCGGCGCCGCGCCCCGAGCTCACGGAGCGCCAGGGCGGCCGCGTAGTACAACGCCAGCAGGCCGGAGACCGCCTCGGGCTCGACCCATCCCACCGGAATCGCGATCTGGGCGGCGTAGGTCGCGCCACCGACGCCGACGACCGCCAGCCACAGAACCCATGGCACCAGCGCCCGCGACAGCGCCACCCACGGCAGGATCAGCAGGGCCCAGCCGACGAACAGCGTGTAGGCGTCGGCGCCGGTCTGGTAGATCTGCCCGAACACCGCCAGCAGCACCCCGACCAGCACCGCCGCCGCGGTCAGCAGCGTCTCCCAGGCCAGCCGGTTCGCCCGGCCGACCCAGGCGCCGGCCACGCACAGCACGATGCCGCCCTGGATCAGCCCGAGCTTGGCGAAGGGCGGCAGGTCGGCCCAGTTGAAGGCGAAGAAGAACACGATGCCGGCCAGGATCTGTCCGACCGCCAGCGCCAGCAGGGCGTTGCGCGCCCAGCGCCGCCAGAAGCCGTCGTCGCGCACCAGCCCGAGCGCCTCAAGGTAACGGGCCGGCGGTAACAGCCCGGTGCGCAGCAACGCGTAGGGCAGGGCGTCGTCGGGAAGGACGACGGGCTGGACATCAGGATCCGGCATCGGTCTCGGGTCGTTCGTGTCGTCCGAATGCTCGGCGTTTCCATGGCGTTACGCAAGCGAAACGGTATTCGGTCGCCGGTTTCTACGATCTCCCGGTCTCGAACCCGGCCAGTACCGCCGCCAGATTGTCGCCAAGAATCTCCGAGATGTAGCCGCCCTCCTGCACGATCAGGGTCGGGTAGGAGGTGTTCCCCAGCCGCTCGCCGATGCGGCGGAAACCGTCGGTGGTGACCGCCAGGAACGCCAGCGGGTCCTGTTCCGACGGGTCGAGGCCGAGCGCCACCACCAGGACGTCGGGCCGGAAGGCGTCGACCGCCGCCAGCGCGACTTCCAGGGTATCGAGAAACCCGGTGTCGCCGGTGCCGCGCGGCAACGGCAGGTTGGTGTTGGCGCCGCGGCCCGGGCCGGCGCCGATCTCGTCGGCATAGCCGGTGAAGAACGGGTAGTAGGCGCGCGGGTCGCCGTGGATCGACACGGTCTGCACGTCGGCGCGGCGGTAGAAGATACCCTGGGTCCCGTTGCCGTGGTGCACGTCGACGTCCAGCACCGTCACCCGTCTGGCGCCGGAGTCGCGCAGGCGCTGGGCGGCGATGGCGGAATTGTTGAGGAAACAGAAGCCGCCGGCCTGGTCGGCATAGGCATGGTGCCCGGGCGGGCGGCACAGCGCGTAGGCCGGCAAACCGTCGGCGGCGACCAGGTCGGCCGCGGTCACCGCCACGTCGGCCGAGGCGCGCGCGCCCGCCCAAGTGCCGGGGCCGATCGGGCAGGCGGTATCGGTCTGGTAGTAGCCCGACTTGCCGACGATATGGGTTGGGTGGATCGCCATGTTCCGGCCCGGGTGGATGTTCGGGATGATCTCCGGGGCGTGCTCCGGTAGCGCCTCCCATTCGGCCCAGGCATGTTCCAGGAAGTCCAGGTAGTCGGCGGCATGGATCGCCGCCACCGGGCCGAGACCGTGCTCGCCGGCCTCGATCACCGCATGACCGCCGGCCACGACCGCGCGCCGGAAGATCGCCGCCCGCTCCGGCGTCTCCGGATTGGCGATGCGGTTGCCGCGGGCGATGAAGCCGCTCGGCGCGTGAACGGCGTGACGATCGGTGGCGACGACGCGCATCGGTTTTCTCCGGTTGGTCCGTCGCGACCTTTCCCGAACCGCGGCTTCGGATCAAGCGTGCCGCACACCGGGGCACGGATCAGTGCCGTCCATTTCCCGACAATGCCGAACCGCCGAACTGCAACCGCGACGCCACAGGTCCACCTCACTCCGCCAGCGGCGCCAGGCGCCGGTCCTCGCCGGCATGCGCGCGGGCGTATTCGCGCGCCATCATCAGGCCGGCGATGTGCAGGGAGGTTGTCAGCCAGGCACCGCCCATGAGATCGGCGAAGGTTTCGGCGGCCGGCCGCAGCACCACCTCGATGATCTCGCCGGGGTCCAGGTTCCGTACTCCCGTCGGCCGGGCCCCGAGCGCCAGAAAGCTGTGCGCCCGGTTGTTCATGATCGCCGGATTGGCCCACATGGACGGCAGCGCGATCCAGGCCTCGGCCTCGTAGCCGGTCTCCTCCTCCAGCTCCCGCCGCATCGCCGCCTGCGGGTCCTCGCCCGGCTCGACGGTCCCGGCCGGCAGGCCGCGCACCACCGCGCCGCCGCCGTGCCGGTACTCATCGATCAGCACCAGCTCGCCCTCGGCGGTCAGGGCCACCGCGTGGCACCACTCCTTGAGCTCGATGACGTGATACGGGTCGAGGACGTTGCCGCGCTCGGTGACGCAGCGGTCCATACGGTGGGTCAGGAAGCGGTCGCTGAACTCGACGCGGCTCGACTCCACGGTCCAGGGCCGTGGCTTGACCGGACCCTCGCTCATGCCGGCCCCGACACCCCGGCATCGGCGAAGGTGGCCATGCCGCTGTGGCATTCGACCGCCGCCCGCAACACGCCGATGGCGAGCGTGGCGCCCGAGCCCTCGCCCAGCCGCATGCCGAAGTCGAACAGCGGCTCCTTGCCGATCGCCTCCAGCACCCGGCTGTGGCCGGGCTCGACCGAGCGGTGGCCGACGATGCAGTGCTCCAATGCCTTGGGGTCGAGCTTCCACAGCACCGCCGCCGCTACCGTGCAGGCGAAGCCGTCGAGCACCACCGGGGTGCGGGCCAGCCGCGCCGCCATCACCGCCCCGGCGATCGCCGCCAGCTCCAGCCCGCCCAGTGCCGCCAGCAGGTCGAGCGGGTCGCCGGCATCGCGGTGCCGCGCCACACCCTCGCGCACCACCCGGATCTTGTTCTCCAGCGCCTTGCCGGCCACCCCGGTGCCGCGCCCGACCCAGTCCTCGATCTCGCCGCCGAACAGCGCGCAGGCCAGGGCCGCCGCCGCGGTGGTGTTGCCGATGCCCATCTCGCCCAGGCACAGCACGTCCAGGTTCGGCTCCACCGCCATCATGCCGTAGGCCATGGCGCGGGCGCATTCGTCGCCATCCATCGCCGGGCCCTGGGTGAAGTCGCCGGTCGCCTGCTCGAGTGCCAGCTCGTAGACCCGGAGGTCGGCGTCGAACGCCCGGCAAAGCTGGTTCACCGCCGCCCCGCCGGCGACGAAGTTCTGCACCATCTGGGCGGTGACTTCCGACGGGTAGGCCGACACGCCCTGGGCCGCCACCCCGTGGTTGCCGGCGAACACCGCGGTGCGCGGGTGCTGCAGGCGCGGCGGATGCCGGCCCTGCCAGGTGGCCAGCCACGCCGCCAGCTCCTCCAGCCGGCCGAGCGCGCCGCGCGGCTTGGTCAGCTGGGCCTCGCGGGCCGCCGCCTGGGTGCCGGCCTCAAGGTCGGGGCCGGGCAGCTCGCGGAACAGCGCCCGGATCTCTTCCAGGGAAACGGTCGCTGGATCCATGGAGGGGGGGTCGAGTGGCTTGTCGGACATCGGGCCTCGCGCCAAGGCGGCATTGCGTTTTCGATGCCGAGGCTATAACCGCGGTGAGGCATGCAGGAAAGCCCCGACACCGACCGGACCATGATGGACGACGACACGCCCGACGCCGATCGACCGGTTTCCGGCCGCCCGACCCGCCGCTGGCCGGAGGAGATCGGCCTTGCCGTCGGCTTCCTGACGCGGCTGCCCTGGCCGGGGCCGCTACCGCGGGATCGCCGGCTGATGGACGCCGCGTGGGCGTTTCCGGTCGCTGGCGTCGGGATCGGCCTGGTCGCCGCCATCGGCTGGTGGCTGGCCGGTGAATTCGGGCTGCCGGCCACGGTGGCGGCGATCGTCGCGGTCTCGGCATCGGCCCTGGTCACCGGCGCGCTGCACGAGGACGGGCTGGCCGACGTCGCCGACGGCCTGGGTGGCGGCCGTGACTCCGACGCCAAGCGCCGGATCATGCGCGACAGCCGCATCGGCAGCTATGGCGTGCTGGCGCTGGTCCTGGTCACCGCCGCCAAGCTGGCGGCGCTGGCCGCCCTGCCGGACGCCGGCACCGCCGTGGTCGCGCTGGTGGCGGCCCATGCCCTCGGCCGGGCGGCGATCCCGGGACTGGCCTGGTGGCAGCCGCCGGCGGCACCCGACGGCAGCGGCCGTGCCGCCGGTCGTCCCGACGCGACCGGCGCGCTGTGGGCGGCGGCGATCGGCTCGGTCCTGGCGCTGGCGATTCTGCCCGGCGCCACCGGCCTGGCGGCCGCGGCGGCGGCGGCGATGGCGGCGATCGTCGTCGGCTGGCTGGCGCGGCGGCAGATCGGTGGCGTCACCGGTGACGTGTTCGGCGCCGCCGAGCAGGCGGCCGAGGTCGCCGTGCTGCTCGCCGTGGCATCCTGTCTCGGACCATGAGGAAACCCGGATGACCCCGACCCGCTGGTGGCTGATTCGCCACGCCCCGGTGATCAACCCGGGCAAGGTGATCTACGGGCAGCACGACATCGACTGCGATGTCAGCGACGCCCCGGTGTTCCAGGCGGTCGCCGAGGCCCTGCCGGCCGGCGCGCTGTGGCTGCAGAGCCCGCTCGGCCGCACCCGCCGGACCGCGGCGGCGATCCGTGCCGCCGGCTGCGACGGCGATGAGCCGGTCGACGAGCCGCGGCTGATGGAGCAGCATTTCGGCGACTGGCAGGGCCAGGTCCGGGCCGAGATCCTGGCCCGTCAGCCGGAGGCATACCGGCGTTTCTGGCTGGCGCCGGCCGACCAGCGCGCCCCCGGCGGCGAGAGCTTCGTCGACGTCATCGACCGGGTCCGCACCGCGTTGCACGACTGGTCCGGGCGTGCCGGAGGGCGCGACGTGGTGGCGGTGATGCATGGCGGCCCGATCCGGGCGGCGCTGTCGATCGCGCTCGACCTGTCGCCGGCCCGCGCCCTCTCGTTCCACACCGAGACCGTGTCGGTGACCCGGATCGACCGCTATCCGGACGGCGCCTGGGGCGTCGGATTCGTCAACGCCACGCCGGGACGTCCCGCGACAGCGGGCTGACCCCGGCCAGCATCCCGGCCAGCGTCGCCGCCACCCAGTCGAGCGCCGCCTCGACGTCGCGGGCCGGCACCTCGCCGCGCTCCAGCGGACGGCGGATCATCACCACCGGCAGGTCCAGCGCACGCGCCGCCTGGACCAGCGGCGCGTCCTCGTCGGTGCCGGTCGCCCGCATCGCCACTGCCCGGGCCCCGGTGCGACGCAGCAGCCTGATCTCGGCCTCGCGGCAGGTCGGCGGCGGGCATAGTTCCGGCGAGAACCGGGCCGGCCGCGCCCAGTGTGCCGGGGGTCGGGTCAGGCGGACCGGAAAGCGCAGACCGCCGACCGCCTCGAACGGCGTGAGGTCGCGCTCCGGCAGGGCCAGCAGCACGGTGCGCGCGACCGAGGCGACGGCGCCGACCGCCCCGTCCAGGTCGCGCACCTCGACCCAGCGGTCGAGCGGGTGGCGGTGCCAGACCGGCGGCCGGAACGTCAGCCGGGGGATGCCGGCACGCCGGGCCGCCTCGCGCACCGACCGCACCGCCTCGCGGGCGAACGGGTCGAGGCCGTCGATAACCGCCGTCGCCTGACCCAGGACGGCCGGTCCGATGCCGATCGCGTCGACCCGGCAGCCGTGCGGGGGCGCGCCGACGCCCGACAGCGCCACCGCGACGTCGAGCCGGTCGGCGAACCGCAGGGCGGCGGCCTCGGCCAGCCGCACCGCCGCACGGGTGCCGGCGAGGATACGAAGGGTCGGGACCGGTTCCGGGTTCATGGTTCCGCCAGCGTATCCATGCCCGTCGGCTGCGGCAATTCGGCCGGAAGCGGCAACCTTTCCTTGACGGCCGTCCGCTCCATATGCCGGATGCAGTCTGCTCGAACGACCACCACCCGCGATTGCCGCCGGAGCCTGCGATGTCGACCCGCGTATTCGTCCTTGTGGTTGCCCTGCTGTCCGCCGTGCTGGCGGCGACGGCGGTCGGCGGCTATCTGCTGTGGACCCGCGGCGACCAGGGTGCCGGGGCGATGATCGGCGGGCCGTTCACGCTGGTCGACCAGACCGGGCGGCCGGTCACCCAGGACACGCTGAAGGGCAAGTGGAGCCTGATCTACTTCGGCTACACCTACTGCCCGGATGTCTGCCCGACCTCGCTGTCGGTGATGAGCCAGGCCATGGATGCTCTCGATCCGGCGCTGGCCGCGAAGGTCACGCCGGTGTTCATCACCGTCGATCCCGAACGCGACACCGTCGAGCAGCTGGCGCTGTACCACGAGAGCTTCCACCCGAGCTTCCTGATGTTGACCGGCACGCCCGAGCAGGTCCGCCAGACCGCCAAGGCCTATCGCGTCTACTATCGCAAGGCCGAGAACGACAGCGCCACCGAGTACCTGATGGACCACTCGTCGATCACCTTTCTGATGGATCCCAACGGCAACTACGCAACGCATTTCGGCCACGACGCCACGCCCGAGGCCATGGCTGAGACCATCGGAAAGCTGGTTGGCAAGTAGCGGCGGTGGACTCGCTCACCCAGATCGCCCTCGGGGCCGGCGTCGGAGCGGCGGTGCTGGGTCGCCGGATCGGCCCGCGCCGGGCCGCCCTGGTCGGGGCGGCGCTCGGCACCCTGCCCGACCTGGACGTGTTCTGGCCGTTCGAGGACCCGGTCGACGCCTTCGTCCTGCATCGCAGCGCGACTCATTCCCTGGTGATGCACGCCCTGGTCACGCCGCTGCTCGGCGAAGCGCTGACGCGCGGATTCCGCGACCTGCGCGACCGGCGGTGGCAGGCCTGGTCGGCGGTCTTCCTGTGTCTCACGACCCACGCGCTGCTGGACGCCTTCACGGTCTACGGGACCCAGCTCCTATGGCCGCTGTCGGCCCATCCCTTCGGGATCGGCTCGGTGTTCATCATCGATCCGCTGTATACGCTGCCGTTGCTGGCGGCCCTGGTCTGGGCGCTGTGCATCGTCGCCTGGAGCCGACGTTTCGGCCGCGTGCTGGTGGCGGCGCTGGCGGTTTCGTCGCTGTATCTCGGCTGGGGGCTGGTCGCGCAACGGATCGCCGAGGCCCGGGCCGGCGCCGTGCTCGCCGGGTTCGGGGTTTCGCCCGAGCGGACCCTGGCCACGGCGACACCGTTCAACACATTGCTGTGGCGGGTCATCGCCCTCGACGGCGACCGCTACCTGAACCTCTACGTGCCGATCCTCGGCGGCCGCGAGGCGGTCACCGCCTACGCCCATCCGCGCGGCGGCGCCGGCTGCCTGGCAACGGTGCCCGCGGCCGCGCGCCTGGCGGGGTTCGCCGACGGGTTCGTGCGCTATGAGCGCGACGCCGGCGGCTGGCGGGTCGCCGACCTGCGGATGGGCCTGACGCCGGGCTATGTCTTCCGGTTCGCGGTCGCGGAGATCGCCAGTGGGGTCGCCGCTCCGATCCCGCCGCGCCGGGTCGGGTCCGGGCGCACGGCCGAGGGCGACGTGGCATGGCTGCTCGCCGGGATGCGCGGCGAGCCCAGCCTGCGGCCTGCGGAGGCAATAGCCGCCATCGATCTTGGTGGAACCCGGACGGCGGCCCGTCCGGTCGCCGCGGCAAGCTGCTGACCGTCAACCGGGAACCGCTGGAATCGACCCCGCGTCCCATCCGCTTGCCCTCTTCGCCCCGCCCCGCCTATGGTGCGCGGCCGATTTCTCTCCCCCGGAGGACTTCATGAGCGAGCGGATCAAGGGCGTGATGGCCGCCGGCCTGACCGCGTTCAACGACGACCTGTCGATCGACGTCCAGGGCACCATCGCCCACAGCAGGTGGTTGCTGGCCAACGGTTGCGACGGCGTCCTGCTGTTCGGCACCACGGGCGAGGCCAACTCGCTGTCGCTGAAGGAGCGGCTGAACTTCCTGGACGCGCTCGCCGCCTCCGACCTGCCGATGGACCGGATGATGATCGGCACCGGCTGCTGCGCGCTACCGGACACCGTCGACCTGACCCGCAAGACCCTCGAGATCGGCATCGAGTCGGCGCTGATGCTGCCGCCGTTCTACTACAAGAACCCGACCGACGACGGCCTGTACGCCCATTTCGCGCGGGTCCTGGAGCAGGTCGCCGATCCGAAGCTGAAGGTCTATCTCTACCACTTTCCGCAGATGTCGGCGGTGCCGTTCAGCCACGCGCTGATCGGCCGGTTCCTGGCCGATTTCCCGGGCGTGTTCTGCGGCATCAAGGACAGCTCCGGCGACTTCGACAACATGAAGGCGATGGCCGCCAAGTTCCCGGGCTTCGACGTGTTCGCCGGCACCGAACGCTACCTGCTGGACACCCTCAGGGCCGGCGGTGTCGGCACCATCACCGCCACCGGCAACTGCACTTCGATGATGTGCGGTGCGGTCTACGCCGCCTGGAAGGCCGGCGCACCGGACGCCGAGCGGCTGCAGGAGGAGTTGACCGCCCAGCGCCTGGCGCTGCAGGCTTACCCGGCGGCGGCCGCCCTGAAGGAGCTGCTGGCCCGCGAGAGCGGCAGGGCAGCTTGGCGCAACGTGCGCGCGCCCTTCCTGCCGCTGCCGGCCGAACGCGCCGAGCAGCTGGTCGCCGACATGAAGAAGGTCGATTTCCGGCTGCCGGCGCTGGCGGCCTGACGACCTGAGCCGATGACCATCGGCATCGCCGCCCGAGGTACCGCCGCCGGCCGGGCGGTGCTGGCCGGGCTGGCCGCCGTCGAGGCGGTCGGCAGCGGCGAGATCCGCGGCTTCGGGGTGTTCCGGGCGATCGCTCCCGCGGGCGGCCCGGATCGTGCCCTCCCGGATCTTGCCCTCATCGACGCCGAGACCCAGGACGGCGGCAGTGCCGCACTGGTCGCCGACTTGGCGCGCCGTGGCCTGCTGCAGGCCGCCGAGGCGGCGACCGTGGCCGCCGTGATCTCCAGCGGCCCGGACCGACCGGAACCGCTGATCCAGTTCCTGGCCGGCAGCACCGCCGGGCTGGTGACCGGGCACCGCCGGCCGGACCGGCCGGGCGCCGACGATGTGGCGGTCAACCTGGCGGCGCTGCGGCTGCTGGAAGCGGGCATCGCACCGGACCGCGCCGTCGCCTCCGTCCTCGACGCCAACCCGGAAGTCGACGCCGGCCTGATTGCGGTCACCGCCGAGGGCCTTGGCATGGCCGAGACCGATCGGGTGCGGCGCCGCATGGACCGGGGCTCCGCCCGCCTGGCCGTGCGCGGCGGGGCCGCCGAGGTGGCGGTCGGCGAGGTGGCGGTCGGCGAGGTGGCGGTCGGCGAGGTGGCGGTGCTGCACAACGCGATCCAGCCGTTCGAGGGGCTGGCGGCACTGGCCGCCGGGGCCGCCCGCATGGTGCTGGAAGCAGCCCTGCCGCCGCTGCCGTCGGTCCGGCTGGTCCCGGGCATGGCGATCGAGACCGGTTCCGCCGACGGGCTGTGGCTGGCGGCCGACGGCACGGTCGAGCGAATCGTCAGCGCCAACCCCTCGCTCGCCGGCCTCGCCGGCTGGACCTCGGGCGCGGTCTATCTCGGCACCCCGGTGTATCGCGGCGGTGCGCGGGTCGGCACCACCGTCGCCGAGGCCTACTGCCGGCTCGACCGTGGCCGCATCGCCGAGGTCGCCGCCGGCTTGGCGACGGTGTCCTGGAACGTCGGGGTCAGTAGTTCACGATCCGGCATTTGAAGGCGATCTGGAAACCGAGCATCGGGTTGGCTTGGATAATCCCGTACACCGCGTCGTGGCTGTACTCGCTGTTCCGGAAATTGGGGAACACCGACTGACCGATCTCGGCGAGGCAGCTGCAGCGCTCACGGTCATGGATCGACGCGCAGCTGTCGACGAAGCGCCCGCCGCCGCCGCGTTCGGAATCGATGCTCTGCCGGATGTGCCGCAGCACGTAGGACGCGCTGTCGCCGCACGGCATCTCCCCGACCATCCGGCCGCCCATGCCATAGACCGCCGTGCCGCTGAGCTGGCTCTTCATGCCCTCGGCGAGGCTCGGGTCGGCGTAGCGGGCGCCGATCACGGCGCGGGTAGCCGCCATGCTCATGAAGTCCGCAAGACGCGCTCGGTCGCCCGACGACAGGGAGAGTTCGCTGCCGCATCGGCTCGTCAGGTGATCGACCATCCCGCCGAGCAGGAGCGTGCTGACCGGTCCCATCTGTACCAGTCGGCCCGACTTGAAGGCCTGGATCACCTCCTCGACGGTCTCCTGCGCCTGACCGACGCCAGGCGCCGCCAGCGCCGTCAGCATTACTGCCGCGATCGCCACGCGTCGTGCGAACCCTGCCGCCATGGCTCTCTCCCCGTTCCTGCCTTTGCCGATACTCCCCCTTCAGTCGGGATTCTGCAATCATGGCGCGCGAAACAGATCGGATGGCCAAGGTCGCCGCCGCCGAGGTGAGCTGGCGGCCGGATTGAGGCGCCCGCCAACCTCAGAACGGCCACATCACCGGGATCAGCCAGACCGCGAGCGCGGCCAGCAGCACCTCCAGCGGCAGCCCCATCCGCCAGTAATCGCCGAAACGGTAGCCGCCGGGGCCCATGACCAGCAGGTTGTTCTGGTGGCCGATCGGGGTCAGGAACGCCGCCGACGCGCCGACCGCCACCGCCATCAGCATCGGATCGGCACTGACACCGAGGGCGGCGGCGATGCCGATGCCGATCGGCGCCATCACCACCGCGGTGGCGGCGTTGTTCATCACGTCAGACAGGGTCATGGTCAACACCAGCAGCAGGCCCAGCAGCGCGCGTGGCGGCAGCTCGCCTGCCAGCGATGCCAGTGCCTCGGCCAGCAGCCGCGCCGCCCCGGTGCTCTCCAGGGCGCCGCCGACCGGGATCATGGCGGCGAGCAGGACGATCACCTGCCAGTCGATCGCCTCATACACCTCGCGGGCGGTCACGGTGCGTGCCAGGACCATGCCGAGCAAGGCGGCGACCAGGGCGACCGCCGCCGGGAGCACCCCGAAGGCGGTCGCGCCGACGGCGGCGGCGAACAGCGCCACCGGCACCAGGGCACGCCCGGGCACCAGGGCGATCCGCCGCTCCGCCAGCGGCAGGCAGCCGATCGCGCGCACCGCTTCCGACAGGCCCTCGCGTTCGCCCTGCAGCAGCAGCACGTCGCCGGCCGCGAAGCGCTGGTCGCGTAGCCGGCGGTGCAGCCGGGCGCCGGAGCGCGCGATCGCCAGCAGGTTCAGCCCGAACCGGGCCCGCAGGTCGATTGAGGCCGCCGATCGCCCCTCGATCCAGGAGCGCGGCGGCACCACCACCTCGGTCAGGGCGAGGGCCTCGCGGCCGACCAGCCCGCCGCCATCCTCGCGTTCCAGGTCCTTGGCGGCGACCAGCTCGAAGCCGCGAGCGACCAGCGCCTGGATCGCCTCGGGCTCGCCCTCGGCGATCAGCACGTCGCCGGGCTGCAGCACGGCATGGTGCAGCCGCCGCACGACCTGGTTCCAGCTGCGGATCAAGGCGTCGATGGTCGGCGGCTGCTCGATTCCTTTCAGCGCCTGGTCGAGACGTTTGCCGATGACCGGTGAATTGTCCGGGACGCGGAGTTCCGTGAGGTACGCGTCGATGTCGAACGGCTGCGCGTCGGAGCCGCCGGCCCGCCCGCGCATCGGCAACAGCCGCCAGCCGACCAGCGCGACGAAGGCGATGCCGGCCAGCGCCAGCGGCACCCCGACCCAGGCGAAATCGAACAGCCCGAAGCCGGACCCGACCGCCTGTTGGCGGAACCCGGACACCAGCAGGTTCGGCGGGGTGCCGATCAAGGTGATCATGCCGCCAAGAATGGTGGCGAACGCCAGCGGCATCAGCACCATCCCGGGTCGGAACCCGCCGCGCCGGGCCATCGACAACGCCACCGGCATCAGCAGGGCCAGCGCGCCGACGTTGTTCATGAAGCCGGACAGCGCGCCGGCTAGGCCATACAGTGCCGAGGTCTGGACCGTGCTGTTGCCGGACAGCCGGCCGATGCGCGACGCGATCAGGTCGATCAGCCCGGTCCGGCTGAGCGCCGCCGACAGCCCGAGCACGGCGGCGACGGTGATGACCGCCGGATGGCCGAAACCGCTGAACGCCTCGCCGGCCGGGACCACGCCGACCGCGACCGACACCGTCAGCGCCAGCAGGGCGACCACGTCGACCCGCAGCCGTCCCGACACGAACAGGGCGACCACGGCGACGAGTACGGCGAGGATGGCGGACTGGTCGAAGTTCATGGACGCTCTTGTGCCTCAAGGGGGATCGCGACACCTTAGCCGGCAGATCGACCCCGCGTCCTGCAATGCATCGAGGGGGCGAGTGGTTCCGCCGGAGGGAGGGGATGCCTGAGCTACGCCCCGTCGTGTTCATCGGCGGCATACTGGTGCTCGTTCTCGCGGCGACGATGGCGGTGCCGGCCCTGGTCGAACTTTGGCTGGAGGCCGACCACGCGCCCGAATATCTGCCGTGCGTGGCGGTGCCGGCGTTCCTGGGCAGCGCCGCCATCCTGGCGTCGCGCGGCGGTACCCTGAAGGTCGGGCTGCGCGAGGCCTATCTCCTGACCACCGGGCTGTGGGTCGTGCTGCCGATGGCGGCGTCGCTGCCGTTCATGTGGACGGTGCCGAACCTGTCGCTGGCCGACGCCTATTTCGAGGCGGTCAGCGGCCTCACCACCACCGGCGCCACGGTCATAGGCGGCCTCGACGGCCTGCCGCCGGGGGTGCTGCTGTGGCGCTCGATGCTGCAATGGATCGGCGGAATCGGCATCGTCATGATGGCGGTCGCGGTGCTGCCGCTGCTGAAGGTCGGTGGCATGCAGCTGATGAGTCGCGAGTCCTCCGACACCTCGGACAAGATCCTGGCCCGCCCGCGCGAGCTGGCGGGCTGGCTGATCAGCGTCTATGTCGGCATGACGCTGCTCGCCGCGATCTGCTACGGCCTTGCCGGCATGGACGGGTTCGACGCCCTGAACCACGCCATGACGACGGTCTCGACCGCCGGCTTCTCGACCCGCGACGCCTCCCTCGGCGGCTTCTCGCCGGCCGCCCAGTGGGTGTCGGTGGTGTTCATGCTGGCCGGGGCGGTGCCGTTCCTGCTGTATGTCCAGACCCTGCGCGGCACCACCGGCTTCGTGCCGTGGAGCCAGATCCCGCCGATGCTCGGGGTCGTGGTGATCGGTGGCCTGCTGCTGGCCTGGTCGGCGGTCCAGAACGGTCACGACATGATGGATGCCTTGCGGCACGGCATCTTCACGGTTACGTCGATCATCACCACCACCGGCTACGCGTCCTATGACTGGCAGTCCTGGGGGCCGTTCGCCGCCGCGCTGGCGCTGGTACTGATGTTCTGCGGCGGCTGCACCGGCTCGACGACCGGCGGGGTGAAGATCTTCCGCTGGCAGGTGCTGATCCGCCGCTTCCGGATCACGATCCAGGAACTGATCCGGCCGCACCGGGTGGTCGCCCAGGTCTATCAGGGCCGGCCGGTCGGGCCCGAGGTCGTGCAGGGGGTCATGGGGCTTGTGCTGCTGGTCGGCGGAGTCACGGCGCTGACCACGGTGGCGCTGGCGGCGACCGGGGTCGATCTGGTCACGGCGTTCTCGGCCGCCGCATCGGCGGTTACCAATGTCGGCCCTGCGCTCGGCAGCATCGCCGGCCCGGCCGGCAACTACGGCCCGCTTCCGGACACCGCGAAATGGATCCTGTCCTTCGCCATGCTGCTCGGCCGGCTGGAACTGCTGACCGTCCTGGTGATGCTCGACCCCGACTTCTGGCGCCGCTGAGGCCGACCGGCCATGCGCTCCGCTCCGCTTCGCAACTGCAGCAAAGAGGCTTGCGGCGTACCGTGCACGGGAGCAATGTCCGGCGCGCCCGAGGTTCCCGGCGGTGGCTGGGAGCAATCTTCCGGGCGGGGGTGTTCCAATGCCTGAGTTCCGGCCCGTCGTGTTCATCGGCGGCATTCTCGTCCTCGTGCTGGCGGCGACCATGGCGGTTCCCGCCCTGGTCGAGTTGTGGCTGGAGGCCGACCACGCGCCGGAGTACCTGCCCTGCGTGGCGGTGCCGGCGTTCCTCGGGGCCGCGGCCATGCTGGCGTCGCGCGGCGGCCCGCTGAAGCTGGGGCTGCGCGAGGCCTATCTGCTGACCTCCGGGCTATGGATCGTGCTGCCGCTGGTGGCGGCGCTACCGTTCATGTGGACGGTGCCGAACCTGTCGCTGACCGACGCCTATTTCGAGGCCGTCAGCGGCCTGACTACCACCGGATCGACGGTGCTGACTGGCCTCGACCGGCTGCCGCCCGGCGTGCTGCTCTGGCGCTCGCTGCTGCAGTGGGTCGGCGGCATCGGCATCATTGCCATGGCGGTCGCGGTGCTGCCGCTGCTGAAGGTCGGCGGCATGCAGCTGATGAAACGCGAGTCGTCCGACACCTCGGACAAGATCCTGGCCCGGCCACGCGAAATGGCGGCCTGGCTGCTGGGGATCTACATCGGCCTGACGTTAGTCTCCGCGATCGGCTACGGGCTGGCCGGCATGAGCGGGTTCGAGTCCCTGAACCACGCCATGACGACGCTGTCGACCGGCGGCTACTCGACCCACGACCTGTCGTTCGGCGCGTTCTCGCCGGCGGCTCAGTGGGTGTCGGTGGTGTTCATGCTGGCCGGCGCGGTGCCGTTCCTGTGCTACGTCCAGGTGGTGCGCGGCACCTCGGGCTTCGTGCCGTGGAGCCAGATCCCGCCGATGCTGGGCGTGGTGGTGATCGGCGGCCTGATCCTGGCGTTCACCGCGATGCAGGCCGGCCTGGGCCTGCACGATTCGATCCGGCACGGCATTTTCACCGTCGCCTCGGTCATCACCACCACCGGCTACGTCTCCTACGACTGGGAGCTGTGGGGACCGCTGGCCGCGTCGACCGTGCTGATGCTGACGTTCTGCGGCGGCTGCACCGGGTCGACTGCCGGCGGGGTGAAGATCTTCCGCTGGCAGGTGCTGCTGCGGCGGTTCCGGATCATCGTGCAGGAGATGATCCGGCCGCACCGGGTGATTGCCCAGGTCTACCAGGGTCGGCCGGTCGGTCCCGAGGTGGTGCAGGGCGTCGGCGCCTTCATCCTGCTGCTGGGCGGGGTCACGTCGTTGACCACGGTCGCCTTGACCGCCACCGGCGTCGACCTGGTGACCGCATTCTCGGGCGCCGCCACCGCCATCACCAATGTCGGCCCGGCACTCGGCGGCATCGCCGGTCCGTCCGGGACCTTCGCGCCGCTGCCGGACGCCGCCAAGTGGATCCTGTCCTTCGCCATGCTGCTCGGCCGGCTGGAGCTGCTGACCGTGCTGGTGATGCTGGACCCGGGGTTCTGGCGGCGCTGAACGGGCTCCAGGCGCGTGAACTTCAGAGCCGCTTGCCGGTCACCGCGTCGAACAGGTGCAGGTGGGCCGGGTCGGCGGCCAGGCCGATGACCGTGCCCATCGGCATCACGTGATGGCCCGCCACCCGCACCGTCATCAGGTCGCCCTCGCCCTTGCCGGCGACGTCCAGGGCCTTGCCGTACAGCAGGGTGTCGGCGCCGAGATGCTCGACCAGTTCGACCTCGAGCTTCAGCGCCGCCGCCTCCGACTGCAGCAGGTGCTCGGGGCGGACCCCGACGGTGACCTGCCGATTCGGTTCGGCCTGCGGGCCGTCAGCCGGCAGCGCCAGCCGGACACCGTTGGCGAGCAGCAGGTGGCGGCCGTCGGTGTCGACCTGGGCCGGCAGGAAGTTCATCGCCGGCGAGCCGATGAAGCCGCCGACGAACACGCTGCTCGGGTGGTCGTAGAGATCGATCGGCGTGCCGATCTGCTCGGCCACGCCGGCGTTCATCACCACCAGCCGGTCGGCCATGGTCATGGCCTCGATCTGGTCGTGGGTGACGTAGACGCTGGTGGTGCCGAGCCGGCGCTGCAGCTGCTTGATCTCGACCCGCATCTGCACCCGCAGCTTGGCGTCCAGGTTCGACAGCGGTTCGTCGAACAGGAACGCCGACGGCTCGCGCACGATCGCCCGGCCCATGGCGACGCGCTGGCGCTGGCCGCCGGAGAGCTGCCGGGGCCGGCGCTCCAGCAGGCCGTCGAGCTGCAGGATGCCGGCGGCCTTCTGCACCCGCTCCTCGATCCGGTCCTTCGGGAAACCGCGGTTGCGCAGGCCGTAGGCCATGTTCTGGTAGACCGACATGTGCGGATACAGGGCGTAGTTCTGGAACACCATCGCGATGTCGCGGTCGGCCGGCTCCAGGTCGTTGACCACGCGGTCGCCGATCCGGATGCTGCCGGCGGTCACGGTCTCCAGGCCGGCGATCATCCGCAACAGGGTGGACTTGCCGCAACCCGACGGCCCGACCAGCACGATGAATTCGCCGTCGGCCACCTCCAGGTCGATCCCGTGGATCGCCTTGAACCCGTTCGGGTAGACCTTCTCGACACCCGAAATCTGCAGCTCCGCCATGCGCCGCTTTCCTATTTCTCGGTTTCAACCAGGCCTTTGACGAACAGCCGCTGCATGAAGATGACGATCGCGACCGGCGGCAGCATCGCCAGGATCGACGCGGTCATCACCAGGTTCCACTGCGGCTCGATGTCGGCGACGTTCACCATGCGCTGGATGCCCATCACGACGGTGGTGTAGCCAGGGTCGGTGGTGACCAGCAACGGCCAGAGGTACTGGTTCCACCCGTAGATGAACAGGATCACGAACAGCGCCGCGATATTGGTGCGCGACAGCGGCAACAGGATGTCGCGGAAGAACTTCATCGGTCCTGCGCCGTCGATCCGCGCCGCCTCGGTCAACTCGTCCGGTACCGTCAGGAAGAACTGCCGGAACAGGAAGGTGGCGGTCGCCGACGCGATCAGCGGCAGGGTCAGGCCGGCGTAGCTGTCCAGCATGCTGAGGTCGAGGTCGATGGTAAACCCGGGCAGCACGAGCTCGGTGCCCTCCATGCCGAAATAGTTGAGCACCGTGATCAGCGGCGTGAAGACGTTGGCCACGACCGCGTAGGTCGGCAGGATGCGCACCTCGACCGGCAGCATCAGGGTGATGAAGATCAACCAGAAACAGGTCATGCGCAGCGGGAACTGGAAGTAGCAGATCGCGAATGCCGCGATCAGCGAGATCGCGATCTTGCCGATGGCGATGGTGAGCGCCATCACCAGGCTGTTGAACATCATCAGGGTCAGCGGCTGGCCCGACACGTGGTGCATGCCGGCGGTCAGCATCTGGCTGTAGTTCTCGACCATCTGGTCGCCGAACCACATCGGGATCGGCGCCGTCAGCAGGTCCTCGCCGGCGTGGGTCGAGGCCACCAGCGTGACCCACAGCGGCAGCACCACCACGCCGATCCCGAAGATCAGCACGATGTGGGATATCACCGTCAGCCAGGGGCGGTTCTCGACCATGTTCAGTACTCCACGCGCCGCTCGATGTAGCGGAACTGCACCACCGTCAAGGTGATGACGATGACCATCAGCACCACCGACTGGGCGGACGAGCCGCCGAGGTCGAGCCCGATGAAGCCGTCGTTGTAGACCTTGTAGACCAGCGTGTTGGTGGCGCCGTAAGGGCCGCCGCGGGTGGTGGCGTGGATGGTGCCGAAGGTGTCGAAGAAGGCGTAGACGATGTTGACCACCAGCAGGAAGAAGGTGGTCGGGCTCAGCAGCGGGAAGATGATGGTCCAGAACCGCTTGAGCGGCGAGGCGCCGTCGATCGCCGCAGCCTCGATCAACGAGCGCGGGATCGCCTGCAGGCCGGCCAGGAAGAACAGGAAATTATAGCTGATCTGCTTCCAGGCCGCGGCGATGACGATCAGCAGCAGGGCATCGCCGCCGTTCAGGGTGTGGTTCCAGTCGTAGCCGAACCAGGTCTGCAGGATCCAGGCGTTGATGCCGACGGCCGGGTTGAACATGAAATACCACAGCACGCCGGCGATCGCCGGGGCCACCGCGTAGGGCCAGATCAGCAGGGTCTTGTAGGCGGTCGCGCCCTTGACCGCGCGGTCGGCCATGACCGCGAGCAGCAGCGCGAACGACAGCGACAACCCGGCGACCGCCAGGCTGAACACCACGGTGACATTGAAGGATTTCAGGTAGGTCGGGTCGGAGAACAGGTACACGAAGTTCTGCAGGCCGACGAACTCGACCCGCAGGCCGAAGGCGTCCTGCTGCAGCACCGAGTAGTACAGCGCCTGGCTGGCCGGCCAGATGAAGAACACCAGGGTGATCAGCAGCTGCGGCGCCAGCAGCGCGTAGGGCAACCACTTGTGCCGGAAGGTGACACGTTTGATCAAGGCGACAGCCCCCGCAGATGTCTCGGCCCGAACCGGACTCTAGGCGTAAACGAAAAGCCGCGCACGGGGCCTGTGCCCCGCGCGCGGGTCGACGATCCCCCGGTTCAGGAGCCGCCGTTCTCCTTCTCGAACTTGCGCAGCAGGTCGTTGCCGCGCGACACCGCTTCGTCGAGGCCCTGCTGGGCGGTCTTGTTGCCGGCCCAGATCGCCTCGAGCTCCTCGTTGATGACGTCGCGGATCTGCACGAAGTTGCCGAACCGCAGGCCCTTGGAGTTCGGGGTCGGCTTGTTCAGGGTCATCTGCTTGATCGAGACGTCGGCACCCGGGTTCTTCTCGTAGAAGCCCTGCTTCTTGCTCAGCTCGTAGGCCGCCGTGGTGATCGGCAGGTAGCCGGTGAACTGGTGCCAGTCGGCCTGGACCTCGGCCGAGGACAGGTAGTTGAAGAACGCCGCCACGCCCTTGTACTCGGCCTTCTTGTGGCCGGTCAGCACCCACAGGGTGGCCCCGCCGATGATCGAGTTCTGCGGGGCGCCCGCGACGTCCGGCCAGTACGGCAGCATGCCGACGCCGAACTCGAAGTCCTTGGCGTTCGCCTTGATGCCGGCGAGTGCCGCCGAGCTGTTCATGTACATGGCGCACTCGCCATTATAGAACTTCGGGGCGCTGTCGGACCGGCGGCCGCCGTAGTCGAAGATCTTGGTCTTCTGCCACTCGGCGAGCTGGGCGATGTGCTTCACATGCAGCGGGCTGTTGATCGTGAACTCGGTGCCGAGCCCGGCGAAGCCGTTCTCCATGGTGCCGATCGGCACGTTGTGCCAGGCCGAGAAGTTCTCGATCTGCACCCAGCTCTGCCAGCCGGTGGTGAAGCCGCACGACATGCCGGCGGCCTGCAGCTTCTTGGAGGCCTCGCCCATCTCGGGCCAGGTCTTCGGCGGGGAGTCCGGGTCCAGCCCGGCCTTCGCGAAGGCGGTCTTGTTGTAGTACAGGACCGGCGTCGAGCTGTTGAACGGCATCGACAGCATGTTGCCGGCGGTATCGGTGTAGTAGCCGGTGACCGACGGCAGGTAGACGCTCGGGTCGAACTCGGCGCCGGCGTCCTTCATCAGCTCGTAGACCGGATAGATCGCACCCTTGGCCGCCATCATGGTGGCGGTGCCGACCTCGAACACCTGCACGATGTGCGGCTGCTTCTTGGCGCGGAACGCGGCGATCGCGCCGGTCATGGTCTCGGTGTAATTGCCCTTGTAGACCGGCACCACCTTGAAGTCGTTCTGGCTGGCGTTGAAGCCGGCGGCGATCGACTCGACTTTCTCGCCGAGCTTGCCGCCCATCGCGTGCCACCACTGGATCTCGGTCTGCGCGAACGCCTGACCGGCCGCGGTCAGGGCGAAAGCACCCGCCGCTACCGCGGCAAGCTTCCGGTGCAACGTCATGAAATCGTCTCCCTTTGGGGGTTGTCGTCAGCAATCGGGACGGATCGTCCCCCACGATCCGGCCATCCCTTCCATAGTAATCGAAGAGTGCGGCGCGTCCATCCGGAATTTTCGGTTTCGAACACAGGGGTGACACCAGGTCCGGTCGATTCCGGGGACGCGCGCACTCCGGGTCGGGACGGCCCGGCGCGCAGGGCTGACGGGACCCTAGTGTCGGTGCGTGACGGGGCGGTGAAGGGTTTGTGACGGTTCCGTTAAGCCACAGGAGTCCGAATGCGCGCGCCGATAGGTGATTTGACCTTCCCTTGTTTAGTTGATATCAACTTAAGAAAGGAACATCGCCTATCGGGGGAGGCCAGGATGTCGACGCGAGTCCTGCTGTTGATCGGGACCAAGAAGGGTGCGTTCATTTTCGAAAGCGACGATGCCCGCCATCGCTGGTCGATGCGCGGCCCGTATTGCGAGACCTGGCCGATCAACCACGTCGCCGGCGACCCGGCGACCGGAACCATCTGGGCCGGTGGCGGCAACGAGTGGTTCGGCCCGGCGGTGTGGCGGACCGACGATCTCGGTGCCAGTTGGAGCCATTCCAGCGACGGCCTCGCCTACGCCGCCGGCGAGGAGCCGATCAAGGCGGTGTGGAGCCTGGCCCCGGCACCCCGGCCCGGCGCCCCGCTCTATGCCGGCGTCCAACCGGCCGGGCTGTTCCGCAGCGATGATGCCGGCAGCACCTGGCGGCACGTCTCCGGGCTGCGTGACCACCCGACACGCCCGGACTGGCAGCCGGGCGGCGGCGGCCTGATCCTGCACTCCCTGGTCCGCCATCCGGAGGACGAGCGCCAGCTCTGGGTAGCGATCTCGACGGCCGGGGTGTTCCACAGCGCCGACGGCGGCGAGACCTGGGAGCCGCGCAACCGCGGCACCCGCGCCGACTTCCTGCCGGAAGGCCAGAACTACCCGGAATTCGGCCAGTGCGTGCACTGCCTGGCGATGGCGCCGGGCATGCCCGACCGGCTGTACCAGCAGAACCATTGCGGCATGTACCGCAGCGACGACGGCGGCCGGCAGTGGCACAGCATCGAGGCCGGGCTGCCGTCCAGCTTCGGCTTCCCGGCGGCGGTCCATCCGCGCGACCCCGACACCCTGTACCTGCTGCCGCTGAACGGCGACACCGCCGGTCGCACCGTGCCGGACGGCAAGGCCGCGGTCTGGCGGACCCGCGACGGTGGCAAGACGTGGCGGGACCTGCGCCACGGCCTGCCCCAGGGCAACGTGTTCTTCGGGGTGCTGCGCCAGGCGATGGCGACCGACCGGCTGGATCCGGCCGGAGTGTATTTCGGCAGCAGCTCCGGATCGCTCTACGCCAGCGCCGACGAGGGCGAGGGCTGGACTTGCATCGCCGAGCACCTGCCGACCATCCTGTCGGTCGAGACCCTGGTGCTGGACCGTTGAGGGAGGGAGGCGTGGCCGCGCCGACCGACCCGACCGTGACCGGCCCGGCGGTGGTGGTGACCCTGCCGGGGGTGCTGCGGCGGCTGTTCCCCGGTTCGGTCCGCCGGGTCGAGCTGCGCGCCGCCACCGTGGCCGAGGCGATCGACGACCTCGACGCCCGCTGGCCCGGCATGCGCGATCGCATCTGCGACTCGACGCCGGCGATCCGTCGCCACATGAACGTGTTCGTCGACGGCGAGCGCGCGGCCCTCGACGCGCCGCTGCGCGAGGGCTCGGCGGTGGTGGTGCTGACGGCGGTCAGCGGCGGCTGAGGGCGTGTGAACCGGGGCGGTCTGTGAGCCGGGGCGGTCTGTGAGCCGGGGCCGGGCGGCGGGCGCGATGATGCATTCCCCGACAGCCGTCATCCCGGTCCGGACCGCCGCAGGCGGAACGGAACCGGGAACCACCCGCCGCCTCGACTCCGTAACCTCGGCCCGGGCGATCTGATTGAGCCGCGCATCCCTTGACCGACGTCGCGGCGATCTCCAGGGTAAGGATATTCCTTACCGGGAGGTCCAGTTGATCACGAGCAAGCTGACGAGCAAGGCCCAGACCACCATCCCACAGCCGGTCCGCACTGCGCTCGGCCTCTGCGCGGGCGACGAGATCGTCTACAGCATCGAAAACGGGCGCGTGATCCTGACCCGAGCCGTCGTGGAGCCGGTCGACGACCCCTTTAATGCCTTCGGCGAATGGGACTCGGAGGCCGATCGGAATGCCTATGCCGACCTTTGAGGCCTGGGACGTCGTCAAGCTGCCGTTTCCGTACACGGATCGGCCGGTGCGCCAGCGGCGACCGGCGCTCGTCGTGGCCGCCGGCGACCTGCTGGCGCGCCACAACCTGATCTGGGTCGTGATGATCACCAGCGCCGAGAATCGCGGCTGGCCATCCGACGTGACCGTCACCGACATCGCCGCGGCGGGGCTCCCGGTGGCTTCGGTCATACGCACGGCAAAGATCGCGGTCGTGGAGGCGCGCGATGCCGAGCGTCTGGGCGCGCTGCCGCCCGGCGATCGTGCCGCCGTGGCCGATCAACTGCGCCGGCATATCGCACAGCCATAACCGCCGCGCCGGGACTTTCTCACCGCCCGCGCAAGAACCGGAGCGCGCGGCGCGGCCGTTGCACCCATCCTGATGGCATGCGATGAGCCATGGAGGCGGAAATGAACGCCGAGACGATGATGATCCAGACCCTGGACCCAAGCGACCGCTACGCCACCGACGACGCCCGTTACCGGGCGGTCGAGACCCGCGACAGGGCGGCCGACGGCCGGTTCATCATGGCGGTGACGACCACCGGCATCTACTGCCGGCCGTACTGCCCGTCGCGCACGCCGAAGCGACAGAACGTGCAATTCTACCGGCACCCCGAGGCGGCGCGGGCCGCCGGGTTCCGGGCCTGCCGGCGCTGCAACCCCGACGCCTCGGCACCGCGCGACCCCCGGCTGGACGCGGTTCGCGCCGCCTGCCGGATCATCGAGGCGGCCGAGGACACCGCGCCGACGCTCGAGGAACTCGGCGAGGTTGCCGGCCTCAGCCCGTTCCACCTGCAGCGCACCTTCAAGGCGGTGATGGGCATCACCCCGCGGCAGTACTGGGACGCCCGCCGGGTCGGCCGGCTGAAGGCCAACCTGAAGACCGGCGAGGGCGTGGCCTCGGCGCTGTACGGCGCCGGCTACGGCTTGTCCAGCCGGCTGTACGAGAAGGCCGGCGCCCAGCTCGGCATGACGCCCGCCAGCTACGGCAAGGGCGGCGACGGCGCGGTGATCGCCTATGCGTTCGCCGATACGGCACTCGGCCGGGTGATCGTCGGCGCGACTCGGACCGGGATCTGCTTCGTCGGCATCGGCGACCGCGACGAAGTCTTGCTGGAAGAGCTGCAGGGCGACTACCCGAAGGCCGAGCTGGCCGCCGACCCGGACGGTCTCGGCGAGACCGTCGCCGAGGTCGCCGCCGCGCTCGACGGTCGCGAGCCGCACGCCGCCCTGCCGGTGGACGTCCGCGGCACCGCGTTCCAGCGGCAGGTCTGGGAGGCCCTGCGGGCGATCCCGATGGGCGAGACCCGGACCTATTCGGAGCTCGCTGCCGCCGCTGGCCGGCCGAAGGCGGTGCGGGCCGCCGCCAGCGCCTGCGCCAACAACCCGGTGGCGCTGATCGTGCCGTGCCACCGCGCCATCGGCACCGACGGCACCATGCGCGGCTACCGCTGGGGCGTCGACCGCAAGCAGGCCCTGCTGGAGGCCGAACGGGCAGCGGCGCGAGGGTAGCAGCGCGGGGGTAGTTGCGAGCTTGGCCGCCACTCTTACCCCTGGTCCCGGACGGCCATGCTCGTCCGGGACCAGGGGGTGGCTTCCCGGAGCTACCGCACCTTCGCGTAGACCAGGCAGTCGCGCGGTTCGTCGGAGACGTTCGGGGCGACGTGCCAGCGCCGCAACCGGCCCTCGAAGCTCATCCCGGCCTTCTCCATGACCCGGCCCGACGCCGGGTTGCCGGCGTCGCAGAACGCCCAGGCCCGCCAGACCCCGGGCTGCACCAGGGCCAGGTCGACCAGCGCCTTCAACGCCGTCGAGGCGAAGCCCCGGCCCCAGTGCGAGCGGGCCAGCGCATAGCCGTAGTTGGCCTGGAAGCCCTCGATCCGAAGGTCGATGGCGCCGAACGGGCGGTCGTCGTCCGGCAGGGTCATCGCGAACACGAAGGTGTGCCCGGCGTCCCAGTCGCGCTGGCAACGCACCAGGAACTCCTGGGTGTGCTCGACCGCCGCCACCGTGCGGATCGCCAGGAAGCGGGTCGCCTCCGGGTCGCGGGCATAAGCCTCGAACAGCGCCGTAGCGTCGCTCACCAGCGCCCGGCGCAGCACCATGCCGTCGAGCGCGATGCGCTCGGGAACCGCAAATTCCATCCGCCCGACCTTCCCCCGCTCCTACCCGGTGCCGAGTCTAGCGCGCGCCGCTGACGGGCTCTAGCGGAGGTCGTTGGCTGCTGTTCGCGGACTCGTCACTCCGCGAACGCGAAACCCATGGTGCGGGCGTGATAGTGCCAGCCGCCGTCCTGGACGATCAGGAACCGGGCGAGCCGGGGCCCGGCGTTGTGGTGGCTGTGCACCTCTGCCGGCGGCGTCACCATTGTGGCGAACGGCGACCAGTCGATGCGGTGGCCGTCGATCGTCGAGAAACAGCCCTCGCCGTCTATGCAGAGCGTGATGGCGGCGGCGTTGTGCCGATGCGCCCGCTGGGCCGCGCCGGGTGCCAGGGTGTTCAGCGCCAGGGTCAGCGACGGCATGGCGTTGCGGCTGTCCGCCGTGCGCTCGGCCGAGAAGATCAACGCCACCCCGGCCTGGTCGGCGGCTTCCGGCAGTGCCTGCAGCACCTCGACCTGGCGGGCGATCTCGGCTGCCGGATAGTGCACCGGGTCGATCGCGGCGGAGCCCGGAGCCGGCGCGTTCAAGCGCTCGAAGGCCAACGCCGGCTCGTTGGTGACGGTCCACAGCACCGCCGGTCCGTCGCCCGAGGCGCGATGCTCGACCGCTCCGCCACCCGGCAGCACCATGACGTCGCCCGGCCCCCAGGCGATGGTCTCGGCGCCGACCGTCGTCCCACCGGTGCCGGCGATCACGTAGTGGACCTCGCCGCTGGCCGAGAACCGGGTCGACAGGGATTCGCCTGCACCGACCCGCAGGTAGCGGGCCAGGACCAGCGGCGTGGTGGCCGGGAAACCGCAGCCGAAGGCGGCGGACTGGTCCATCGGGTACTCGCCGGTGGCGGCATCGGCGGCCAGGGCGGCATCGCGGGCGGCGTCGAAGCGGGCGCGCGGAACCGCCGGCAGCTTGAGATTGAAGGCGTTCGCCGAGTTGAAGAACCGGGCGCGGGCCTGGGCGGGGGTGGCGGCCTGGACCGGCGGGTCGCCCATCAGGGCGCCGGCAGCTGGAGTGTCGAGAATGCGGGCGGGAACGGTCGATGACATGCTAGCCTCCGAGGTCTGCGACGCCAGCCTAGCGCGCGCCCGGCGGCGGCGTCGCGGCGAAACCCTTGTTGCACCGCAACACGGCGAGCCCTATATCCAGCAGTCACCTGACCGGATCCGTCCATGCCACCCGTCAGCTTCCGGGCTACCGACCCCGGCCCGATCGCCCTGCTGACCTTCATGGTGGCGCTCAACCAGATGTCCATGGGCCTGTACCTGCCGTCGATGCCGACGATGGCGGAGGCCCTCGGCACGACCGTCGGCCAGGTCCAGCTCACCCTCACCATGTTCGTCGCCGGCTTCGCGGTCAGCCAGCTGGTCTGGGGGCCGGTCACCGACCGCTTCGGGCGCCGCCCGACCCTGCTGATCGGGCTGGTGGTGTTTACCGTCGCCGGGGCCGCTTGCGCGATGGCCGAAACCGTCGAGCAGCTCATCGCCTTCCGGTTCTTCCAGGCGATCGGCGCCTGCGCCGGGCAGGTGGTGTCGCGCTCGGTGGTCCGCGACACCACCGAGGGTGCCGATACCGCGAAGGTCATGTCGTACATCGCGCTCGCGATGTCGTTGTCGCCGGCGGTCACCCCGTCGATCGGCGGCCAACTGCACGCGTTCTTCGGCTGGCGCTCGAACTTCGTGCTGCTGGCGGCCATCGGCCTGGTGCTGGCGGTCATCGCGATCGTGCGGCTGCCGGAGACCACGCGCGGCAAGGTGCCCGACGCCCTCCAGCCGGTGCCGATGCTGCGCAACTATGGCCGGCTGCTGCGCGACCGTAGCTATGTCGGCTACATCCTGACGATCGGCGGGATGTTCGGCTGCCTGATGGCCTACCAGACCGGGTCGCCCTTCGTGCTGATGACCGAGCTCGGCTGGTCGCCGCAGGCCTATGGCCTGCTGATCCTGTTCAACGTCTTCGGCTTCCTTTCCGGCAGCATCACCGCCGCCCGGCTGGCGCCGCGGCTCGGGATCCGGCGCATGGTGCGGGCCAGCTCGATCGTGGTGCTGGCCAGCGGCCTGCTGCTGCTGGCCATTCCGCTGGCCGGCCATCTGTCGACCGCCGGGGTGATCGCGCCGATGACGCTGTTCCTGTTCGGCATGGGCATCGGCATTCCGAGCGCGATGGCCGGCTCCCTGCAAGGCTTCCCCTATATCGCCGGTTCGGCCTCGGCGCTGATGGGCTTCACCCAGATGGGAACCGCCGTGCTGGCCTCGCTGGCGGTCAGTCGGATCGAGGGCGACCACCATCTGATCATGGGCGCGGTGTTCGCGGCCTGCGGCATGCTGTGCTTCCTGTCCCAGGAGATCCTGCTGCCGAAGCGGGCCTCGTCAGCCCGGGACATGTGAGCGGCGACGCGGACCCGCGAATCAGCTAGCATCGCCGCATCGTCTCCAGCCCCCACGGGACCATGCCCGCGGCCCCGATCGCACCGATCGTCATCACCGACACCGACGGCACGGAGTTCAGCCTGCCGACCCGCCGCAGTGCGCGCGCCCGGCGCATGCTGCTGCGCGTCGATCCGGCGCGCGGCGGCCCGGAACTGGTGCTTCCCGCCGGCGTCACGCCGGAGGTCGGCGCCGATTTCGCGCGCCGGCACCTGGGCTGGCTTCGCGTTCGCCTCGCCCGCCTGCCGGCCCGCATCGGCTTCGCCGACGGCGCCGAGATCCCGATCCTCGGCATCCCCCATCTGATCCGCCACCGCCCGGACCAGCGCGGCGGGGTCTGGCGGCTGGTCGACCCGGACGGCTCGACCGAGCTGCACGCCGCCGGCCAGGCCGAGCACCTGACGCGCCGGGTCGCCGACTTCCTGAAAGCCGAGGCGCGGCGGGAGATCGCGCCGCGCGCCCGCGCCCATGCCGAGACCCTGGGCCGCGCGGTCGGCCGCATCACCGTGCGCGACACCGCCTCGCGCTGGGGCAGCTGCTCGGCACGCGGCGACCTGTCGTTCTCCTGGCGCCTGGTGCTGGCGCCGGAATCGGTGCTCGACTACGTCGTCGCGCACGAGGCGGCGCATCTGGTCGAGATGAACCACTCGCCGCGGTTCTGGCGGCTGGTCGACCGCCTGATGCCCGGCTACGAGTCCGAGCGCGCCTGGCTGAAGCGCCACGGCGGCAAGCTGCACGCCTACGGTTAGGGGCGCCGCATCGGCCGGCGCCGGTGCGCGGTCCCGGGTCTCGCTTCGCTCGCCCGGGATGACGGCGGGGGAGGCGGGTACAGCGGGTTCCCCACCTGGTGCCGTCATCCCGGACGGACACGCCGCAGGCGGGGCCGAGCCGGGGCCCACCACGCGACACGGGCATCCACAACCCTTGCGCCCGCCGGCGTCGCCGCGTATCCGGATGGCCCCGCATTCTTCGGCGATCCCATGAACCGTCCTCGCCCCGATTCCGTCGCGGTCGCCGCCCTGCTGACCACGCTGGTCGCGTTCGGGCCGATGTCGACCGACATGTACCTGCCGTCGCTGCCGGCCCTGGTCGCCGACTTCGACAGCGACGTGCCGACGGTTCAGCTCACGCTCAGCGCCTTCCTGGTGGCGTTCGCGGTGGGGATGCTGGTCTACGGGCCGCTGTCCGACCGATTCGGCCGGCGCCCGGTTCTGCTGGGCGCCATCGCCGTCTACCTGCTGGCCTCGATCGTCTGCGCCCTGGCGCCGAGCATCGAGTGGCTGATCGGCGCACGGGTGCTGCAGGCCCTCGGCTGCTGCGCCGGGCCGGTGCTGGGGCGCGCCGTGGTGCGCGATGTCTACGGCCGAGAGCGGGCCGCCTCGGTGCTGTCCTACATGGGCACGGCGATGGCGCTGGCCCCGGCGATCGGCCCGATCGCCGGCGGCTGGCTGCAGGTGGCCTATGGCTGGCAGGCGACCTTCTGGGTACTGACCGCGTTCTCCGGGCTGGCCCTGCTCGGGGTCCTGCTGATGCTGGACGAGACCAATGCCCAGAAGAACCCGTACGCCACCTCGGCGCTCGGCCTGCTGCGCAGCTACACCGCCCTGCTGACGCACCGCAGCTACATCGGCTACGTGGCGACCATTTCGGCCTGCTACAGCGTGATCTTCTGTTTCATCTCCGGCTCGTCCTTCGTGCTGATCCAGGTGGTCGGCCTGACCGCCGACCTGTACGGGGTGTGCTTCGCCTCGATCGTGATCGGCTACATGTCCGGGACCTTCGTCTCGGGACGGTTCGGCCGGCGGGTCGGGGTCGACCGGCTGATTCTGACCGGGTCGGCGGTCTCGACCCTGGCCGGGCTGGCGATGGCCGGCTTCGCCTGGGCCGGCGAAGCGACGGTCGCCACCATCGTGATCCCGCAGATGGTCGCGATGTTCGGGGTCGGGCTGGTGTTCCCGAACTGCCAGGCCGGCGCCATCGGCCCGTTTCCGACCATGGCCGGCGCCGCTTCGGCGCTGCTCGGATTCTGCCAGATGGGGGTGGCGGCGGCGGTCGGCATGGGCATCGGCCACGCCTTCGACGGCACTGCCCGGCCGATGGCCAGCGGCATCGCGCTGGCCTCGCTGCTGACCTTCCTGAGCTTCCGCCTGATCGTCTGGCCGGTGCGCGCCAGGTCATGAAGGCAGCGCACCGTCGGTGATCCCGCGTCGCCGCGGGCGTGTCACCCGGAGGCGTCGCGCGGACCCGCGCTAACCCTTCTTAAACCAGTTCGGGTCATGGTCTCCGGTAGCGTCGCTCGCGCGGCCCTGGCGATCCGAACCGCGTGTCGGATGCCGCATGACGGATGATCCGCCGATGGCGACCCACTACCGCATCCTGATCCTCGCGGCGGCGTATTTCGCCTCCGGCTATGTCGGCCTCGAGTTCCCGTATTTCGAAAGTACGGTGACCCTGATCTGGCCACCGACCGGAATCACCCTGGCTGCCCTCCTGTGCTGGGGCTGGCGCATCTGGCCGGGCGCCGCGATCGGCGCCCTTGCGGTGAACCTGACAACCGGGGTGCCACTGGAGACGGTGGCGCTCATCACCATCGGGAACACCCTGTCGGGGGTCGTCGGCAGCGCGCTGCTGACACGGTTCTCGACCGGCGCCGCGCTGGCGGGTCCGCGGAGCCTCGTGCTGTTCATCGTTCTCGGCGTCGCCGCGAGTCCGCTGGTCAGCTCGCTGAACGGGGCCGCGGCGATCTGCCTGACGCTGCTCGGCGGCTGGACCGCCTTCTACGACATCTGGTGGGGCTGGTGGGTCGGCGACCTCATGGGGATTCTGCTGTTCGCCCCGCTGGTCCTGCAACTGGCGCGCCGACCCTGGCGCGGTCGGCCGCCGTCCTGGTACGCGGAGCTCGCGCTCATCGGACTCGGCGCGGTGGCGGTTTCGATCCTCGTTCATTCGGCCGAGGCGCTGGCCCGCCAGGAGTTCCTGTTCGTCTTCGTCAGCCTCCCCTTCGCGCTGTGGGGCGTCGTGCGTTTCGGCCTGCTCGGTGCCGCGATCACCAACCTGTCGGTCTGCCTCACCTCGATCGCTTTCCTGACCAGCGGGAACAGCTTCTTCATCGTCGGCGACGTTCAGGAGAGCCTGCTTCGGTTCTATGGGTTCTTCGGCCTGGTCGGGTGCGTCAACCTGCTGTTCGCCGGTTTCGCCGAGACGGCGCTGCTGCACGGCTCTGCCGAACCCGAGGGCGGGCAGATGCGGAAAGTGAAGCGCGTCCGGACGGCGCTGGCGATCGGGTGTGGCGTGCTCGGCCTGGCGATCTCGGTCGCCGCGGCCATCCTCGCGCCGGCCCAGATCGAACGCGCCGAGCGCCTCACCAACCGCTACTACGCGCTGGCCTACGAGGCGAACCTGCGCGCGCAGCTCGATGTGGCAGGCAGTGCGCTCCTTGCCGTCAGGACGATGTTCGAAGTGGAAGGCGAGGTCTCGCGCGACCGGTTCTCGGCAACGGCGAAGCCGTGGCTCCAGCGCAGTCCGGCACTTCTCGCCCTCGAATGGATACCCGCCGTGGCTGGCGAGGAGCGCGCCGCGCTGCTCGACCGGGCGCGGCGCGACGGCCTGCGGGAGTTCGACATCCGGGAGCTGCGGGACGGCCGTCTGGTGCCGGCGCCGCAGCGGGATCGGTATTTCCCCGTCTACTACGTCGCTCCGCTGCACGGCAACACGGCGGCTCTCGGACTCGACCTCTATTCGGACCCGGTGCGCCACGCCGCCATCGCGGCCGCCATCGCCTCGGATTCGGTGGCTGCCAGCGAGGCGGTCGAGCTGGTGCAGGGGACGAAAGGACTCCTGATGGCCATGCCGGTCCATCGTGCCATCGGCCGCGGACTGGCCGGCATCGCGCTCGGCGTGATCGATCTCCCGGCGCTCGTTGGACGTGCCTACCGCGAAGCCGGTCTGCCGGACTCGGTCGCGGCGCACGTCATCGACCACGGAGCGGCTGGCGATGCCCGGCTTCTGTACTCGACCGAGCCGGAATCCGCACTGGAACGGTACGGCACCGGTGCCCGGCTGGACGAGCCTGCCGACGGCTTTGGCCGGCCGTTTCCGATCGCCGGCAGGGACTGGACGGTCATTCTGGGGCGGGACAGCGCGGTGAGCGGCCTGAGCCGGACCTGGCAGCCGCTGGGCATCCTCATGGTCGGCGCGATCCTGAGCGGCGCTCTCAGCCTCTACCTCCTTTCCTTGACGCGGTCCGAGGAGCGGATCACGCGGCTCGTCATGGAACGGAGCCGGATGCTGCAGCAGGCCCGCCTCGACGCCGAGGCGGCGATGGAGCAGGCCCAGGAGGCGAACCGCGCGAAATCCGAGTTCCTCGCCCATATGAGCCACGAGCTGAGGTCTCCGCTGAATGCCATGCTGGGATATGCCGAACTGGCGCTGAACGACCCCGAGAGCCGGGGCCTGTCACGGCAGGCGCAGAGCTTCATCAGGACCATCGTCGACTCCGGGCGTCACCTGGTCGGCGTGATCGGCGACATCCTGGATCTCTCCAAGATCGAATCGGGCAACCTGCAGCTGGAGCGCGTGCCCTTCGACCTGCGCCGGATGATGGTCGACGTGATCTCGATCATGGCACCGGAGGCCGAGAAAAACGGCAACAGCCTGCTCTTCGACATGGAAACCAGCCTGCACAGCGCCGTTCTCGGCGATCCCGTGCGGGTGCGACAGGTCGTGCTCAACTTCCTGTCGAATGCCGTGAAATTCGCGCGGAACGGCACGGTCGGCCTCAAGGTGGAGTGTCTCGACGAGACCCCCGAGCGGATACGATTCCGTATTGCCGTGTCGGACAGCGGGATCGGCATACCGCCGGCGCGGCTGGCCGATCTCTTCGAGGCCTTCACCCAGGGCGATATGTCGACGACCCGCGAATATGGCGGCACCGGGCTCGGCCTCGCCATCAACAAGCGGCTGGTCGACGCCATGGACGGCGAGATCGGTGTCGAGAGCCGGGAGGGCGAAGGCAGCACGTTCCGGGTCGATATCGGCTTCGACAAGACCACCGACGAGGCGATCATCGGCATGTCGGCGAACACGGACGCCGTCGTGCCTTCCCTGAAGCTCCTGCTGGTGGAGGACGTCGAGATCAACCGTTACATGGCCGAACGTCTGCTCGAGAACGCCGGGCACCGTGTCGTCAGTGTCGCCAATGGCCGGGAGGCCGTGGAAGCGGTGCAGGGCGACACCTTCGACGCGGTGCTGATGGACGTCCAGATGCCGGGCATGGACGGTGTCGAGGCCACCCGGCTCATCCGCCAGCTGCCCGACCCCGGCAAGCGCCGGGTGCCGATCGTCGCCCTGACCGCCAACATCGCCGACCAGGACCTCGTCCGTTACCGGGAAGCCGGCATGGACCACCATTGTGCCAAGCCGATGAATTCCGGCGTGTTGTCCGGGATTCTCAAGGAAATCGCCGACCGCCGTCCCGCCTCCGGGCCGCCGGCCGAAACCTGAGCGCGACGGCTATCTGTTCTCTGCCAGGTTGGCCGCCAGTTCACGCAGGCCGGACAACGGGCGCACCGGCCAGTCGCGCTGGGCAGCGATCATGAAGCGCTTCCAGATGTCGGCCGGCAGGCCGCCGCCGGTGACCCTGTCCATCGCCGTGTTGTCGTCGCGGCCGATCCAGACCACCGCCACCAGATCCGCGGTGAAGCCCGCGAACCAGGCGTCGCGGTAATCCTGGGTGGTGCCGGTCTTGCCGGCCGCGGGCCGGTCGAGCCGCGCCGCCTTGCCGGTGCCGCTGGCGATGGTGCCGGCCAGCATGTCGGTCAGCGCCGCCGCCGAGCGCCGCGACACCACCGCCGACAGTCCTGACCCAGAGCGCTCGTACAACGCCTGCCCGTTGCGGTCGCGGACCGCGGCGACCGCGAACGGAAACACCGCCCGACCGCCGTTGGCGATGCCGGCATAGACCCCGGCCACCTCCAGCGGGCTGGCCTCGCCGGTGCCGAGCGCCAGGCTCGGGCCGTCCGGCAGCGGCCCCGACAGGCCGAGGCGCCTGGCCAGGCTGCGCACCCGGCCCCGGCCGACGGCCTCCTGCAGCCGCACCGTCGCCGCGTTGCGCGAGCGCGCCAGCGCCTGGGCCAGGGTGATCCGGCCGTCGAACTTGCCGTCGATGTTCTCCGGCGCCCAGCCGGCGATGCGGATCGGCAGGTCGTCGATGGCGTCCGACGGCGTCCAGCCGGCTTCCAGGGCGGCGAGGAAGACCAGCGGCTTGAACGCCGAGCCGGGCTGCCGGCGGGCCTGGGTCGCGCGGTTGAACTGGCTGGACCCGTAGTCGCGGCCGCCGACCAGGGCGCGCACCGCGCCGGTCGCCGGATCGAGCACCACCAGGGCCGCCTGCAGGCCGTTGCCGTGCCGGGCGGCGGCCAGCCCTTCGGCGACCGCGCGTTCGGCGACCGCCTGCAGGCCGGGATCGAGGGTGGTGACCACCTCGAGGTCGCTGGACGGGCGGCCGACGAAGTCCGGCAGGCTGTCGTTGACCCAGTCGGCGAAATAACGCGGGCCGGAACCGCGCCCGGCCGGCCCGGCGATGGCGATCGGCTTCGCAGCGGCCGCCCGGGCAGTGTTCTGGTCGATGTAGCCGGCGTCGACCATGTTCGCCAGCACCACCGACGTGCGCTTGCCGGCGCGTTCCGGATCGACCGCCGGATTGTAGCGGCTCGGCGCCTTCAGCAGGCCTGCCAGCAGCGCCGATTCCGCCAGGCCGAGGCGGGTCGCCGGAATGCCGAAATACTTGCGGGCGGCGGCGTCGACCCCGTAGGCACCGGCGCCGAAATACACGCGGTTCAGGTAGATCGCCAGGATCTCGTCCTTGCTGAAGGTATGCTCGAGCCAGAACGCCAGCAGCAGCTCCTGCAGCTTGCGCTCCAGGCTGCGGTCGGCGGTCAGGAAGACGTTCTTGGCGAGCTGCTGGGTCAGGGTGCTGCCGCCCTGCACGACCCGCCCGGCCCGCAGGTTCATCCAGACGGCGCGCGCCAGGCCGATCGGATCGATGCCGGGATGGTCGTAGAACCGCCGGTCCTCGGTGGCGATCACCGCCTGCACCAGGGATGGCGGCAACTCGGCCACCGTCAGCGCATCGCCGTAGATCTGCCCGAACGACGCGAACATCCGGCCGTCGGCCCCGATCATGCGCACGGCGCCGGCACGAGTATAGCGGTCGAGGTCGCCGATATCCGGCAGCTTGTAGGCCTGCCAGGCCAGCACCCCGGCGACCGCGATCACCGCCCACAGGCCGGCCACGGCACTCCACAGCAGGCCGGCTCGAAGCATCCGGCTGGCCATCCCGCGCCGGGGCGGGGCCGGTTGCCTGCGTTTGCGGGTTGCCGTCCTGGATCTCGACTTGGCCGCGGACGCGGTGGTCCGGGCAGGTTGGCGGCCGGCTGCGGTAGTGCGGGCCATAACCCCGACCCCAGTTTCTGAAGCACTACTTGAAATTATACCGTGAAGCCGATGATAAATCTATGAAAACATCGATTCCAAGTCCGCGGACCGATGGTCGTGGCACGACCGCCGGTCCGCAGCGCTGCGGAATCATCTCCGCAGCATCGCTTCGGGTGCGTTGCGGCGACTGTCGGGCGGGAACCACAAGGTCGCCGTCGTCCCGACCCGGGGCGTGCTGTCGACCGCCAGCCGCCCGCCGTGCAGCCGCGCCATGCGGGCGACCAGGGGCAGCCCCAGGCCGGTGCCCTGCTGGCTGCGGGTCGCCGGATCGTCGATCTGCCCGAACGGCTCCATCGCCCGGGCGACGTCCTGGCCGCGCATGCCGATGCCGGTGTCGCTGATCGAGATCGCCAACCAGTTCTCCGGGGTCGCGTGGGCCTCGACCGTCACGGCCCCGGACGGTCCGGTGAACTTCACCGCGTTCGACAGCAGGTTCATCAGCATCTGCCGGAACCGCCGGGGATCGGCCTTGAGCGGCCCGATCGCCGGATCGATCCGGCATTCCAGGGTCAGGTTCTTTCGTGCCGCCTGCTCGCGCATCATCTCGACGACGGCGCGGGCGGCAGCCGCCGGGTCGATCCACTCCGGATGAATCTCCATCTGGCCCGCCTCGATCTTCGACAGGTCCAGGATGTCGTTGATCAGGGTCAGCAGGTGGCTGCCGCTGCTGTGGATCGCGTCGGCATACTCCGGCAGACGCTCAGGGTTGCGGCCGGTGCCGATCTGGCTGCGTACCAGTTCGGCGAAGCCGAGAATGGAATTGAGCGGCGTGCGCAACTCGTGGCTGACGAGCGCCAGGAACTCCGACTTCGCGCGCCCGGCGCGCTGTGCCGCATCGAGCGCCGCGGCGGCCTGCCGGCGCGCCTGGTCGGCGCGCGCCACCGCGGCCGACAGCTCGGCGGCACGCGCCTCCAGCGCCCGCGTGCGGTCGGCGACCCGGTCCTCGAGCTCGTGGTTGAGGGCGGCGAGCTCGCCCTGGCTCCGGCGCAGCGACACCACCATGTCGTTGTAGGCGTTCCGGAGCTCCTCGATCTCCGTGCCCGCCGCCGCGGCCGCGGTGGCGGAGTCGAATTCCACCTGTTCGAGCCGCCCGCTGCCGGCCGCCCGCACCGCCCGGGTCAGTCGGGTCAGGGGGCGCGCCAGGATCGAGCGCCCGAGCCGCTGGAAGATCACCCACAGGATTGCGGTCTTCAGGATTGCCGAGATGACGATCAGGCCGATGCGCCACTGCAGGCGCCCGGCCAGCGCCAGCGGCGAGGCGGCCAGCGCCACCCGACCGACCAGGTCGTTTCCGACGGCGTGCTGGTAGTGGACCGGGAACTCGACCGTGATCGGCCCGCCCAGCCAGCCGGTGGGACGCGTCGACTCACCGACCGAGACGAACTCGCGGCTGCCGGTGTGATCGGTGATCCGCACGCCCGCGATGTCGGGGATCTCCAGCATGCCGACGGCGATCGCCATGGCGCCTTCGATGTCGACCGACCACAGCGGCGCGGCTAGGGCTTCTTCCAGGGTCCGGCGGTAAATCGACAGTTCGCGCTTGAGGTCGCTGCGGGCGGACAGCCACGTCTCGGCGACGAACGCCGCGGTGATGGCGACGGCGGCCCCGAGATAGAGCAGGAATGCCGCTCTGAAGAGCTTTCGGGCAACCGGCGAGGGCACCACGCCCGCATCCTCGGCGGCGCTATCCGCGCGCGTGCCGGTCATGCGTCACGAACCGTCGGCATAGCGATCCTGGAGACGTCCGAACTCGTCCGATGTCCGGACCTCGGCGATGGCGTCCCAGACCGCCTCGGCGAGGGCACGGTCGCGCTCCACGAACTGGCGGGACAGCAGCAGGTAGTACGACTTGGTGATAAGTGGCGGCTGCAGCTTCACGACCGCTTCGGACAGCGCCGGATCCTGCCGGAGAACCTCCCCGGCCAGGTTCTCGATCTCGGCGTAGGCGGCGATCCGCCCCTCGAGCAGCTTGGCGAGGTTGAGCGCCGGGATCCGGCCGGGCTCGACCCGGATCCCGTTGCGTTCCAGGTCGGCGATCACCGAGTATCCGGCGGTAGCGCCGACCGACCGGTCGCCGAGACCGCCGACGGTGGTCCCGTCCCAGGTGACCGGGGAGTCCTTCCTGACGAACAGCGAATACGACTGGCTGATGATCGCCCGGCTCGGGTCCGGCCGGGCCTCGGCTGTTTTCGGATACACGCCGATGGCCTCGCGCTCGGGGACGTAGCTGGCGTGGAACAGGCCGTCGGCGTCGCCGGTTTCCAGCAGCAGCAGGCCGCGCTTCCACGGCACGCGCTTGAAGGCGAGATTGACCCGCAGCCGCTGCCCGACCAGCTTCAGCAGCTCGAGCGTCAGCCCCGGCCGGTTCCAGTCGATGGCCGTGCCTTCGCCGAAATGACGCGGCGGATTCGGGGTGGTTTCGTAGGAGATGGTCAGGGTCGGGCGGCGCTCGAACACCGTCGGGGGCTCGGCCGACAGGGGCTGCGGCGCCCAGGCCAGGACGCAGGCCAGCAGCCCCAGGCCGAGCGCAGCGCATCGGCCGCCGCGGCGGTGCCGGTTCGACGCCATTGCATCTTCTCCCCTGCCGGCCGGCCCGTTCATACGCCGGGCGCCCGTTGCAGCTCACACCACGGTGTGAAAGCATGGAATGAATACGAACACAATCTGATCGCCGACCCGATGGCCGATGTCGACCGCTCCCTGCGCGAGACCCTCAGTTCCGGTGCCAGTCGCATTTTCAATGTGGCAGCGATCACCCGACGACTGGAGGACGACGCCCAGGCGGCCGGCGTTCCGCCACCGGAACGGCTGCTGTTCGGCCATCGGGGCCTGAACCGCGCGGTCTTCATCAAGCGCCCGAAGGAGTTCGCGCCGCCGCCGTCGTCGCCTCTGGTTGCCTCGGCCGAGATTCTCGACAACGGGCAGTTGCGGACCGTCACCCTCGATACCCACATCCGGATGGAAAAGGGCGACATCGACACCGTCGTCTACATCCCGTACGACGCCGACAACATCACGGGCGGCGGCAACAGTTTCGAGCTCGGCGGCCGCGGCCGCATCCAGGCGCTCTACGACACGATCGGCTTCGACGCCCGATCCGACGCCGTCGACGCGCGCCGGGACCTGCGACTCCTCGAGCTGATCGAGGACCTGCCGTCGCTCGATCCGTTCCTGCTGAAGGACCGGGTGGCGCTCGAGGGCGTGACGGTGCCGGACGCCTACTTCACGATTTCCGACGACGAGTTCGAGGACATCAAGCGCTACATCCTCACCAAGTTCCGGCCGATCACCGAGCGGGTCGTCGATCCGGCGTCGCCGAACGCCGCCGAGGTCGCCGAGCACTTCATCATGAAGCTGTGGGAAGCCAAGGACCTCGACTACCTCAAGCCGATCACCGACGCGTTCCGGGTCGACCCGGCGCAGGCCGGCGAGATCTACTATTCCTGGAAGGGCGTCACCTACTACGAGTACCAGTACAAGCGCGGCCAGAAGCAACTGCTCGGGTTTGCCGACTGGATGCACGGCAAGGCGGTGCCCTCGACCTTCGTGAAGGCCGACGTGCGCGAGGAACTGGCGGCGGCCGCGCGCGACGTCGCGACCGCCTTCGCCCGCCACCTGCGGAACAGCTCGGAGATCCTGCGGATCTACAACCAGGGCTACGAGGACCTGTTCGTGCGCGGCGGCGACGCCCGGCCGTTCATCGAGTTCCTGAGGGAGTCGAGCACATTGTTCTGGGACATCGCGGCGTCGATCTCGGCCCTGAACCATGGTGTCGCGGTGTGGCGCCAGCGCACCCGCAATGTCGAGGACGGCCGGCTCACCGCCGACGGGCTGAAGCCGCTGCTGGAGATCCTGGGCCGGGTGATCGTGTGAGTGGATCGGTCGTGACCGGGCGGGATTGAGGATTCTCCGTCCAGCCCCCATGTTGCGATGCAGCACTGCCCATCCATGACCGCACTGCCCATCCATGACCGACGAGAGCGAACCGGGCCATGTCGATCCGCAATCTCGACCGGATGTTCCGGCCCGCCTCGGTCGCCGTGATCGGGGCCAGCAACCGCGAGCGCTCGGTCGGCCGGGTGCTGTCGCGCAACCTGCTGTCGGGGGGCTTCGAGGGGCCGGTCCTGCCGGTCAATCCGCACGCCAAGGCGATCGGCGCCACCCTGGCCTATCCCGACGTCGACGCGCTGCCGTTCGCACCCGACCTGGCGGTGATCTCTACCCCGCCCGACAGCGTGCCCGGGATCATCGACAGTCTGGGACGGCGCGGTACCAAAGCCGCCGTGGTGATCACCGCCGGCTTCACGGAGACCCGTAGCGAGGCCGGCCGGCAGCTCACCCAGTCGATGCTGGATGCGGCCCGTCCGCACCTGATGCGGGTCGTCGGCCCGAACTGCGTCGGCATCCTGGTTCCCGGGATCGGCCTGAACGCCAGCTTCGCGCACCTGCAGCCGCGTGCCGGTGACATCGCCTTCGTCAGCCAGTCCGGCGCGGTGGTGACGGCGGTGCTGGACTGGTCGACCCACCGCGACATCGGCTTCAGCCACGTGGTCTCGCTCGGCAACATGGCCGACGTCGACTTCGGCGATATGCTGGACTTCCTGCTGGCCGACCCGAAGACCCGCGCGATCCTGCTGTATGTCGAGTCGATCACCCACGCCCCGAAGTTCATGTCGGCGGCCCGCGCCGCTGCCCGCGCCAAGCCGGTGATCGTGGTGAAGTCCGGCCGCACCGCCGACGCGGCCCGGGCCGCGGCGTCGCACACCGGGGCGCTGGCCGGCGCCGACGCCGTCTACGACGCCGCATTCCGCCGTGCCGGCATGCTGCGGGTGTTCACCATGGACGAGCTGTTTGACGCCGTGGAGACGCTGGCCTACGGACCGCGCATCGTCGGCGACCGGCTGGCGATCGTCAGCAACGGCGGCGGCATCGGCGTGCTGGCGACGGAAGCGCTGTCGGATTCCGGCGGCAGGCTGGCCGCCCTGGCGCCCGAGACCATGGCACGGCTCGACGCCTGCCTGCCGGCGACATGGTCGCACGGCAACCCGGTCGACATCATCGGCGACGCTCCGGGCTCGCGCTACGCCACGGCCCTGGAGGCGGTGCTCGAGGACCCCGGCACCGACGCGGTACTGGTGCTGAACTGTCCGACCGCGATCGCCGACAGCCGCGAGGCGGCGCGCGCCACGCTGGACCTGGTGGAGAGCGTCGGCAGCCGGCGGCGGCGGCCGCCGATTCTCACCAGCTGGCTCGGCTACGGGGCCGCCGCCGAGGCGCGCAAGATGTTCGCGGCCGCCCGGGTCCCGACCTACGAGACCCCGGAGCAGGCGGTTCGAGGCTTCATGCATCTGGTGCGTTATCGCCGGCACCAGGCGCTGCTGATGGAGACCCCGCAGCCGCTGCACGAGTGGACCGCGCCGGCGGTCGGTGCCGCCCGGGCGGTGATCCGGGCCGCTGCCGCCGAGGGCCGCGAGATGCTGACCGGGCCCGAGGCCGGGCAGGTGCTGGAGGCCTATGGCGTGCCGGTCGCCCAGACCCTTACCGCGGCGACGCCGGAGGAGGCCGGACGGGCAGCCGAGCGGATCGGCGGCCGGGTCGCCCTGAAGATCCTCAGCCACGCGATCAGCCACAAATCCGACGTCGGTGGCGTGCAACTCGGCCTGGAGGGCCGCGAGCCGGTCCAGGCCGCGGCCGAGGCCATGCTGGCCACCGTCGCCGAGCGCAGCGGCGGCGCCCCGGTCGACGGCTTCGCGGTGCAGGCGATGGCGGCGATGGCGCACGCCCACGAGTTGATCGTCGGCGTCAACCGCGACCCGGTGTTCGGCCCGACCGTGCTGTTCGGCAAGGGTGGCGTCGAGGTCGAGGTGGTGCGCGACAGCGCGGTCGGCTTGCCGCCGCTGAACTCGATCCTGGCCCAGGACATGATCGCCCAGACCCGGGTGCACGACCTGCTGCGCGGCTACCGCGACCGGCCGGCCGCCGACCTGGAGGCTATCCACCGGGTGCTTGAGCGCGTCGGCCAGCTGTCGCTGGACCTGCCCGAGGTCGCCGAGCTCGACATCAATCCACTGCTGGCCGGCGCGTCCGGGGTGGTCGCGCTGGATGCCCGGATCCGGATCCAACCCGCGGAATCGGCAGCGCCGCCGGCGATCCGTCCGTATCCCGAACATCTGGTGCATCGCGCCGTGCTCGACGACGGCACGACGGTGAGCATCCGGCCGATCCGCCCGGAGGACGAGCCGGGGATCGCCGAGATGATGGCGCGCTCGTCGACCGAGGACCTGCGGCTCCGATTCTTCGCGCCGATCAGGCAGCTCAGTCATGAGTCCGCTGCCCGTCTCACGCAGATCGACTACGGTCGCGAGATGGCGTTCGTCGCCGTCGAGGACGGCGAGCTGCTCGGGGTTTCGCGGCTGGCCGAGGATCCCGAAGGCGAGACCGCGGAATTCGCGGTCATGGTCCGCTCCGACCGCCAGAAGCGCGGCCTGGGCGAGCAGTTGATGGGCGACCTGATCGCCTACGCCCGCGACCGCGGCATCGCCATCCTGCATGGGACGGTGATGACCGAGAACCGCCGGATGCTGGCGCTCTGCGGGAAACTCGGCTTCGCCCGGAAGCCGGTCCCGGACGACCCCGGCATCGTCCATCTGACGCTGCCGCTCGACCGGACCGCGTGAACCGGCTGTTAACCAGATGAATTGACTCGGTGTTTACGACTCGCGCGGCACAGTGGCACCAGGAAACTGGGAGGCCGCCATGGCGCCGGACACCGAGCAACCGTCCCTCGAGGACATCGTCGACCGAGCCGAGCTCGGCACCGTGCGCGAGCCGGAATTCCGGCTGGTCGCCGACCTGATCCGCATGACCATTCTCGGCCATCAGGCCCGCGCCGAAGCCGCCTGACGCTGCTGCCCGACGCTGCTGCCCGGCGGTGCTACCCGACGGTGCCGGGGCGGCGCGCACCGCAATCCCGCCGATCCGGAATTCCGGCCGGCTACAGGCCGCCAGCGCGACACCCGACAATGGAAACGCTCGCCGTCCTTGCAGTGCCGGGCGGCGCGCGGTCCGAAGCTTGACCCAGGTCAATGCGGTCGGCCCGCAAACTGACAACCTGTCCACGAAGCATACACCAAGGCCGATTCTGCGGCATGGACCGACGGCTACAGTGACGGAATGCCTGTGCTCCGATGCGCACAGCATCGAGAAGCAGAATTCCGGTGGCTTCGGGACAGGGGATCTACTTGCCAAGACACCACCATATTTTCGCGTCGCTCATCACGGCGGCCGAAAAGCTCGATCCGGTACGGCTCGCAGTGGTCCATCCGTTGAGCGAGGTCGCGTTGCGTGGCGTCTGCGAGGCCGCGGATCACGGGCTCGTCGTCCCCACCCTGATCGGTCCGCAACGGCGGATGGCCGAGTTTGCCGCGGGTCTGAAGATCGACATCTCCGGGTTCGCGCTGGCCGATGCCGAAACCGAAGAGGCGGCGGCGGCGCTCGGGGTCGAGATGTGCCGGACCGGCAAGGCCGAGGCGCTGATGAAGGGGAGCCTTCATACCGATGACCTGATGCACGCGGTGATGCAGGAGGCGACCGGCCTGCGTGCCAAGCGACGGCTCAGCCACGTGTTCATCTTCGACGTGCCGGACTACCCGCGCATGTTGTTGATCAGCGACGCCGCGGTAAATATCTACCCGACGCTGTCTGACAAGGTCGACATCGTGCAGAACGCGATCGACTTGGCTCGGGTGCTGGGCGTGACGGCGCCGAAAGTCGCCATCCTCTCGGCTGTCGAGACGGTAACGCCGAAGATCGCATCGACGATCGACGCTGCGGCGCTCTGCAAGATGGCCGAACGCGGACAGATCACCGGCGGCACTCTCGACGGCCCGCTCGGCTTCGACAATGCGGTCAATCTGAAGGCGGCCGAGATCAAGCACATTCACTCTCCGGTCGCCGGGAAGGCGGACATCCTGATCGTGCCGGACCTCGAGGCCGGCAACATGCTGGCCAAGCAACTCGAGTATCTGGGCAACGCCGACGCCGCCGGGATCGTGGTCGGTGCGCGGGTGCCGATCATCCTGACCAGCCGGGCCGACAGCGCCAGGAGCCGACTGGCCTCGACCGCGGTGGCCGTATTGCTGGCCCATGCCCGGCGGGCGGAAGCCCTGACGGTGCCGGTCTCCGGAGTGCACCATGACTGACGGACGAGGAATTCTGGTCGTCAATGCGGGGTCATCCAGCGTCAAGTTCGCCGTCTTCGGTCCCGACCTCACCGTGCAGCTCCGGGGCGTGCTTGAGGGGATCGGCGGGCACCCGCGTCTCTCCGCCTCAGACGCACAAGGCGCGCATCTCGTCGACCGTACATGGCCGGCAGAGACCGATATCCACGGCCTGATCGGTGCCCTGATGGGCTGGATCGAGTCGCAGCCTGGCGCGGGCGACCTTGTCGCGGTCGGTCACCGGGTGGCCATCGGCGGCCTCGAGCATTCCGGCCCGGCAATGGTCACTCCCGAGATGCTCGCCAAGCTCCAGGGCCTGATCCCCCTGGCGCCGCTGCACCAGCCGCGCAACCTGGAGCCGATCGAGATCATCGCAGAGTCGCACCCACACCTGCCGCAGGTGGCGTGCTTCGACACCGCGTTCCACCGCACCCTGCCGCGGGTGGCGCAGCTCTACGGTTTGCCGCGCGCGGTCAGCGACATCGGCGCGCATCGCTACGGGTTTCACGGCCTCAGCTACGAGTACATCGCCGGCCGCCTGCCGGACGTCGACCCGGGCGGCGCCGCCGGCCGGACCATCGTGGCGCATCTCGGCAGCGGCGCCAGCCTGTGCGCGCTCAGCGTGGGCAAGAGCATCGAAACCAGTATGGGATTCAGCCCGCTCAGCGGTCTGGTGATGGGCACGCGTCCCGGCGACCTGGATCCCGGACTGATGATCTGGCTGATCCGCGAGCACGGAATGACCGTCGATCAGGTCGAGGCGATGCTCTATCAAGATTCCGGGCTCAAGGGAGTCTCGGGGATCAGCGGCGACATGCGCGATCTCCTGGCGAGCACAGACCCCGCGGCGGCCGAGGCGGTCGAACTGTTCGCCTACAAGGCCGCGGCCGGGATCGGTGCGCTCACGGCGGCGCTCGGCGGACTCGACCTGCTGGTGTTTACCGCCGGGATTGGCGAGCACAGCCCCGCGATACGCGCCGCGATCTGCGAGCGCTGTGCCTGGCTGGGCCTGCGGCTGTCATCCGATCGCAACCTGGGCGACGCGCCATTGATCAGCACCCGGGACAGCGCCGTCGCGGTCCGGGTCATTCCCACGGATGAAGAGCGAATGGTGGCCACTCACGCGGCATCGCTCGCGTTGTCTTCAGCGCTACCCATGGAGGGGTCGCCGAAATGACAAGCCCGAAACCCAGGATACCGAAGCACGAGCATTCGATTCCATGGTTCTGGCCGATGGCAGCCGCCATCGAGATGGAAGAGAACGGCCTGCGGATGTTCCAGGACAACATGCGCTACATCGCCGAAGCGGCGAAGATCGAGACACCGCCGCCGTCGGAATGGGCGACGGTCAATCGCGTCGTTCTGGACCTCGATACGGTGCGCGTCAGGGATTTCTCCGGGTCGGTCAAGGCAACCGGCGCGGTTCCGGTGCTCGTCGATGCGCCGTATGCCGGGCACTCGTCGACCATCGCCGACTACGCGCCGGGGCAAAGCCTGGTCGAGACCCTGATGGCCGCCGGACTCGAGCATGTGCTGGTCACGGACTGGAAAAGCGCCACGGATGAGATGCGCGATTTCGACATCGACAAGTATCTGGCCGATTTGAACACCGTCGTCGATGGCCTGGGTGGCCGCGTCTCGCTGGTCGGGCTATGCCAGGGCGGCTGGATGTCGGCGATGTATGCTTGCCGGTTCCCCGAAAAAGTCGCCTCTCTCGTCCTCGCCGGTGCGCCGATCGACACCGATGCCGGCGACGGTCCGATCAAAAAGATGGCGCATGAGCTTCCGCTCGGCTTCTACGCGGAGATGGTCAAGGCCGGCAAAGGCCGCATGCTTGGTCAGTACATGCTGGCAGGCTGGAAAAACATGCATGCCGGCGAACAGTATATCGGAAAATTCATCGATCTCTATGAGCATATAGAAGATAAGTCATACATCAAACGGACGGAGCAATTCGAGCATTGGTATGAAAATCCGATCGACCTTCCTGGGCAATACTATCTTCAAGCGATCCAGCTATTGTTCAAGGAGAACCGTTTCGCCAAGGGTGAATTCATCGGCCTGGGGCAAAAGCTGCGGCTGAAGGATATCACCTGTCCGGTATTCCTGCTCGCCGGCTCCGGCGACGACATCACGACGAAAGAGCAGGTCTTCGCGGCGGAGCATCTCATCGGCACGCCTCGATCGCGGATCGGGAAGCGGCTGGTTCCCGGTGGTCATATCGGCTTGTTCATGGGCTCGGTGACGTTAAAGAATACCTGGCCTGATATCGCCGAGTGGATCAAGACGAACGAAATCAGACAGGCAAATACCGACAGTACCGGGTAGAGGTCACGCGCGAGAGCGATCGAGGCACACTGTTACCGCGGTCATGATCGTCCTGCTGGCGGCGCGGCACCTCCTGGACCACAAGGCATTGGACCGGCAGGAGTTGCTCGACCGCACTGAGACCCACATCCTCCGTTATTGATTGACAGCGCCCATGCGACGCCTGTCCTGGCCGCGCCATATGCGAGGGTGAACGGAACGATCGTCATCGGCCATCGACAACGGACGGCTGGCTACCAATTGCGGCAACCGGACGTCGCAATCGTGTCGTAGTTCGGATGCCGGTCGGTAGCGGTGATCCGCACCGCCACATCCCGGTGTGCGGTCCGCTCGATCGCCTCGACCACAAGACGCGCCGGATTCCTCCGAACCCGATCGCCGAGAGTCCGATAGCCATCATCCATCCGGGCTAGCCGCCCTCCGCGATCGCCAGTGCCGCGTGGGCGCGTGAGCGGAACTCCCGGCGGTACAGGATCGCGACCACCCACGCGGTGGCCACCACCAGCGCCAGCGGGTGCAGGAACCAGGCGCAGGCGGCCAGCCCGAAATAGTAGGAATGCATGCCGCCGTTGTAGTGCCGCGCGGCGAGCGTCACCAGCCGGGCCGCCACATCGGCCCGCGACAGCGCCACGACGGGATCGACGGTTCCCGGCTGCGGGATCGCGCCCAGCACGACGCCGGCGTTGTTGTGCAGCCGCATCGACCATGCCAGCCGGAAGAAGGCGTGCATGAAGATCAGCATCATCAGCGCGACCTTGAATCCGAACCGGTTCTGACTGGTGACCGCGAAGTAGTCGAAGCCGTTCAGCACCCGAACCACATCCGCCGAGGCCCCGAGAACGGCGGCCAGTCCGCCGATCACGAAGATCGCGGTCGATGCCAGGAAGGCCGAGTTTCCGGTCAGCGACTGCAGGATCTGGATGTCGAGGATTCGGTTGTCGCGCCCGACCGCCGCCACCATCCAACGCTCGCGCCACACCTGCATCCGGGCCGGCAGATTGCGGCCTAGGCGGGTCGACCGGGCGACGAAGGCCTCGTAGCCGATCCAGGCGGCCAGGAAGGTCGCGAACGCCGCGATGTCGAGCGCCGAGAAGATCTTCAGCAGGTCGGTCATGGTCACCATGTCGCAGTCGGCGTTCGCGCTCGCTGTCGGCGAGACAGGATCGCAGACCCCGCGGTCGACGACCAGACCAGGCTGGTGCCGTATCAGGCCGGCCAGGCGACCTCGCGGAACCCGCCCGGACCGGCGGACCTTTCGGATCAGCGCCGCAGACGATACTCCGGAAACTCGACGTCGACCCTGGTGCCGACACCCTGTTCGCTCTCGATCCGGAGAGTGCCGTCGTGCAGGTCCATGAAGCCCTTGACCAGGGAAAGACCGAGCCCGGTTCCCTGGTGGCGACGGGCATAGCTCTGGTCGGCCTGGAAGAACGGCTCGGTGAGCCGCGGCAACAGATCGGGGGCGATGCCGATCCCGGTATCCTCGACCTGCAGGATCAGTGTCCCGGCGGGGCCGATCGAGAGCTTCACCTGGACCGTGTCGCCGGGCCGCGTGAACTTGATGGCGTTGGACAGCAGGTTCAGGACGATCTGCCTGAACAGGCGCTGGTCGGCGTGCAGGCCGACCCCTTCGGCGCCAGGCTGAAGGACCAGCCGGACCCCGGCCTCGCTGGCCGCGGATTCCAGCATTCTGACGGATGCGCGTAGCGCCGCTCCCGGGTCGAAGGCCTCCTCGTGGATGCCGAGCCGAAAAGTATCCATCCGTGCCATGTCGAGGATATCGTTCAGGACCGACAGCAGGTGGGCCGCGCTCGAGTGGATATCGTGCGCATAGTCGCGATAGCGCGCCGGCATCGGCCCGAAGAGCTGCTTATGCTGGATCTCGGAGAACCCGATGATGGCGTTCAGTGGCGTCCGCAACTCGTGGCTCATGGTTGCCAGGAAGGTCGACTTGGCGAGGCTCGCCTCCTCGGCCGTGCGGCGGGCCGCCTCCTCGTCGCGCGCCCATCGGACGCTGCGTTTGATCTCGACCCCGAGGAACGCGGCGAGCGTGACGACGACCGCCAGCATGGCCAGCTGATACAAGGTGGCCCGGCGGTACCCCTCGCGCGTGCGCTCCGCAAGCCGCCGGAAATGGCCGCCGTTGTAGACCTCCGTGGTGAGCGTGCGGACCGGCTCGCGCCATTGCAGCAGAGCCTCTCGGATCCGCTGGTATCGACTGCGATCGCCGGCGGCGAAGGCGAGCACGTCGGGCTCGACGCTGCGCAAGGTATCGAGGAAGCCCCCGAGCAGCAGCACCGCACCGTCGATTGAACGCACCTCGGTCGTCTCTTCGGCCTGCAGCAGGACCGGAAGCCGACTCCAGAGGATCTCGAACCGGAGCGAAAGCATCGCCGCATCGGCATACGGGGGGCCCAGCAAGTGGCGGTCGAGCGCGCCGAGAAACCGCTCGAGCTCGAAATCGAGCTGCGAGATCGCCCAGTTGTTGGTGGTCAGCAGATAGTTGTAGCCGGCACGCTCGCGGCGGAGTTCGATGTTCTGCACGGTCAGCAACGACAGAATGACGGCCGCCAATGTCAGGACGGTCGCGATCCGAAAGCGCGCGTGACCGGAGAGCCGGACAAACTTCCTCCACACGCCGCCGGTCACCACCATGATCGAACCGCGTGCCGCCGCCTTCGCGCCGGTGCTGCGCCAATCGACCAATCCCTACCTCCAGGCCGCGTCGCCCGCGATCCACGGTCAGCGACATTCCGGACGCAGCGCGTCCGGGCGCGCCCGACCGGGCCGTCCCTGCGCGAGGCGGCTTCAATGTCGGGCATCGGGATGAAGGCACGGCCGTCGCGAAGCGGATCGGACTACTGTCGGATCCGGGCCGCCCTTCTCCCAAGCCGTTAGATAACCGGAGCGGGCTTAACGGACTGTTACGATGGGCAGAGTTTCGCCGTGAACGCCCTCAGACGTCGAGGTTGGCGACCTTCAGGGCGTTCTGCTGGATGAACTCGCGGCGCGGCTCGACCACGTCGCCCATCAGGGTGGAGAACACCTCCTGGGCCTCGTCGGCGTGGGCGACCTTGACCTGCAGCAGGGTGCGACGGTCCGGGTCGAGCGTGGTCTCCCAGAGCTGCTCCGGGTTCATCTCGCCGAGGCCCTTGTAGCGGTTCACGGTCAGGCCCTTGCGGCCGATGGCGAACACCGCCTCGATCAGCCCGATCGGCCCGTGCACGGTCCGCGGGCCGTCCTTGGCCTCCAGGGTCGCCGCCTTCTCGAACAGCTCCTGCAACTCGGCGGCACGCTCGTCCAGGGCCCGGGCTTCCGGTGTCTTCAGGAATGCGCCGTCCAGGCGATAGCGCTCGGTGACGCCGCGCATGACGCGCTCGAACACCAGGGCCGGGCCGGTCTCGGTCTCCTCGAACCGGCCGCTCCAGCCGCGCTCGTGCTGCTCGAACTGCGAGTCCAGGCGGCGGGCCAGATAGGCGGCGGCATCGCCGGCGGTGGCGGGATCGGACAGCAGGCCGGTGCCGAGCACCCCGGCGACCGCGGCCTGCTCGACCACGATGGCACTGCCCAGCCGGCGGGCCAGCGGCTCGATCAACTGCTTGGCCTGACGTGCCCGTTCCGCCTGCGCGGCCAGGTCGACGCCGGCGACCTGTGCCCCCGAGGCCAGGTTCAGCAACGCACCCTTGGTACCCTCGTCGATCAGGAAGCGCTCCAGGGCGCGGTCGTCCTTGAGGTAGGTTTCCTCGTTGCCGCGCTTGACCCGGTAGAGCGGCGGCTGGGCGATGTACAGGTAGCCGTTGTCCAGGAGCTCCGGCATCTGCCGGAAGAAGAAGGTCAGCAGCAGGGTGCGGATGTGGCTGCCGTCGACGTCGGCGTCGGTCATGATGATGATGCGGTGGTAGCGGAGCTTCGAGATATCGAACTCCTCCGGACCGATGCTGGTCCCGAGGGCGGCGATCAGGGTGCCGATCTCCTGGCTCGACAGCATCTTGTCGAAGCGCGCCCGCTCGACGTTCAGAATCTTGCCGCGCAGCGGCAGGATCGCCTGGGACTTGCGGTTGCGGCCCTGCTTGGCGGAGCCGCCGGCACTGTCGCCCTCGACCAGGAACAGCTCGGCCTTGGCCGGGTCGCGTTCCTGGCAGTCGGCCAGCTTGCCGGGCAGGTTGGCGATGTCGAGCGCGCCCTTGCGGCGGGTCAGTTCGCGCGCCTTGCGCGCCGCCTCGCGGGCGGCAGCCGCCTCATAGGCCTTGGCGACCACCTTGCGGGCGTCGGCCGGATGCTCGTCGAACCACTGGTCGAGCTTGAGGGCGACGACGCTCTCGACCACCGGCTTGACCTCGGACGACACCAGCTTGTCCTTGGTCTGGGACGAGAACTTCGGGTCCGGCACCTTGACCGACAGCACGCAGGTCAGGCCTTCCCGGGCGTCGTCGCCGGACAGGCTGACCTTCTCCTTCTTGGCGATGCCCGAGGCCTGGGCGTAGTTGTTGACCTGCCGGGTCAGGGCCGCCCGGAAACCGGCCAGGTGGGTGCCGCCGTCCTTCTGCGGGATGTTGTTCGTGAAGCACAGCATGGTCTCGTGGTAGGAGTCGGTCCACTCCATCGCCACCTCGACCGTGATGCCGTCGCGCTCGCCGCTCATCATCACGGTCGGGTGCAAGGCGTGCCGGGCCCGGTCGATATACTTCACGAAGGCCTCCAGCCCGCCTTCGTAGAACAGGTCCACGGTCTTCGACTCGGCGGTGCGATCGTCGGTCAGCGCGATCCGCACGCCGGAGTTCAGGAAGGCGAGTTCGCGCAGCCGGTGCTCCAGGGTCGCGAAGTCGAAATCGACCATGGTGAAGGTCGACTGCGCCGGCTTGAAGGTGACCTCGGTGCCGGACTTGGTCGACGGCCCGACCACCACCAGATCCGCATCCGGCACGCCGTGGCGGAAGCGCATGAAGTGCTCGTGGCCGCCGCGCCAGATCCGCAGGTCCAGGGTCTCGGACAGCGCGTTCACCACCGAGACGCCGACCCCGTGCAGGCCGCCGGACACCTTGTAGGAATTCTGGTCGAACTTACCGCCGGCATGCAGGTGGGTCATGATGACCTGGGCGGCCGACACGCCTTCCTCGCGGTGGATGTCGACCGGGATGCCGCGGCCGTTGTCGGACACGGTGACCGAGCCGTCGCCGTTCAGCACCACCTGGACCGCGTCGCACCAGCCAGCCAGCGCCTCGTCGATGGCATTGTCGACCACCTCGTAGACCATGTGATGCAGGCCCGAGCCGTCGTCGGTGTCGCCGATATACATGCCCGGCCGCTTGCGCACGGCGTCGAGCCCGCGCAGCACCTTGATGGACTCGGCGTCATAGCCGCTGGATCCACCGTTCCCGCCCTCGGGAAGGATCTCGTCAGCCATTCGATGTCTCTCCTCGGAATTCGACGGCGCCGGCCGGCGACAGGCGCCCGTCGATCACCTCTACAATCTGGGCCCGGTCGGCGATCGGGGCAAACACGCTCCGGTCGGTCCCGGTCAGCCAGGCCTGCCCGCCGAGCGCCAGCACGGCCTCGAACAGGGCGGTCCGGCGGCGGTCGTCGAGATGGGCTGCGACCTCGTCGAGCAGGAGGATCGGCGCCGCGCCCTCGTCGTCCGCCTGCAGCCGGGCATGCGCCAGCACGACGCCGATCAGCAGCGCCTTCTGCTCGCCGGTCGAACAGCGCTCCGCCGGCATGTCCTTCGGCACGTGCCGAACCGCCAGGTCGCTGCGATGCGGTCCTTCGGCCTCGGGCGAGCCCGGGCGGCGGCCGGCGGCCAGGGTGGCGCGCAGCCGGTCCTCGACGTCCAGGGCCGGCGCTTCCTGCAGCCAGCGGTCGACGGTGCCGTCCAGGCTCAGGGCGGCGGCCGGAAACGGCTCGGCGGTGGCGGCGCAGACCCGGTTCAGCCGGGTGACGAGGGCGGCGCGGGCGGCGGCGACCGCCACCCCGGTGGCCGCCAGCGTCTCCTCCAGTGCCGCGTACCATGCGTGATCGCGCACCCCGTCCTTGATCAGGCGGTTGCGTTCGCGCCAGGCATGCTCGTAGCCGTTCACCCGGGTCGAGTGCTCCGGGTCGAAGGCGAATACCAGGCGGTCCAGGAACCGGCGCCGACCCGACGCGCCCTCCATGAACAGCCGATCCATGGACGGGGTCAGCCAGGACACCGTGACGTGATCGCCGAGCGTGGCCTGGCTCTTCGCCGGCACGCCGTCGATCCGCACCAGCCGGCGCTCGCCCTCGGCCTCGGGGTCGCGGCCGGTGCCGATCGCGGCGGCGCCCAGCTTGCCTTCGATCTGGGCGGCGACCGCCCAGACGGTCTCGCCGGCGGCCGAAGGCGCCGCGTCGCCCGGCGACACCCGGTCGACCTCGGACAGCCGGGCGCGCCTGAGGCCGCGGCCGGGCGCCAGGAACGACACCGCCTCCAGCAGGTTGGTCTTGCCGGCGCCGTTCGGCCCGGCCAGCACCACCGCCGGTCCCTCGACGTCGAGGGTGGCGGACGCGTAGTTCCGGAAGCGCGTCAGGCTGAGCCGGCGCACGGCAAGCTGCCGCGGCGCCAGGGCCCGGCCCGCCGACGGTTCGGCCATGAGGAATTGGGCGCTCACGCCGACGGTCACACCCGCATCGGCATGAGGACGTAGAGCGCGCCGTCGTCGCTCTCGTCGGTCACCACGGTCGGCGACGCCGCGTCGGCCATGGCGAACACCGCCTTGCTGCCGTCGTCGATCTGGTCGGCGATGTCCAGCAGGTAGCGCGAGTTGAAGCCGATCTCGATCGGTGTCGACCCGTAGTCGACGTCGACCTCCTCGGTCGCCTGGGCGTTGTCGGGGCTGTTCGCCGACAGGGTCAACGTCCCGCTGGTCACGCTCAGCTTCACCGACCGTGACTTCTCGGTGGAGATGGTGGCGACGCGGTCGACCGCACGCTTGAAGCTCGTGCTCTCGACCCGCATGAGCTTGTCGTTGCCGGCCGGGATCACCCGCTCGTAATCCGGGAAGGTGCCGTCGATCAGCTTGGTGGTCAGCACGGTGGTCTCGAAGGCGACCCGCAGCTTGTTGTCGTTCAGCGAGACCTGCACGTCGCCGTCGGTCTCCTCGATCAGCTTGCGGATCTCCTGCACCGCCTTGCGCGGCACGATCACCGCCGGCATGCCGGCGGCACCCGACGGCAGCGGCATCTGCACCCGCGCCAGCCGGTGGCCGTCGGTGGCGACGGCGCGCAGCACCGGCAACTCGCCGGCCTTGGCTTCGTGCAGGTAGATGCCGTTCAGGTAGTAGCGGGTCTCCTCGGTGGAGATCGCGAACCGGGTCCGGTCGATCAGGGTCTTGGCGTCGGCTGCCGACAGCACGAAACTGGTCGGCAGGGTATCGCCGGACAGGGCCGGGAACTCCTCGACCGGGAGGGTCGGCAGCGAGAAGTTCGACCGGCCGGCGCGGATCGACATGCGGCCGCTGTCGCCGACCGCCGCCAGCTCGACCTCCGAGCCGTCCTGAAGCTTGCGGACGATCTCGTACAGGGTATGGGCCGGCACCGTCGTCTGGCCCGTCTGCTCGACCGAGCAGCCGACGCTCTCGACCACGTCGAGGTCCATGTCGGTGGCTGTCAGCGACAAGGTACCGTCGCCGGCGCGGAGCAGCACGTTGGCCAGAATCGGGATGGTGTTGCGGCGCTCGACGACGCTCTGGACGTGGGCCAGCGGCTTCAGCAGGGCCGCGCGGTCGATCGTGATCTTCATGGGGCTCGCTCGGGCCTTTCGGATGGTCTCGGGGACGCCCCCGCCGCCCCGACGGGGTAGCGGACCGGCATGCCCGCGGATGGGCGAATCGTCACTACATTTTATAGCACGAAACGCCAGCGGTAATGCCAGATTTACGCCTGTCGAAACCGCCGGCCCGGCAGCGGATTCCTCAGCTCTCGAGCAAGCGTCGGAGCATGTCGACATCCTCGTCGAAATGCCGGTCGGCGGCCCGCAGCTCGTCGACCTTCTTGACCGCGTGCATCACGGTGGTGTGGTCGCGGCCGCCGAACTTGCGGCCGATCTCCGGCAGCGACCGCTGCGTCAACTGTTTGGCGAGATACATGGCGATCTGCCGCGGCCGGGCGATCGAGCGCGAGCGCCTCGCCGAGTGCATGTCGGCGATGCGGATGTTGAAGTGCGAGGCGACCTTGCGCTGGATCTCCTCGATGGTGATCCGCCGGTCGTTGGCCTTCAGCAGGTCGTGCAGGACCTCCTGGGTCGTCTCCAGGGTGATGGCACGGCCGACCAGGTCGGAGTGCGCGACGATACGGTTCAGCGCGCCCTCCAGCTCGCGGACGTTGGAGGAGATCTTGTGGGCCAGGAACTCCAGCACCTTCGGCGGGATCGCGGTCGATACCTTCTCGGCCTTCGACTGCAGGATGCCGAGCCGAAGCTCGTAGGTGGTCGGGTGGATATCCGCGACCAGGCCCCAACCGAGCCGGGATCGCAGCCGTTCCTCCAGGCCGTCGAGGTCGTTGGGAGACTTGTCGGCGGAGATGATGACCTGGCGGTTCTGGTCCACCAGGGCATTGAAGGTGTGGAAGAACTCCTCCTGGGTGGAGTCCTTGCCGCTGATGAACTGGACGTCGTCGATCATCAGCACGTCGACCGACCGGAACTGGTCCTTGAACGCCACGGTGTCCTTGAACCGCAGGGCGCGGATGAACTGGTACATGAACTTCTCGGCGGACATGTACAGCACCCGGCGCTGCGGGTGCTTCTCGCGCAGGTTCCAGGCGATGGCGTGCATCAGGTGGGTCTTGCCGAGCCCGACGCCGCCATACAGGAACAGCGGATTGAACGGCACGGTCTCGCTTTCCGCGACCCGCCGGGCCGCCGCGAAGGCCAGCTCGTTCGGCTTGCCGACGACGAAGTTCGAGAACGTGAAACGACGATCGAGCGGCGCGCTCAGGGCTTCGGTCGCCTCGGATGTCGGTATCTCCGGCGCCCGGAGCACGACCGGCTCGTCGTCGTCGGCCGCCGACCGAAGCCGGGCGGACGCTTGCCGGGCAGCAGTCTGTCGGTTGGCCCCGTCCTGCCCCGAGGACTGCCAGGGCGCGGTGCTTTCGGCCTCGGCTGCCGCGCTGGAAGACACCACGACCTCGATCACCTGGACCGCGGCGTCCTCGTCGCTCCACAAGGCGCGCAACCGGTCGCCGTACTGGTTCGTGACCCGGTCGCGCACCACGCGGCTCGGCACCGACAGCACCACCGTGTGGTCGTCTCGCCGCACCAGCGTCAGCGACCGCAGCCAACTCCGGTAGACGGTCTCGCCGCACTCGGCACGCAAACGCCCTCGGACTCGTGCCCATCGGGTCGCGAGTTCGGGCCCGCCATTGCGATCAAGCATTCCACGTGCCTCCCCTTCGGGTCCGGGCGGCAGTTGCTGCCGCTCCACATTGGTTCCGCACGTCCCCCGTTTGGCTCCCCAGGCCGAATTCCACAGTCACGACTTGACCCTCGCGTCTCCCGGGCATTCGCCCGTCCTTGGTTCGGTCGGTCTGAAACCCCGGCCGATCCCCCCAGTTCAACGCTGCGTGGCGCTCAAAGCTCACCCGTCCGAAGAAGCTTCCGCTGCTTCGCTCCGTCGGCTTCGGCACATGAAACAAATCAGTGCCTGCATGCCGACATTTCCCAGACCATCGAAAGATTTCGCGTGAATCTGAACAGCGAATACTGTAGTTATTGCTTATGTACTGACAGTAACCACCCGTTCACGCCAAGAACGGTAAATTACTCGGGCGCCCTGACGGACGCAACCGACTCGGTCGCAAGATGACGAATTTTTTTCAACGTGACCCGTCGAATCGCAAGTTGACTTATCTAGATCAAACTCGATTCAACACTTTGTGCCTCGTCCTTGAACCGAAATCGAGCGAATCGCCGCAAACCTTTAAGCGAGCCCGAAACGGTCTCGACGACAGCGCCTTAGCGACCGGCGCATTTCCGCAGCGTCAACTTTGCCGGTGCCGGCCCGGGTGGAATGGTCGAGGTGCAACCGGTGCGCCTCGCGGTTTGCTCACCGTATTCGGCGCCGCCTGATCGCTTCCCGGGGCTGCTCCGACGGAGCGATGGCGCGCAGCTCGGGTTGGCCAGCGTCCGGACACACGAAAAGGCCGCCGGAAACCGACGGCCCTCGCATCCCGATGCGCGCGGCGGCTGGCGCCGCCGGAGCCTCAGGCGCCGAGTGTCTTGATCCGCGTGTTCAGGCGCGAGAGCTTGCGCGCCACGGTGTTGCGGTGCAAGACGCCCTTGGAAACGCCACGGTGCATCTCCGGCTGCGCCTCTGCGAAAGCCGACTTTGCAGCCGTCTGGTCGCCGGACGCGATCGCCTTCTCGACCTTCTTCACGAAGGTGCGGATACGCGAGATGCGCGCGTGATTGATCTCGAAACGGTTCGCATTGCGACGAATGCGCTTCTTGGCTGATTTATGGTGCGCCATGTTATCTCTCGAATGCCCGGCGATACGCGGAAGGCGCGCCTTATAGCGCCGCACCCGATCCGCGTCAACCGTGGTGGACGGCCCGTGCGGGCCAGGGGAACCGAACGGATCAGCTGTGCTTGAAGGCCGGCTGCCGTTTCTCGACGAAGGCGGCCATGCCTTCCTTCTGATCTTCGGTCGCGAAAGTCGAATGGAACAGCCGGCGCTCGAACCGGACGCCTTCGGCGAGGGTGGTCTCGTAGGCGCGGTTGACCGCCTCCTTCGCCATCATGGTCATCGGCCGCGACATGTCGGCGATCCGATCGGCGACCTTCATGACCTCGTCCATCAGTTCGGCGGCCGGCACCACGCGGCTGACGAGACCGGCGCGCTCGGCCTCCTGGGCATCCATCATCCGTCCGGTCAGGCACATGTCCATGGCCTTCGACTTGCCGACGAAGCGGGTCAGCCGCTGGGTGCCGCCGGAGCCCGGAATGGTCCCGATCGTGATCTCCGGCTGCCCGAACTTGGCGGTGTCCGCGGCGATGATGAAGTCACACATCATCGCCAGTTCGCAGCCGCCGCCGAGCGCGTAGCCGGCGACCGCCGCGACCACCGGCTTGCGGATCCGGGTGACGTGCTCCCAGCGCGCGGTGATGAAGTCCTCCTTGTAGACGTCCATGTAGGACTTTTCCTGCATCTCCTTGATGTCGGCGCCGGCCGCGAACGCCTTCTCGCTGCCGGTCAGCACCAGGCAGCCGACCCCGTCGTCGGCCTCGAGCTCGTCGAGGCCGCGGGCCAGCTCGTCCATCAAGACAGACGACAGGGCGTTCAGCGCCTTCGGACGGTTCAACGTGATGACGCCGACCTTGCCGCGGCGCTCCACCAGGATCGTCTCGTAAGCCATCGTAGATGCTCCTCTCCAGAGCCGCCGTCGGCGGCCGGATTCAGGGACAATATTTCTCTCAGCGGGGAGCGAGTTCGAAACGAACCACCAGGCCGTTCCCCTCGACCACCGTATCCACCGTCAGAATCTCTCCCTCCCGCATCCAGCGGTCGGCCCCTTCGGGCGTCCAGCCGAGCTGCGGAAGCGTCTCGGTATAGAAGGCGCGCACGGCTGGCATGCGCACCGCGCCCTCGGCGAAGGCGACCACGATACGGCCGACCGCGGCATCGAAGCTCACGCTGGCGGCCGGGACGTTGCGCAGTCCCGGCATCAGCGGCAGATCCTCGAATCCGTCGACGAAGGCGTCGGCGCTGACCGGCGCAGGCGCCATTCCCCACAGCAGGCCGACCCCGATAACGACAGGGCCGACGAGACGCGCGAGGAGCCGGTACGGCGTGCTCATGGCCCGGGGCTTCTACCTCACCGCTGACAGGACGGACAATAGAAAGTCGAGCGCCCGGTCTGGACGATCCGCTTGACGCTGCCCCGGCACCCCTCGGTCGGACAGGGCTCGCCCTCGCGGTCGTAGACCCGGAAGGTGTGCTGGAAATAGCCGAGCTCACCGGAGGTCTGGCGATGGTCGCGCAGCGACGAGCCACCGGCGGCGATCGCGTCGCGCAGGACCGACCCGACCGCGTCGGCGAGCGCCTGGGCGCGCCCGCCGCGCACGTTGAGCGCCAGCCGCTTCGGCGAGACTCCGGATCGATGCAGGGCCTCGCTGGCGTAGATGTTGCCGATCCCGGCGACCACCCGCTGGTCCAGCAGCGCCGCCTTGACCGGGCTGTGCCGGCCTTCGAGCGCCGCCTCGAGCGCGGGTCCCGAGAACGCGTTGCCGAGCGGCTCCGGGCCGATACCGGCCAGCAGGCGGTGGTTCTCGACGTCGGCGCTCGGCCACAGGTCCATCATCCCGAAGCGCCGGGCGTCGTTGAACCGCAGCCACCAGCCCTCGTCGGTGCGCAGCACCACGTGGTCGTGCTTCTCCGGCACCGGGTCGCCGCCGTTCGACAGCAGCATCCGGCCGGACATGCCGAGGTGGATCAACCAGCTGATGCCGTCGTCCAGGTCGACCAGGATATACTTGGCGCGCCGCCGCAGCCCGACGACCCGACGGCCGGTCAGGCGGCGGGCGAAATCGGCCGGCAGCGGCCAGCGCAGGTCGGGCCGGCGCGCCTCGACATGGGCGAGCACCCGCCCCTCCAGTCGCGGCGCGAGGCCGCGCATCACCGTCTCGACTTCAGGGAGCTCAGGCATGCGCCGACGGTATCGCTTGATTCGACGGGCGCCAAGCGACTTGATAGGTGCCGCCGGGCGCCCGACATGCCCGGTGCCGGCGGCCATCGCCGGTGCCCGCTGCGCGCGCCGGGAGGCGACATGAACGACGATCGCAAGATCCGCGACGGCCTCACCGATTTCGGCTTCGACGAGGTTCCGGTGGCCGAGAAGGCGGCGCGCGTGCGCGGCGTGTTCGACTCGGTGGCGCGGAACTACGATCGCATGAACGACCTGATGAGCCTGGGCGTCCACCGGGTCTGGAAGGATGCGCTGATGGACTGGCTGCTGCCGCGCCCGTCCCAGCACCTGCTGGACGTCGCCGGCGGCACCGGCGACATCGCCCGGCGCTGGCGCCGGCGCGGCGGCGGGCCGGTCACGGTGTGCGACATCAACGCCGAGATGATCGGCGTCGGGCGCGATCGGTTGGCGCAGGCGGATGGGGATCCGGGGGTCGACTGGGTGGTCGGCGACGCCGAGTGCCTGCCGCTGGCCGACCGCTCGGTCGAGCGGGTCACCATCGCCTTCGGCCTGCGCAACGTCACCCGTATCGACGCGGCGCTCGCCGAGATGCGCCGGGTGCTGAAGCCCGGCGGCCGCTTCATGTGCCTGGAGTTCTCGCGACCGACCCAGCCCTGGCTGGACCCGGTCTACGACGCCTATTCCTTCCGGGTGCTGCCTTGGCTCGGCCGCGTGGTCGCCAAGGACGAGGAAGCCTACCGTTACCTCGCCGAGAGCATCCGCCGGTTCCCCGACCAGCAGGAGCTGTGCGAGCGCATGCGCCGGGCCGGCTTCGAGAAGGTGGCGTGGCGCAACCTGTCGGCCGGCATCGCCGCCATCCATTCCGGCTGGCGGCTCTAGCGATGCCGGGCTGACGCCATGCAACGGGCGCCATGATCCGGTCGCTGCGCAACCTGTTCCGGCTGATCCGGATCGCCTGGATCATGGCCCGGCACGGCGTGCTGGAGCCGCTGGAGACAGTGGCGGAGGCCCCGGCGCTGGCGCTGTTCGCGCGGCTCGCCCGACGGCTGAGCGACCCGCATGTGACCGGCCGCTGGGGCGAGCGGCTGGCCTCCGCCCTGGTGGCGCTGGGGCCGAGCTTCATCAAGTTCGGGCAGTCGCTGGCGACCCGCGCCGACCTGATCGGCGACCAGGCCTCGGCCGACCTGACGATGCTGCAGGACCGCCTGCCGGCGTTCGACCCGGCGGTGGCGCGCGCCGCCCTGGAGCACGAACTCGACGCTCCGGTCGACACTCTGTTCGCGCGCTTCGACGCCGTCCCGGTGGCGGCCGCCTCGATCGCCCAGGTGCATCGCGCCGGCACCGTCGACGGCCGCGAGGTCGCGGTCAAGATCCTGCGTCCCGGCATCGAGGCGGCGGTGGCCCGCGACCTCGACCTGTTCGAGTGGATCGCCGAGACCGTCGAGCGCGTCCTGCCCTGGACCGAGCGGCTGCGGCCGGTCGAGACCGTGCGGGTGTTCCGCGAGACCGTCGAGATCGAGCTCGACCTGCGCTTCGAGGCGGCGGCCGCCGCCGAACTGTCCGAGAACTTCCAGGGCAGCCCGGATTTCCGGGTGGCGGCGGTCGACTGGGCACGGACCACGCGGCGGGTGCTGACCACGGCCTGGGTCGATGGCTGCCGGATCGACGATCTGGCGACCCTCGACGCCTATGGCATCGACCCGACCGACCTGCTGGCCAAGGCCGCCGGCGTGTTCTTCAACCAGGTGTTCCGGGACGGCTTCTTCCACGCCGACATGCACCCCGGCAACATGCTGGTGGAACCCGACGGGACGCTGGTGCCGGTCGATTTCGGCATCATGGGGCGGGTCGACATGGCGACCCGCTTCTACCTCGCCGACACCCTGACAGGGTTCCTGAACGGCGACTGGCGGGCGGTGGCCGAGATCCATTTCCGCATGGGCTTCGTGCCGGCCGACAAGTCGATCGATCTGTTCACCCAGGCCTGCCGGTCGATCGGCGAGCCGCTGATGGACAAGCCGCTGCACGAGGTATCGGTCGCCCGGCTGCTGGGCCAGGTGCTGCGCATCGCCGAGACCTTCGAGATGCGCGCCCAGCCGCAGCTGCTGCTGCTGCACAAGACCATGGTGGTGTCCGAGGGGGTCGGGCGGAAGCTGAACCCGAACGTCAACATGTGGGCGCTGGCCCGGCCGTTGATCGAGCAGTGGATGGTCGAGAACCGCGGCCCGGAGGCGCTGCTGGCGCGCGGCGCCGACGACATCATGCGGGCGTTGACCCGGCTGCCGGCCCTGGTGCGGGCCGCGGATCGCATGCTGCAGCATCTCGACGAGGGCGGGCTGAAGGTCCACCCCGAGAGCCTGAAGGTCCACGCCGAGCTGAACGCGCCCGAGCGCTTCTCGACCTGGACGATCTGGCTGGCGGTGGGGGCCGGCCTGCTGATCGGGCTGCTGCTGGGGTAGGCAGCAGGGACCGCTATCCGGGGACCGCCAGGTTCGCGTCCGCGAATTGCGGGGCCGCGTCGGCCCGATCCCGGTCAGTTCGCTGCCGCCTGCTCTCCTGCCGTTGCGGAGTCGAGGCCGGCCACGTAGGGCGCCATCGGCAGCACCTCGAGGCCGGCGCGCATCGGAACGCAGTCGGGCGGGAAATCCTGCCGAAAGCTGCCGCCCCCGTCCCGCACCGTGCCGATGAACCGGTCGAGGTGCCGCATCGCGCCGGTTGGCAGGTCGTGGATCACGACCAGCGGCCACGGCAGCGGTCGCATCAGTTCCAGGGCGCGCTCCGGCCAGGCCTCGGGCTCCTTCCAGTCCTCGGGGATGACGTTCCACAGCACGCAGGTGAACCCGCCGACGGCAAGGTAGTCGCGCGCGCCCGGGCTCAGCAGGTGCCGACCGATCGTCCCGCCGCCCCCGAACGGCCTGAACAATTTCTCCGGCCGGCCGAGGTCACCGATCAGCGCCTGGGTCCGCCCGATCTCCTGCTCCGGAACCTCGGGCGCCGACAGCCGCCCCAGCGGCGTGCTGTGGGTGTAGGTGTGATTGCCGACCCAGTGGCCCTCGGCGACGGCCCGTTCGGCGAGGGCACGGCAGCGCGGGTCGGCCAGCTTGTGGCCAAGCACGAAGAAGGTCGCGGCGACATCCGCGCGCGCCAGCACGTCGAGCACGCCGGGGGTCACGTCGGGTTCGGGCCCGTTGTCGAATGTCAGGGTAACGTCGTGCATCGGGGCTCCCCGGTCGTGAAGATCGATGCGCCGGCGCCGTTGGCCGCTCAGGCCCGTCGCATCCACACCGCGGTGTCGTGGAACACCGCCCCGCCGGACGGCGGTGGCGAGTCGGCGCTGGTCAGCGCGTTGATGCCGATGCCTTCCTCGAAGGCGGCGTTCGGCCACACCGACTCGACGATCACCGTGGTCGGCTGCACGCCGTCGAAGACCCGGGCGTGCAGCACCACCGAGCCCTGTTCGTTGCCGAGCCGGACCCGGTCGCCGTCGCCGAAGCCCAGCGCCGCCGCGGTGTCCGGGTGTACCATCACGGTCGGCCGGGCCTCGCGCTTGCGGCTGGTGGGGGTCTCGGTGAACGAGGTGTTCAGGTAGTTGCGGGCAGGGGCCGTGACCATCCGATAAGGCCGCTCCGGGGTTGCCCGGTCGATGATGTCGACGTGGTCGGGCAGGCCGGGGATGCCGGCCCCCAGCGGCCCGACCGCCGCCCAGTCGGCGGCGAACTCGAATTTTCCGGACTTCGTCGGGTAGCCGTTCAGGAAATGCTGCTCCTCGAAGGACGGCGACACGTCCAGCCACTTGGCACCGACCATATCGGCGAAGCCGGGATAGCCGGAGCGCTGCAGGGTGGCGTCGATCAGCTCCGCCTCGGTCATGTCCATCGCCGGGTGCTCGCCGCCGAGCCGGCGCAGCAGGTCGTTCTGCAGGCGGTGGTTCGAGCGGCACTGGCCCGGCGCCTCGATGACCGCGTCATGCACCTCCAGGTGCGGATGGCCGCCGGCGGTATAGATGTCGGCATGCTCCAGGAACGTCGTGGCCGGCAGCACCACGTCGGCATGGCGCGCGGTCTCGGTCAGGAACTGCTCGTGCACCGCCAGGAACAGGTCGTCGCGGTTGAAGCCCTTCAGCACCCGGTGGCTGTCGGGCGCCACCGCCGCCGGGTTGGTGTTCTGCACCAGCATGGCGGTCACCGGCGGACCCTGGCGCACCACCGCGTCCTCGCCGGTCAGCACCGGGCCGATCCTGGACATGTCCAGGACCCGGGTGCCGGGCCGGATCCGGTCGGTCGCCTCGATCAGGGTCTTGTCGACGTGGTAGTAGCCGTCGACCTTCCACAGCGCGCCGCCGCCGCGGTGCTTCCACTTGCCGCCGACCGCCGGGATCGCCGCGACGGCGTGCACCTGCATCGGGCCGTTGCGGGAGCGCGCGAAGCCGTAGCCAACGCGGATATAGGCGCGGTCGGTGCGGCCGTAGCGCTTCGCCAGCGCCTCGATCTGCGCCGCCGGCACCCCGGAGATCGCCTCGGCCCACTCGGGCGAGCGGGTCGCCAGATGCGCCTCCAGCTCCGCCGCCCCCTCGGTGTAGCGCGCCAGGTACTCGCGGTCGGCGTAGCCGTCGCGGAACAGCACGTGCATGATCGCGCAGGCGACCGCGCCGTCGGTGCCGGGGCGCACCATGACGTGCTCGTCGGCGGCCTCGGCGGTCGGCGTGCGGTACGGGTCGACCACCACGAAATGCGCGCCGCGCTGCTTGCGGGCCCGGGACACGTGGGTCATCACGTTGACCTGGGTCGAGACCGGGTTGCCGCCCCACATGATGATGAGGTCGCTCTCCGCCATCTCGCGCGGATCGCTGCCGCCGACCCGGCCGGAACCGGCGATCCAGCCCGCCTTAACGACCGTGGTGCAGATGTTGGCGTCCTGGCCGGAATAGCCCATGACGTTGCGCAGCCGGTTGATGCCGTCGCGGTTCACCAGCCCCATGGTGCCGGCGAAGTAGTAAGGCCACACGGTCTCCGGACCGAGCTTGGCGGCGGCCTCGGCGAAGCCGCCGGCGACCCGGTCCAGGGCCTCGTCCCAGGAGATCTCGCGGAACTGGTCGCTGCCCTTCGGCCCGACCCGCAGCAGCGGGGCCTTCAGCCGGTCCGGGTGGTGCACCCGCTCGGCGTAGCGCGCCACCTTCGCGCACACGACGCCGGCGGTGTAGTCGTTCGATGCCGCCCCGCGCACCCGGCCGATGGTGTGGCGGTCGATCCGCTCGACCTCGAGCGCGCAGGCGCTCGGGCAGTCATGCGGGCAGACCGAGGGGACGATGGCGGGGGAGTCGAGGGCGTCGAGCGGCATGACGGGAGGGTAGAACGGGTGCCAGGCGGCGGCAACGGGGGTTGACGGGCGGTTTGACAATCGCGCCCGCCGCCGTTCCCAATGGCGCCGACCAATCCCGGAGCCCACCCCATGCCCACCCCCGCCGTCCGCCCCCGCCGCAGTTTCATCTTCGCGCCCGGCAACAAGCCGGACATGTTCCCGAAGGCGCTGGCGGTCGGGGCCGACATCATGTGCGTCGACCTGGAGGACGCGATCGCGCCGCAGCACAAGGCCGAGGCCCGGGCCGCGACGCTCAAGTGGTTCGCCGGGGCCGAGCTGGACGGATCGGTCGAGGCGATGGTGCGGATCAACGCGCCGCGCACCCCCGAAGGCATGCGCGACATCGACGCGGTCCTGGCCTCGCCCAAGGCACCGCCGGCGCTGATGCTGCCCAAGGTCAAGTCGCCGTCCGAGATCACGGCGCTGGCCGAGCTGTTCGACGAGTTGAAGATCGCCACCCGTCTGCAGGTGATCGTCGAGACCAACGAGGCGCTGGAGGCGGCCTGGGAGATCGCCCGATCCAGCACCCGCATCGACGCGCTGTTCTTCGGCGGCGTCGACATGGCCGCCGACCTGCGCTGCCGCAATTCCTGGAACGCCCTGCTGTATGCCCGCTCGCGGGTCGTGCATGCGGCTGCCGGTGCCGGGGTCGACGTCATCGACGTGCCGTATCTCGACCTCAACGACATGGACGGCATGCGCGCCGAGGCCGAGGCGGCGGCCGAACTCGGCTTTTCCGGCAAGGGCTCGATCCACCCCCGGCAGGTGCCGGTCCTGAACGAAATCTTCACCCCGAGCGAGGCTGAGGTCGCCTATGCCCGCCGGGTGGTCGAGGCGTTCGAAACCGCCGACAGCGGCCTGGTCGTGCTGGACGGCAAGCTGCTGGAGAAACCGGTGCTGCGCAGCATGTACCGGGTGCTGGCAAGGGCCGGGGCGTGAGTCTGTTCCAGCGGCTCGATGACGCTCGCCGTCGAACCGCCACCGAGGTCGTACCCTGGCCGCAGTCGCCGTGTATGCGTTTACAGTGGCGGACTTGTCCTGCAAAATGACGTTCGATGATCGGGCGGGCCTCGTCCGAGATCGGTGGATTTTGCCGAATGCCTCGCCTTATCAGGAGCGGGACCGTGGTCGGTCTCGACCCGGAAGTTCCGCCCGCACCGCGCCACCCGCCCTCGCCAAGGGACCCCACGGAGGAGACACCATGACCATGCGCTGGACAACAACCGCGGCTGTGACCGCGATGCTGCTCGCGGCGACCGCCGCACAGGCGGCCGACCTGCCGAAGACCAGCATCAAGGTGCTCGGCAACTACAGCCACCTTCTGCAGACGAAGGAGGTCGAGAAGCCGTTCTGGACCGAGATGCTCGCCAAGGATTCCAACGGTCAGGTGACCGCCGACTACAACAACCAGGACATCCTGGGCATCAAGGACTTCTCGCTGCTGCGGCTGACCCAGGCCGGCGTTGCCGATGCCGGAGTCGGCGACATCTCCAAGATGGCCGGCGACGATCCGGTGTTCGAAGGCTGCGACCTGGCCGGCATCACCACCGACATCGCGACCGCCCGCAAGGCCTGCGACGTCTGGGCGCCGGTGATGGCCGAGGCCATGAAGACCAAGTTCAACGCCCGGTTGGTGGCGCTCGGCAACAACCCGCCGATCGTGTTCTGGTGCAACACGCCGATCACCGGCCTTGCCGATCTGAAGGGCAAGAAGGTCCGGGTGTTCAACACCACCCAGTCCGACTTCGTGTCCGCGATCGGCGGCACGACGATCACCATGGCGTTCGGCGAGGTCGTGCCGGCCCTGCAGCGCAACGTGGTCGACTGTGCCCTGACCGGCACCCTGTCCGGCAACACCGCCGGCTGGCCTGAAGTGGCGACCCACCTGTACCCGCTGCCGGTCGGCTGGTCGATCTACTACACGGCGGTCAACCAGGCCTCGTGGGATAGCTGGGCGCCGGAAGTCCAGACCTTCATGGACAAGGAATTCGCCAAGCTCGAGGACATGAACTGGGACATCGGCGGCCAGGCCACCGACCAGGGCGTGAACTGCAACATCGGCAACGACCCCTGCACCCTCGGCAAGAAGGGCAAGATGACCCTGGTGCCGCTGTCCGACGCCGACAAGGCGACGCGCGAGGAGGTCGTCCAGAACGTCGTGCTGGTGAAGTGGGGCAAGCGCTGCGGCAAGGAATGTGCAGCGAAGTGGAACGACACGGTCGGCAAGGTCGTCGGCCTGACGATCCCGCTCGACAAGCTCTGATCCGAGCCGCGCAACTACCGGTACCGCCCTCCCCCAGGAGGGCGGTACCGTGTCTGCGATGTCGCCCCGATGGGCGGCGTCTTCCTTTGGCCCGCCCGGAGCCGTGATGGACCGTATTCTCGACCTCGCCCACCGACTGGCGCGCTACGGCGCCTGGGCCGGCGGCGCCCTGGTAATCTTCGCCGCCGGGGTGATCGGCCTCGACGTCGTGGTCCGCAAGCTGTTCGTCCTGTCGTTCGGTGGCGCTGCCGAACTGTCCGGCTATGTGCTGGCGATCTCGTCGAGCTGGGCGCTGGCGCTGGCGCTGCTGGACCGCGCCCATATCCGCATCGACTCGCTGTATGTCCACCTGCCGGTGCGGATCTGCGCCGCGCTCGACGTGCTCGGGCTGATGGTCATGCTGGCATTCGCCGGGCTGTTGACCTGGCATGGCTGGCACGTCTTCTTCCAGTCCTTCCGGCTCGGCTCGCGCGCGGTGACGGCGATCGCGACGCCGCTGGAGTATCCGCAGTTCCTGTGGCTGGTCGGGCTCGCCTATTTCGCGCTGGTGACGGCGCTGCTTCTGCTGCGCGCCGCCCATGCCCTGCTCACCGGCGACGTCGCCACCGTGCAGCGCATCGCCGGCTCGCGCACCGGCCAGCAGGATCTCGAAGAGGAACTTGAGAACGCGCGCCGACGCGCCGAACTGGCGGAGGGCCGTCCATGATCTGGGTCACCGTGGCGATGCTGATGGCGCTGCTGGCGCTCAGCATCCCGATCGCCGCGGCGCTGGCCGCCCTCGGCCTGTCGCTCGACTATATCTACTCTTGGATGCCGCTGCGCCTGGCCTTGGGCGAGATGAGCTGGGGGGTCTCGACCGACTTCATCCTGTTCGCCATCCCGCTGTTCGTGCTGCTGGGCGAACTGCTGCTGCGCTCCGGCATCGCCGAACGGATGTACGCCGCCATGAGCCAGTGGCTGTCGTGGCTGCCGGGCGGGCTGATGCACTCCAACATCGGCACCTGCACGCTGTTCGCGGCGGTCTCGGGCTCCAGCGTCGCGACCGCGGCGACCATCGGCACCGTGGCGGTCGGTGAGATCGAGCGCCACGGCTACAACGAGCGCCTGTTCCTCGGCACCATTGCCGCCGGTGGCACCCTCGGCATCCTGATCCCGCCCTCGATCGTGATGATCGTGTACGGCGCGCTGACCGAGACCTCGATACCGCAGCTCTACCTGGCCGGCATCATCCCCGGGCTGGTGCTGGCGCTGCTGTTCATGGCGACGGTGGTGATTGCCTGCCTGGCGCGTCCGGGCTGGGGTGGAGACAAGATCGCGGTCAGCTGGAGCATGCGCTGGCGCACCTTGCCGGACCTCGTCCCGCCGCTGCTGATCTTCGTGGTGGTGATCGGATCGATCTATACCGGCCTCGCCACCCCGACCGAGTCGGCAGCGCTGGGTGTGCTGATGGCGATGGCTCTGGCCGTCTGGAAGCGCCGGATGAGCTGGTCGATGCTGCGCGAGTCCTGCGAGGGCACCATGCGCACCACCGGCATGATCATGCTGATCCTGATCGCCGCCACCTTCCTCAGCTTCGTCGTCACCTCGGTCGGCATCGGCCAGCAGGTCACCCAGATGATCACCGAGAGCGGCCTGACCCCGGTCCAGACCATGTGGATGATCGTCGGGCTGTACCTGGTGCTCGGCATGTTCATGGAGTCGCTGTCGATGATGATCGCGACGGTGCCGATCATCACCCCGGTGGTGATCGGCATGGGCTACGACCCGGTGTGGTTCGGGGTGCTGATGATGCTGCTGCTGGAGACCGCGCTGGTAACTCCGCCGGTCGGGCTCAACCTGTTCATCGTGCAGGGGGTGCGGCCGCGCGGCCAGATCCGCGACGTCATGATCGGCTCGCTGCCCTTCGTGGTCACGCTGCTGGCGATGATCGTGCTGCTGATGCTGGTGCCGGACCTGGCGCTCTGGCTACCGCGCATCGCGAGCTAGGGGGCGCGGCATGACCCGGCCGATCGTCCTGTTCGAGAACATGCGGGCGGTGCCCTACGTGCCCTTCTACCTGGCCGCCGAGCGCGGCGACTGGGCACGCGAGGGCGCCGAGGTCCGCATCGAGACCTCGCCGGAAACCGCGCAGACCGCGACGGCTCTGCTCGACGGCCGGGCCGACGTGTCGTGGGGCGGGCCGATGCGGGTGATGCTGCATCACGACGCCGACCGCGACTGTCCGCTGGTGTGCTTCGGCCAGGTGGTCTCGGGCGAACCGTTCGTGCTGGTCGGCCGGCATGCCAACCCGGAGTTCCGGTTCTCGGACCTCGCGCATTCGCCCGACTGGCCGGGGCCGCGCATCGGCGTCGCGGTCGACGTGCCGACGCCCTGGATGACCTTCCAGGACGATCTGCGCCGCGAAGGCATCGACCCGGCGTCGATCAACCGCCTGCCCGACCTGCCGATGGCCGGGAATGTCGAGCGGCTGCGGACCGGCGAGGCCGACGTGGTGCAGCTGTTCGAGCCCTACGTGGATCAATTGGTCGCCGGCAAGCGGGGCCATGTCTGGCACCGTTTCGCGCGGCGCGGCGACATGAGCTACACCAGCTTCTACACGACCCGCCGGTTCGCCGCCGAGCAACGCGAAACCTGCCGGGCCCTGGTACGCGGCATCGCCGCCGCCCAGGTCGCGCTGTTCGCCGAACCCGCCGCCGACATCGCCGGCCAGGTCGCCGGCTGGTTCCCGGATATCGAGCGCCCGGCGCTGGCCCGGATGATCGACGGCTACCGGTCGTCCGGTGTATGGGCGCGCTCGCCGGCGCTGCCGGCCGCGACCTTCGCGCGGCTGAAGGCGTCGCTGCTGTCGGGCGGCCTGATCGGCTACGATGTCCCCTACGACCGCGCCGTCGACGACGCCATCACGGCGGAGGCGCTGGGCGCGACGGCCTGACCCGGGATGACGACCGTGACAATGCGCCCCGTATCGCTGCTCTCCTCTTTGCCGTCATCCCGGCCGCAGCGGCGAAGCCGCGAAGAGCCGGGACCCACCCGCCGCTTCACTGCCTGACGAGGAACTGCACCATGGACGCCATCCCAACCATTGATATCGCCCCGTTCCTGGCCGGCGACCCGGCCGGAAAGCGCGCCGTGGCCGGGCAGGTCGCCGAGGCCTGCCGCGACATCGGCTTCCTGGTGATCGCCGGCCACGGCATCTCGCGCGCGACCCTCGACGACACGTTCCGGAAGTCCTTCGCCTTCTACGACCTGCCGGCCGCGACCAAGGCGCGCTGGGCGCCGACCGGGGCGGCCCGGCAGCGCGGCTATCACGGCGTGGCGACCCGCAGCCTGGCCGCCACCCTGGGGCAGCAGACCCCGCAGGACCTGCGGGAATCGGTGTTCCTCGGCCCGGTCGACGACCACCGGGCGCATTTCGCCGGCCTGCCGGAGGCGGCGACCGCCTACGCCCCCAACATCCTGCCGGACGCGCCGTCGGGCACCGCCGAAGCGTTCACCGGCATCTACCGGGCCTATGAGCGGCTGTCGCTCGACCTGTTGCGGATCTTCGCGGTCGCCCTCGACCTGCCCGAGGAGCATTTCACGCCGCTGATGGCTCGGCATTTCTCGATCCTCGGCGTCCACCACTATCCCGCCCTGGCGACCCCGCCGGCGCCGGGCCAGCTGCGGGCCGGCGCCCACACCGACTTCGGGGCCATGACCATCCTGGCGATGACCGAGGGCCGCGGCGGGTTGGAGGCGCGCACCCCGGACGGAAGCTGGCTGCCGGTGTTGCCGGCACCGGGCGAGCTGGTGGTGAACCTCGGCGACATGATGCAGCGCTGGACCAACGACCGCTGGGTGTCGACCCTGCACCGGGTGGTAGTGCCGGATATCGGCGACAGCGGCAGCCGACGGCTGTCGATCGGCTATTTCGTGCACCCGGATTTCGACGCGGGGATCGAGTGCATTACGGGGCCGGGCGAAGCCGCGAAATACCCGCCGATCACCGCCGGCGAGCACATCGCCCTGAAGATCGCGCGGAGCCACAAGGCGGCGTGAGGCGGGGTTAGCCGGTTGGCGGCAACCACCGCGCCAGCGCCACCCCGACCGGCACCATCCGGGCGATCATGTGCTCGGTGAACTCCTCGATTGCCGCTTTCGCCGCCTCGGGGGCCGGGCCGGCATCGGCGCGCAAGCTAGCGAGACCGGCTGCCTCCGCCCGCGACAGGCTCCGCGCCCGGCCGATCGCCGCCTGCAGCCGGCCGTCGGCCGCCAGCGGCGACCAACCGGCATGCATCAGCGCCAGCAGCCCCGGCCAGTTGGCGAGGTGGCGGTACATGGAGGCCAGGATCGGCTCGTCCGGCCGGGCGCCCAGCAGGTTGATGGCCTTGACCAGCGCCCAGGTCTCCGGCGTCACGTCCGGCTCCGACAGCAGCTTCGGCAGCGGCACCGGCGGGCCGGCGGCCGGAATTGGGTCGGCCGGCGGCGATCCGGCGGGATCCACCAGCAGGGCGGTCAGCGCCACCAGGTTCGGGCCGTTGCCGCGGTTGTAGCCGTCGGCCACCGCCCGCACCCGCGGAAGGTCGGCGGCGCTCACGCCGACCGCGGCCAGCGCGCCCGGCGGCAACGGACAGGGCAGCGGCGGATCGAGCCGGTCGTACAGCCTGGCGGCGGCCGACTGGGCCTGGCGGCTTGCGTAGATCGGCCGGGCCGCCGTCCAGGCCCATTCCAGGCCGCCGTCGACGGTCGCCAAGTGGCGCCAGATCAGGTTGACCACCGGGCTGCCCAGGGTCTCACGGATGTCGGCGAAGATCCGGGCGGTCTCGCCGCGGGCATCGGACTCCATGATGGCGGGAACGGGATCGGACATGGCGGGTTCCTCCTGAGGTTCCGATTGCGCCCGCGACGGATCGCCGGGCGGGCGACGTTTACCGCGATGATGCCAGGCAACCGAACGGCTTGGCCTCACCACGCCGCGAACGGGAGAGTATCGGCATGACCGAACGAAACCACCGCCCCCGGGCGACGACACTGGTTCCCGCCACGCTCGGACTGCTGGGCCTGTCGCTGATGGCGCTGGCCCTCGCCGCGATGCTGACCGCCAACTGAAGCGGCATCGTCGTCAGGGCACCGCTGCCGCGCCGATCCGGCCCTTCCATCCTCCCCCCCGGCGACCTACTCTCGCCGCAAACGGATGGGAGGACGACATGGCGGAGCAACTCCGCATTGGCTTCGTCGGCGTCGGGCTGATGGGCCACGGGATGGCAAAGAACCTGCTGGCGAAAGGCTTTCCGGTCAACCTGCTTGGCAACCGCAACCGGGCGCCGGTCGAGGACCTGGTCGCGAAGGGCGCCACCGAGGCGGAAACGCCGCGAGCGCTCGCGGAGAGCACCGACGCCGTCATCCTGTGCCTGCCGAACTCGGCGGTCGTCGAGCAGGTTGTGCTCGGCCCCGACGGCATCCTGGAGGCGGCACGCCCCGGCTTCGTCCTGGTCGATTCCAGCACCGCCCAGCCCGGCTCGACCCGGCGGGTCGGCGCGGCGCTGGCCGAGAAGGGCGCCGACATGCTGGACGCCCCGCTGACCATGACCCCGAAGGAGGCCGAGGAAGGCACCCTCAACGTGCTGGTCGGCGGCGAGGCGGCGGTGCTGGAGCGGCTGCGCCCGGCCTTCGACGCCTATGCCCGCAACGTGTTCCACATCGGCGGCCTGGGGGCCGGGCACTCGCTCAAGCTGATCAACAACTTCATGAGCATGACCATGTCGGCGCTGGTGGCCGAGGCGGCGGTCACCGCGCGCGCCAACGGCGTCGACCTCGGCAAGCTGCGCGAGGTGGTGTCGGCCGGCGCGGTGAACTCCGGGATGTTCCAGAAGATCATGGCCTACGCCGTCGACGGCGACGCCTCCGGCCTGCAATTCGCCATGGTCAATGCCCGCAAGGACGTCGGCTACTACGCGGCGATGGCGGCCGAGGCCGGGCTGCCGAGCCCGTTCGGCTCGACCGCGCTGCAGCTCTACACCCTGGCCTGCTCGACCGGCCATGGCGAGCAGCACGTGCCGCTGATCTACGACGTCATGGCGGAACTGGGCGGTCTGGAAGGGAAGGTGCGATGAGCGAGCGGGTCGACGCGGTCGTCATCGGCGCCGGCGTGGTCGGGCTGGCCTGCGCCCGGATGCTGGCGCTGCAGGGCCGCGAGGTGCTGGTGCTGGAGAAGGCCGAGGCGATCGGCACCGAGACCAGTTCGCGGCATTCCGAGGTCATCCACGCCGGCATCTACTACCCGGCCGGATCGCTGAAGGCGCGGTTCTGCGTCGAGGGTAAGGCCAAGCTGTACCGCTACCTGGACGACCACGGGGTGCCCTACAGCCGGCTCGGCAAGCTGATCGCGGCGACCTCCGAGGAGCAGATTCCGGCGCTGCAGCAGATCCAGGACCGCGCCGCCAAGGCCGGGGTCGACGACCTGACCTTCCTGTCGCACAACGAGGTGACGGCGCTGGAGCCGGAGCTGCGCTGCGTGACCGCCCTGCTGTCGCCGTCGACCGGCGTGCTCGACAGCCACTCCTACATGCTGGCCCTGCAGGGCGACGCCGAGGAGCGCGGCGCGATGATCGCCTTCCACGCCCCGGTCGCGGGTGGCCGGATCGACGAGGACGGCATCGAGCTGGTGGTCGGCGGCGCCGAGCCGATGACCCTGAAGGCGACCACCGTGGTGAACTCGGCCGGCCTGCACGCCCAGCCGATGGCGGTGTCGCTGCAGGGCTTCCCGGCCGACAAGGTGCCGCCGCAGTATTTCTGCAAGGGCAACTACTACACCCTGTCGGGGGTTCGGGCGCCATTCCGGCACCTGATCTACCCGGCGCCCGAGCAGGCCGGGCTCGGCATCCACCTGACCCTCGATCTCGGCGGCCAGGCGCGGTTCGGCCCCGATGTCGAATGGGTCGAGACGATCGACTACTCCGTCGATCCGCGCCGCGCCGACAGCTTCTATGCCGCCGTCCGGAAATACTGGCCGGGGTTGCCGGACGATTCCCTGCAGCCGGGATACGCCGGCATGCGCCCGAAGATCCAGGCGCCGGGGCAGCCGGCGCTGGATTTCATGGTGCAGGGCCCGGGTGACCACGGGGTTCCGGGGCTGGTCAACCTGTACGGCATCGAGTCGCCTGGCGTGACCTCGTCGCTGGCGATCGCCGACCGGGTCGGGGAACTGCTGGTCTGAACCGCCGGACCGCGCCGCGGCTCGGCGGGCCGGTCGCCCGCTACGGCGTCGTCCCGGCGGCCACGCCGACCGTCGTGTCCGGTGCATCCGGGGCGGTCCCGTCCGCAACCCGGCGCCCGAAGCCCTCGCCGAGCTGGCGACGGGCGGCGGCGCGGATGGTCTTCTCCAGCCCCGGGTCCTTGTTCGCCAGCCGCCGGAAATCCCGCCGGGAGAGCACCAGCAACCGGCAGAAGCTGCGGGCGACGATCTCGGTCGTCCGTCGCCGGGTCGGGGCCAGCAGCGCCAGCTCCCCGAAGAACTGGCCGTTCGACAGCAGCACTTCATGCTCGAGCCCCCGGACCTCGAGCACGCCGGACGCGACGAAATACATGGCATTGCCGCGCTCGCCCTTGGCGGCGACGACTTCCCCCGGATACACCAGCCGGCCCTTCAGCAGCCGGCCGATCGCTTTCTTCTGGTCGGCCTCCAGCGCCGCGAACTGCGGCACGGTCTCCAGCAGCGCGGCCGCCGTCAGGCCGAGATCGACGGCGGGCGGCGCGGTCAGCATGCGCATCCGGCCGTCCAGCTCGCGGTCGAGCGAGCGGTGCAGGTCGACGCCGATCACGCCCTCATGGTGCAGCCGGTCGTATTGCGTACGCTCGCGGCGGATACCGGCCCGCATCAGCAGGATGGTCTCCATGGCGCGGGTGTAGGCGGGATACTGCAGGCGGATGACGTCGATCTCCTCGCGCAGAGCCTCAAGGCGCCCGCCGATCAGGGTTTGGAGATTCCCGGCGGCATCCTCGCCCACCATGGGGCCGACCACGCGACGCACGAAGCCGACGAGTTCGCGCACCACCGTCTCCGACTCGAGCAGAACCGTCAGTCGCCGCTCCAGCATCGCCCGGAGCAGCCGGTCGGTGATACGGGCGCGGTGCAGCCAGACCGCGACCCGGAACAGCATCGGGAAGCGCTGGCTGTCGTTGGCCGATTGTTCGTAGGAGTCCCGACCGCCGAGCCGAACGGCGTCGGCGAGCCGCTCGGCGTTGCCGCGCAGCACGCCGGTCGAACGCGGGCCGACGGCGCCGTCCTCGAAGGCGGCCTGGACCAGCCGCAGCTCCTGGCTGGTCACGATCGCCAGGCCGAGCCGCAGGCGGTCCCCGAACGGAATGGCGATGGTGTCGGTGTCGCCGATCGCGTGCCGGATCTCCGGCTCGTAGGCGCTCCACATCGCCTCGACCGCGGCCGGCTCGATGGCCCGGTCGCCGGCCAGCCCGGCGACATAGGACCGGGCCTCCTCGCGGGCACCGGCGACGATCCGCGCCCGCAGCGCCAGGTCGCTGGCCGACATCCGGTTCAGCCCGAGCCGGCGCGTCATCAGCGCCAGGGTCGACGCGTTGAGCAGCAGCGTCAGGAAGGCGTAGCCGGCGCCGAGCGCGGCGATGGTGTGGCGGGCATCGTCGTCGATGCCGCCGACGTCCACGAGGCTGAGCGCGAGCACCAGCGTGACCGCACCCCGCACCCCGCCCCACAGCGCCAGGATCTTCTGGGGGAACGTGATCGAGGTCGACAGGCCGAGCAGGCTGAGGACCGGCAGCAGCCCGAACATGACGATGGCCCGGGCCAGGGTCGCCGCCACATACACGACCAGCAGGAGCAGCACCCCGTGCAGGTCCAGGAACAGCAGCATCCGGGGCGCCAGCATCGCCGCGAGCAGCAGGATGAGGTTGTTCGCCCAGAACCCGATCTGCCCCCAGACCCGGACCAGCGTCCGCCAGTTTCTCGGCCCCATGGTCAGGGTTCCGAACATGGTCGTGGCGAGCCCGGCGAACACCACCGCCACGACACCCGAGGCGCCCAGCGCGTAGTCGCCGACCAGGTAGCTCCCGTATGCGAGTGCCACGGTCACCGTGGTCTCCGCCACGGCCGACCCGCCGAGCAGCCGATACAGCCGCGTGGCGAGCCACCCCATGGCGATCCCGCAGCCCGCGCCGGCGCCGAAACCGTAGAGAAAGCTGCCGACGAAGGTTTCGGCGGCGATCGGCGTCTCGCTTCCGAGCGCCGCCGCCAGGATGGTGAACATCGCGATCGCCGCGGCGTCGTTGAGCAGGCTCTCGCCCTGGAGGATGACCAGCAGGCGCCGCGGCGCGCCGATCTCCCGAAAAATCCCGATCACCGCCGCCGGGTCGGTCGTGGACACCGCCGCGCCGAGCAGCAGGCAGGCGATCAGGCCGATGGGCGACACCAGCCAGAGCAGGAGGCCGACGGTCGCGGTCGCCAGGATCACGGCGATGACCGCCATCACCACGACGATGCTGGCTTCCTCGAGCAGCCGCCTGACGTTGACGTGCAGGGCCATCTCGAACAGCAGGGGCGGCAGGAACACCAGGAGCAGGGTCTGGTCGTTCAGCGCCAGGGTGTCGAACAGCCATTTGTCGTAGTCGGTCAGGACCACGCCGGTCGGATCGACCCCGAAGGCGATCGAGACGGCACCGTATGTCAGGCCGGCGACGGCGACGACCACCGGCAGCGGGAGCCGGACCAGATCGGCGAGCGGTATGGCGAGCGCCACGAATAGGAAGATCGCGCACAGCGCCGCCAGCGCGAATACGATGAGATCCATGTTTCTTGCGGCCTCCGGTTCCGCGCCGGTAGCAGTATAGTGCGGATCGTCGGATCGTGCCGGGCCGGTCCTGGGCGATTGCGCACCGGCGACGGAATTCGGTGCCGTATCCTTGCAGTCCATCGCATTAAGATGCATATGAATTGCATCTTAATGCGATGGATCCGCCATGACCGACCACACCAACATCGAGGCTCCCGTCAGCGAGGCGGAGATCGAACGCACGGTCGCGCTTTTCTACGGTCGGGCGCGTGAGGACTCGCTCCTGGGACCGGTGTTCCGCGATGCCATTCCGGATGCGCAATGGAATGCCCATCTGGCGAAAATATCGGCGTTCTGGCGCAAGGTGCTGCGCCGGCAGCCCGGCTACGAAGGCAACCCGATGCGGGCTCATGCGGCGCTGGGCGTGCTGGAGAAGCCGCACTTCGAACGCTGGCTGGCACTCTTCGAAGCCGCCGCCCGCGAGGTCTGCCGCCCGGAGGCGGCCGAGGTGTTCGTCGAGCGCGCCAGGCTGATCGCCGCCTCGCTGCTGCATGGCCTGGAGTTCTTCCGGGCCCGCGAAGCGCAGGCGAGATAGGTACGATGCAGCTCAGCCAGTTCACCGACTTCGCGTTGCGCACTCTGATCCTGACCGCCCTGAACGGCCAGCGGCGCACCACCATCGACGAGGTCGCGACCGCCTACGGAATCTCCAAGGAGCATGTCCGCAAGGTGGTCCATCAGCTTTCGAAACTCGGTCTCCTCGAGGCAACTCGTGGGCGAGGCGGCGGAATTCGGCTCGGTATGCCGGCCGATCGGATCCTGATCGGCGACGTCGTGCGTGGTACAGAAACGAATTTCGCGATCGCCGAGTGCCATCGCCACGACGGCACCGGGCATTGTCCGATCGACGGTGCGTGCCGGCTGACCGGCATCCTGCGCGGTGCCGCCGACGCCTTCCTTTCCGAGCTCGACCGCTACACCCTCGCCGACATCCTCGCCAATCGACCGGCGTTGCTGATGCGTCTGGCGCCGGCGGCCTGACGGGCATTCGCGGCCCTTGCCGTCGGCCGGCGCGCGCGCTTTGATCGCCGTCGGGAGGAAACCATGCTCGAACGGGCGGACAGCTACGAGGAACTCTACCGGCGGTTCCGCTGGCGGATTCCGACGCGCTACAATATCGGGGTCGACGTCTGCGACCGGCAGGCCGACGCCGGGGCCGGTACCGCGCTGATCCATGTCGGTGCCGACGGCACGGCAATCGAGCACAGCTTCACCGACCTCAAGCGGGCCTCCAACCGGCTGGCCAATGTGCTGACCGCAGCCGGCCTGAAACGCACCGGCCTGAAACGCACCGGCCTGAAACGCGGGGACCGTGTCGGCATCCTGCTGCCGCAACGCCCGGAGGCCGCGGTCGCCCACATCGCCGCCCACAAGGCCGGCATGGTGTCGGTACCGCTGTTCACGCTGTTCGGCGAGGACGCGCTGGCCTACCGGCTCGGCGACTGCGGGGCCGCCGCCCTGGTCACCGACCTCGACTCACTGCCGAAGATCGAGGCGATCCGCGACCGGCTGCCGGATCTGAAGCTGGTGCTGGTGGCCGACACGACCGCCGAGGGTAGCTGGTGGCAGGCCCTGGGTCCGGCCCTGGCGGCCGCCTCCGACGCCTTTACGCCGGTCGACACCGCGGCCGACGATCCGGCGGTGATCATCTACACCTCCGGCACCACCGGCCAGCCGAAGGGCGCCCTGCACGCCCATCGCGTGCTGCTCGGCCACCTGCCGGGCGTCGAGATGCCGAACGAGTTCTTCCCGGCCCCGGGCGACCGGTTCTGGACCCCGGCCGACTGGGCCTGGATCGGCGGCCTGTTCGACGTGCTGCTGCCGTCCCTGCACCACGGCGTGCCGGTGGTGGCGCACCGTTTCGCCAAATTCGATCCCGATGCGGCCCTCGACCTGATCGCCCGACGCGGCGTGCGCAACGCCTTTCTGCCGCCGACCGCCCTGAAGCTGATGCGCCAGGTGCCCGACCCGCGGTCGCGTCACGCCCTCGCCATGCGCTCTATCTGTTCCGGGGGCGAAACGTTGGGGACGGAACTGCTGGACTGGGGTCGCTCGGTGTTCGACCTGACGATCAACGAGTTCTACGGCCAGACCGAGTGCAACCTGGTGGTCGGGAACTGCGCCTCGATCCTGCCGGTGGTGCCGGGCTCGATGGGCCGGCCGGTCCCCGGCCACGAGGTCGCCATCGTCGACGCGGCCGGCGTGCCGGTGCCGGATGGCGAGACCGGCTCGATCGCGGTCCGCCGCGGCGACCCGGTGATGTTCCTCGGCTACTGGAACAACCCGGAGGCGACCGAGGCCAAGTTCGCCGGCCCGAACCGGGAATGGATGCTGACCGGCGACCTCGGCCGGCGCGACGCCGCGGGCTACCTGCACTATGTCGGGCGCGACGACGACGTCATCACCTCGGCCGGCTACCGGATCGGCCCCGGCGAGATCGAGGACTGCCTGGCTGCATATCCGGGCGTCGCCCTGGCCGCCGTCATCGGCGTGCCGGACCCGCTGCGCACCGAGGCGGTGAAGGCCTGCATCGTGCTGGCCGAAGGCATGACACCCAGCGACGCCCTGAAGACCGAGATCCAGGACCATGTGAAGCGGCGGCTGGCGGCCCACGAATATCCGCGTATCGTCGAGTTCGTCGACGACTTGCCGATGACCGCGACCGGCAAGATCATGCGGCGTGTGCTGCGCGAACGCCACGCTGCCGAAACCCGGGGAGACCAAGTGTGAGCACCGCCATCGACTATTATTTCTCGACGTCGAGCCCGTGGAGCTATCTCGGCTCCGGCCGGTTCATCGAGATCGCCAGGAAGATCGGCGCGACGGTCAACGTCTATCCGGTCGACTTCGGCCCGATCTTCGCGCAGTCCGGCGGTCTGCCGCTGCCGAAGCGCGCGCCGCAGCGCCAAGCCTACCGGATGATGGAGATGAAGCGCTGGCGCGACTATCTCGGCATCCCGATCGTGCTGGAGCCGTCGAACTTCCCGCTGACCGCACCGCTGGTGGCCTACACCATCATCGCCGCGCGCGAATCCGGGCAGGACGCGCTGGCGCTGTCCGACGCCCTGCTGACGGCGCTGTGGCGCGACGACCGCGACCTGAGCAACCCGGACGAGGTGGTGGCGGTCGCCGACAGCGTCGGCATGGACGGCCACGCCCTGGTCAACGCCGCGCCCGGTCATGCCGACCGCTTCAAGGCCGACACCGAGAAGGCGGCCGCCGAAGGGGTGTTCGGGGCGCCGAGCTGGAAGCTGCCGGACGGCGAGATTTTCTGGGGCCAGGACCGCATCGAGCTGCTGCGCTGGCGACTGGAGGCGTAGACTGGGGGCGTGGACATTGGCGCGCGATCCGATGTGATCGGATCAGGCTCTAGCCGGGGCATTTCGTGAGGTCGCCGGTGGTGCGGTGGGTGCCCCAGGCGTCGAAGCGCACCAGGACATGGCCCTTGCAACCCTCGACCCGGACCCAGGCGTCGTAGCCGACCACCTGGGCATCGCCGAGGCCGGAGCCGACCGGCAGCCCGGCCCAGGCGGCCCCGAAGGTGGCGGTCGACCGCCGGCCCCAGTCCTTGACCACGGTCACCGAGGTCGGCTTGTACTTCGGCGGCACGTGCTCGAGCGCGCGCTGCTCCAGGATGCGCTCGCCGCTCGCGGTCCCCGGATAGAAGGCGTCCGGGTCGCCGGCACAGCCCGCCAGCGCCAGGGTGGTGGCCAGGCCGACGGCCAGCAGGGCGGTCGCGGCGGTCTGCCTGCGCATGTGCCGATCCTCTCCGAACTCCCTCACCCCCGCATCGCCCCTGCGCCGGTGTTCGTCACCATCACGGGTTCCCGGCCGTTGTCGACCGGGATCGCCGCGCCGTAGCGGCCGGCCGCCGGGAGATATCGTCGGCTATGCCCGGTTCATCCGCTGGTCGACAAGGTCGGTGACCACCGCCGGGTCGGCGAGGGTCGAGGTGTCGCCGAGCTGGTCGTGCTCGTTGGCGGCGATCTTGCGCAGGATCCGGCGCATGATCTTGCCCGACCGGGTCTTCGGCAGCGACGGCGCCCACTGGATCAGGTCCGGCGAGGCGATCGGCCCGATCTCCTTGCGCACCCACTGCACCAGCTCCTTGCGCAACGCTTCGGTCGGCTCCTCGTCGGCGTTCAGGGTGACGTAGGCATAGATGCCCTGGCCCTTGAGGTCGTGCGGGTAGCCGACCACGGCCGCCTCGGCGACCTTGGCGTGGGCGACCAGCGCGCTCTCGACCTCGGCGGTGCCCATGCGGTGGCCGGAGACGTTGATGACGTCGTCGACCCGGCCGGTGATCCAGTAGTAGCCGTCGGCATCGCGCCGGCAGCCGTCGCCGGTGAAGTACAGGCCCTTGAAGGTCGAGAAATAGGTCTGGATGAAGCGCTCGTGGTCACCGTAGACCGTGCGCATCTGGCCCGGCCAGCTGTCGGCGATGCAGAGGTTGCCGTCGGCCGCACCCTCCAACTCCTTGCCGTCGTTGTCGACCAGCAGCGGCTGCACGCCGAAGAACGGCAGGGTCGCGGAGCCCGGCTTCAGATCGGTGGCGCCCGGCAGCGGGGCGATCAGGATGCCGCCGGTCTCGGTCTGCCACCAGGTGTCGACGATCGGGCAGCGGTCGTCGCCGATCACCCGGTAGTACCAGAGCCAGGCTTCCGGGTTGATCGGCTCGCCGACCGAGCCGAGCAGCCGCAGCGACTGGCGCGAGGTCTTCTTGACCGGCGCCTCGCCCTCGCGCATCAGCGCGCGGATCGCGGTCGGGGCGGTGTAGAAGATGTTGACCTTGTGCTTGTCGACGACCTGCCAGAACCGGCTGGCGTCGGGATAGTTCGGCACGCCCTCGAACATCAGCGTGACGGCGCCGTTCGCCAGCGGCCCGTAGACGATATAGCTGTGGCCGGTAACCCAGCCGACGTCGGCGGTGCACCAGTAGACCTCGCCCGGCTTGTAGTCGAAGACGTACTCGTGGGTCATCGAGGCGTAGACCATGTAGCCGCCGGTGGTGTGCAGCACCCCCTTCGGCTGGCCGGTCGAGCCCGAGGTGTAGAGGATGAACAGCGGGTCCTCGGCGCCCATCTCTTCGGGCGGGCAGTCGGCCGAGGCCGACGCCATCAGGTCGTGGTACCAGTGGTCGCGGCCGGCGGTCATGTCGACGGTACCGCCGGTGCGCCGCACCACCACGCAGGTCTTGCAGGACGGGCAGTGCGCCAGCGCCGCATCGGCGTTCTTCTTGAGCGGTACCTTGCGGCCGCCGCGCAGGCCCTCGTCGGCGGTGATGAGGATGTTGCTGTCGCAGTCCTGGATGCGGTTCGCCAGGCTGTCCGGCGAAAACCCGCCGAACACCACCGAGTGGATGGCGCCAATCCGGGTGCAGGCCAGCATCGCGACTGCGGCTTCCGGGATCATCGGCATGTAGATCGTGACCCGGTCGCCCTTCTTGACCCCCAGGCCCTTCATCACGTTGGCGAACTTCGAGACCTCGGCATGCAGCTCGCGGTAGGTGATCGCCTTGCTCTCGCTCGGGTCGTCGCCCTCCCACAGGATCGCGGTCTGGTCGCCGCGCGTCGCCAGGTGGCGGTCGAGGCAGTTGGCCGAGGCGTTCAGGGTGCCGTCCGGGAACCAGCGGATATGCAGGTCGCTCTCGGCGAAGGAGACGTCCTTGACCTCGGAATACGGCTTGATCCAGTCGATGCGCTTGCCGTGCTCGGCCCAGAACCCTTCCGGATCGGACACCGAGCGGGCGTACATCTCCTGGTACCTGGCCTTGTCGATATGGGCCGTCCGAGCAACGGCCTCCGGCACCGCGATGACCATGTCTTCGGACATTGACCGTCTCCCTTGCTGATCCACCCGATCTTGCTCCTCGACCGGGTCGAGATCGGTGTCGGGTGCTTGTATTTCAAGTAAGCGCAGTATCCACAGAGTCCGCCGCGGAACAAGGTATCGCTCCGTCAATCGGCGGAATTGGCCGTGCTTTTCGCGAAAAGGTTGCGTGGCTGTTTGATTGTAAATCGCATTAATTTTGTAAACTTCAAGTTGTTGAATGCAGTAATTCAGTAGATCATTGTCTCGATGATTAAGTATCTTTTAACTAATTCAAGATCAGATGCTCTCCTGCCTCGCCGCAGAAGGGTCACCGCCACATGGGGGGGCGGCTGGACTGCATGAGACAGCCGGAAGTCCGAAGAACCTGCAATGGAGAACGTCATGCACCTCTTCAAGAGCACATCGGCGGCGTCGCTGCGCGCGACCTCTGGTCGCGGCCTTGCCACCCGGATCCCCGCCTACATCGCCGGCGCTGCCGTGCTGAGTGGGCTCGCGGTCGGGGTCCTGACCTATGTTCAGGCGGCGAACTCCTTGAAGGCTGAAGCGGCGGAGCGGCTCGGCGGCCTCGTCACGGCGCGCCAGAACCAGCTCGCGGACTATCTGGACAGCATCCGTCAGGATCTGGTCATCCAGGCCGAGAACCCATTCGTGCGCCAGGCGCTGGGCGAGTTCACCGAGGGCTGGGCGGCGTTGCCCGGCCAGGCCGGTGCGCAGTTGCAGGCGACCTACATCGAGAACAACCCGCACCCGGCCGGCGAGAAGGAAAAGCTGGTCGACGCCAAGGACGGCAGCCGCTACGGCGAAACCCATGCGGCGCTGCACCCCTGGTTCCGGCGATTGCAGCGCGACCGTGGCTACTACGACGTGTTCCTGGTCAACCATCAGGGCGACGTCGTCTACACGGTGTTCAAGGAACTCGACTACGCCACCAACCTGCTGAACGGCAAGTACAAGGATACCGGCCTGGGCGTAGTGGCCAAGGCGGCGCTCGCCGCCAAGTCGAGCGAGACCGTGGCCTTCGAGGACTTCGATCCGTACGCGCCGAGCAACGGCGCGCCAGCCAGTTTTGTCGCGGCACCGATCATGCACGGTGGCAAGGCGATCGGAGCGCTCGTGTTCCAGATGCCGATCGGACGCATCAACGCCATCATGAACGAAGCCTCGGGGATGGGCGTGACCGGCGAGACCATGATCGTCGGCGCCGATCGCCTGATGCGCAGCGACAGCCGCTTCTCCGACACCAGCACGATCCTGATCCGCAAAGTCGAGAGCGAAGCGGTGGCGGCAGCGCTTGTCGGAATCCCTTAATCCGTAGAATCCCGCGGCTCTCGGCCGGTTCCGTGCTTCTCAAGTCGTAGAATGAGGCGGTCTGGAATGCGTCCGCGACCCCTTAATTCGTAGAATCTGACCCTCTAGGT
>Ga0222689_1000040_pt1 | contig 93213 bp, 88 predicted proteins | sample AntAcemetage1231_FD_179838 | JGI IMG/M metagenome (GOLD analysis project Ga0222689, IMG submission 179838) | Saline water microbial communities from Ace Lake, Antarctica - #1231 | ecosystem: Environmental > Aquatic > Non-marine Saline and Alkaline > Saline | place: Antarctica: Ace Lake...
CGTCGGCATCGGGGAACTCCTCTGCTTGTGGCTAACTCTTTGTTGCAGAAGAATTATCGCCCATACAGAGCCCCGATGCACCTTCCTTCTGTGAGATATCCGGGCTAAGCCGCTTCCACCTCGCTGAGAAACCGGCGCACCTCGTCTTTGAGTTGGGCGGCCTGGCTCGACAGGTTCTCGGCCAGGGTATGCACATGGTTGGCGGCACCGCCGGTCTCGGAGGCCGCCTGATTGACCTCGGCAATGTTGGAGGTGACGTTCTGCGTGCCCTGGGCGGCCTGCTGGGCGCCACGGGCGATCTCCTGCGTGGCCGCTTCCTGCTGTTCGGCGGCGGCGGCAATCTCGGCCGCGACTTCCGATATTTCGCCAATGACAGCCGCGATCGACTCGATCTTCGCCGCGGTATCGGTGGTGGATTTCTGAACACCGCCGATCTTCAGTGATATCTCGTCGGTGGCCTTCGCCGTCTGGCTTGCCAGGTTCTTGACCTCGCCGGCCACCACGGCAAAGCCCTTGCCGGCTTCACCGGCCCGCGCGGCTTCGATGGTCGCGTTCAAGGCCAGGAGATTGGTCTGGGCCGCGATGTCCTGGATCAGGTTGACGACCGTTCCGATCTCGGATGCCGCCGAGGCCAAGGCGCGCACCGCCTCGGTCGACTCGTCGGCCTCCTTGACGGCCTGCTCGGCGGTCCGCGTGGCCCTGGAGATCTGCGTGGAGATTCCGCCGATCGAGCAGGACAGTTCCACTGCCGAGCTGGCCATGGTCTGAACGTTGGCCGATGCCTGTTCCGCCGCAGAAGCGACACTGACCGACCGCTCCGAGGTGCTCTGCGCGGCCCCGGACATCGACTTGGCGGTATCCATGAGCTGGGTCGACGCGGCGGCGACCTGCTCCAGCATCTGGTTGGCGGATCGGTCGAAGTTCTGAACCATGATCCCGATCGACGTGGCACGCCTTTCCTTGGCGTCTTGTTCGGCGACGCTCTCGGCTTTCAGATGCTCCGCGGCAATCGCGTTGTCCCTGAAGACCAGGACGGCCCGTGCCATCTCGCCGATTTCGTCCTTGGCCTTCAACGAAGGGATCTCGATGTCGAGCTGGTTCTCTGCCAGGCACTTCATCGCGCCGGTCATGGCCACCAACGGGGAAACGATCTTTGAAACGATGAATACGGAGAGGATGGTCAGGCAAAACAGTGACACGACACCCACTGCAACGATCCAGATCTGAACGGTATTCGTGCTCTCGATGCCGAGGGCTGTCATCTGGTTCTGTGATTCGAGGACCTTCGACTCGGCAATCGAGGCGCACAATGTGCCGACTTCGCCGTCGCTGGTCGGCGAGCAAAATGCCACCGCCCGCTCGCCGCCGGTTTCCAGGATGACCTTCGCCGTGCCGGCAGCGGCAATCTCCACGCGGACCGCATCGTCGATTCCAGGCACCGCCCCGTCGTAGCCGGCGCTCGCCACGGGCAATGAGTCGAGGTAAACCGCGAAGCTCGAACCCGTGATGGCATTCAACTCCACCAGGGGCTCGTCGTAGGCGTTCAACAGCTTGCCGGCGATCAGAACGCCGATGGGATCACCAAAGTCGTCCTTGACCACTGTCGCCGACGCCGCGGTGATCGCGCCTGCCTCAAGGTCCTTCTGTTCAGCCAGGCCCATATGGCGCAGCGCTTCCGGGTCGAGTCGCGAGATCCCGCCGACCAGGTTGGGTGTCGATTCGTCGGTGCTCTCGAGCAGGGCGCGAACGTCCTCCCCCAGCGCCCAGGTCTGATAATATTCGTTTATTTTCAGATCGTTGACGTCCTTGGGAAAGGACGACGAGAGAATGCCGTTCAGATCAAAGAGCAAAATAAAATCGATATCGTTCGTCTCGGCGTCCTGTTTGAATTTGGCCGCCAGTACTTTTTGTTTCTGATTTTCGACGAGTTTGATGACTGCCGGATTCTCGCCGAGAAGCGTCAACTTGGTATTGACGTCGGACTGGATGGCGTTGACGAAGAACTGCAGCATCTTGAGATGGCCGCCCAGGCGATCGTCGGCCTGCTCGCCTACGACGTCGGAGATCAAACTCGCCTGCTTGTCGGCGCTCTCATAGAGTTTCCAGGAAACCACAGCGCCTATTGCTACGATCGTTATCAGGGCGCCGAAAAGAAAACTCGTCAGGATTCGAAATTTCAGGCCGTTCATCGGACTTCCCCGAGTTGACTTTATGTTCCATCGCCCCGAGGTCGTGGTCGAGACCTCGGGGGCCGATGGCGACTGCTTAGGAGGCGGGGAAACCGAAGGCGCTCTTGATCGAGTCGTGCGCGGCCGGGGATGTCACGAACTCCAGGAACTTCTGAACGTTGCCGGTCTTTCCGCTCTCCTTGAAGACGAGCCCCAAGGTCGTGACGCTCGGGTAGGTCGGGTCCCCAGCGGCCAACCCGCCGATCGTCAGGATCGAGACGTCAGCGACCATGGCGCCGGAGTAGGGGCCGAAGCCAATCGCGCCGTCGGTGGCCTCTACGGTCGCGAAGTTCTCGGTGGTGTTCAGGACTTCCTTCGACTTCGGGGTGATCTCGATGTCGCCGAAACCGGGAAAGGTCTTCTTCAGAACCGACAGGGAGCTATCGCCGTCCTCACGCCGGACCACGCGGATCTTGGCGTCGCTTCCGCCAACGTCCTTCCAGTTGACGATCTCGCCGGCGTAAATGCCAACGATCTGATCGGCGGTCAGGTTGTCGACGCCGACGCTCTTGTTGACAAAGAAGACGACCGGAATTTTTGCATACGCGACGTAGGTCAGACCGTAGCCGGCTTCCTTTTCCTTGATTCCGCGGGCGACCCGGCCGATCGCGTTCTGGTCGTTGCAGACCGCCTTGACGGCGCCGCCGGAACCGATGCTATCCGGAACACCGATGACGACACCCGGGTTCTGCGGCGCAGCCGCCGGATTCGGTAACCGGGGTACGGCAGGCGCGCCAACGAGTACCTTGTATCTTGGGACCGCGAGGAGGCCGCATCGTGAAGATCGTCGTCGTCAATCCGAATACCTCCACCGCCATGACCGAGGGTATCGACCGTGCGGCCCGCGCCGTCGCGGCCGGCGGCACCGAGATCGTCGCGGTCAATCCGGCCGACGGTCCTGTCAGCATCGAGGGCTGGTATGACGAAGCGTTCTCGGTGCCGGGGCTGCTGGCCGAGATCGCCGCGCATCCGGAGGCAGACGGCTTCGTGGTCGCCTGTTTCGACGACCCCGGCCTGGATGCCGCGCGTTCGATCACCGATCGCCCGGTGATCGGCATCGGCGAGGCCGGCTATCACGTCGCCGCCATGGTGTCCGGACGTTTCGGGGTGATCACCACGCTCGCCCGGTCGATCGGCGCGCTCGAGCACAACCTGCTGAAATACGGGCTCGACCGGCGCTGCTGCGGGGTGCGGGCGGTCGACCTCCCGGTCCTGGCGCTGCACGATGACCCGGCCCTGACTCGGGCGCGCATCGGCGCCGGGATCGAGGCGGCCAAGGCCGAGGACCGGGCCGAGTCGATCGTGCTGGGCTGTGCCGGCATGGCCGAGCTGGCCGCCGACCTGACGGCGGCGCACGGGCTGCCGGTGATCGACGGCGTGGCGGCCGCCGTCAAGCTGATGGAGGGGCTGGTCGGCCTCGGCGTCCGCAACAGTCGGATCGGCGGGTATGCGCCGCCGCTCGCCAAGCCCTATGCTGGCGCTTTCGCCCGGTATGCGCCGAAGGGAGAGCAGCAGTGAATCCCGACTACCCCCGCGACATGGTCGGTTACGGCCGGACGCCGCCGCAGGCCGCGTGGCCGGACGGTGCCAGCGTGGCCCTGCAGTTCGTGATCAACTACGAGGAGGGCGGCGAGAATTCGATTCTCGACGGCGATCCGGCCTCGGAGGCGTTCCTGTCGGAGATCGTCGGGGCGGAGCCGCGGGTCGGCAAGCGCCACATGAGCATGGAGTCGATCTACGAATACGGCTCCCGTGCCGGGTTCTGGCGGTTGTGGCGGACGTTCACCCAGCGCGGCCTGCCGGTCACCGTTTATGGCGTGACCGCGGCCCTGGTCCGCAATCCCGAGGCGGTCGCCGCCATGAAGGAGGCGGACTGGGAGATCGCCAGCCACGCGCTGCGCTGGATCGACTACCAGGACATGCCCGAGGACGAGGAGCGCCGGCACCTGCAGGAGGCGATCCGCCTGCACGCGCAAGCCACCGGCAGCCGGCCGCTCGGCTGGTATACCGGCCGGGTCAGCCCGCAGACCCGCCGCCTCGTCATGGAGGAGGGCGGGTTCCTCTACGACAGCGACAGCTATGCCGACGACCTGCCGTACTGGCTCGACGGTCCGAACGGGCCGCACCTGGTGATTCCCTATACCCTCGACGCCAACGACATGCGGTTCGCGACCGCCCAGGGTTTCAACAGCGGCGACCAGTTCTTTGCCTATCTCCGCGACAGCCTGGACGTGCTGCGGGAAGAGGGCGGGGAGGTGCCGAAGATGATGAGTGTCGGCCTGCACTGCCGGCTGGCCGGACGTCCCGGTCGGACTGCGGCGTTGATGCGGTTCCTGGACTACGCGACCGGCTTCGGCGACGTCTGGATCTGTCGCCGCATCGACATCGCCCGGCATTGGCACGAGCACCACAGGCCGGCGCCATGAGCGGGGCGATCGACATCCGGGCGATGACCGCCGCCGAGGTCGACATGGCGGTCGACTGGGCGGCGGCCGAGGGCTGGAACCCCGGCCTCGGCGATGCCGCCTGTTTTCGCGCCGAGGATCCGGGCGGATTCCTGATGGCGTTCCTGGACGGCGCGCCGGCGGCCTCGATCTCGGTGGTCAACTACGGCCAGGGGTTCGGCTTTCTCGGCTTCTACATCTGTCGGCCCGAGTTGCGCGGCCTGGGTATCGGCTTCCGGCTGTGGCAGGCCGGCATGGCCCATCACGGCGACCGGGTGGTCGGCCTGGACGGGGTGGTCGACCAGCAGGACAACTACCGCAAGTCCGGCTTCTCCCTCGCCTACCGCAACATCCGCTATACCGGCATGCCGTCGGTCGAGGCGCCGGACGACCCTCGGCTGGTGCCGATCTCAGCCGACATGGTCGACGCGGTCATCGCCTACGACCGACCGTTCTTCCCGGCGCCGCGCGAGACCTTCATGCGGTGCTGGCTCGGCGGCGACACCCGGCGCGGCTTGGCTCTGGTCGAGGACGGCCGGATCGCCGGCTACGGCGTGGTGCGGCGATGTCGCGAGGGCGCGAAGATCGGTCCGCTGTTCGCCGACGATGCGGTGCGGGCCGATCTGCTGTTCCGACGGTTGTCCGCCGCGATGCCGGGCGAGGTTTCCCTGGATACCTCGGAGCTGAACCCCGAGTCGGTGGCGCTGGCCGAGCGCTATGGCCTGAAGCCGGTGTTCGAGACCGCCCGGATGTATCGTGGACCGGCGCCGGAGCTGCCGCTGGCGCGGCTGTTCGGGGTGACGACGTTCGAATTGGGGTAGATGGCGGAGTATCAGTCGCTGGTCGACGTGCTGCCGTCTCGGGCGTCCAACCGGTCGAGACCGCTGATCCGTACGGGTGGTCGGCCGGGAAACGACACGACGAGATGCATTTCGCCGCCCATTGCCTTCACGACGGCCCTCAGCGTCGAGATCCGCAGGTCCGTACGCCGTTCGAGGCGCGATACCCCGTCCTGGGTGATGTGGAGTTGTGCCGCGAGCTGTTCCTGCGTCAGCGCCACTGCCTTCCGCAGATCGCGCAAGGTCATTTCCTCGGCGATCAGTTCGGCCGTGCGAGCCGCGACGGCGGTCCGGTCTTCGGCGGTCAGGTCTGACAGCAACGTTTCCAGGGCGACCGGCATGATCAGTTCTCCTGCCTCAATCCGAGGTTGACGAGATGCGCATCGAGCCGGGCGTCGGCCCTGGCCGTAAGGGCACGGTAGAACCGTCGCGCGGATACTCCCGATTTGTCGCCGGCGACCAGCAGGATCGCCGACCGCCGAGGGTCGAAGGCAAAGGCCACACGCCATGCGCCGTCGAGAGCCCGGAACCGGAGTTCCTTCATGTTGGCATGACGCGAGCCTTTGAGCGTGTCGACCGAAGGCCTACCGAGCTCCGGGCCGAACAGGCCAAGTCGGCCGGCCTGCGCCAGCAGTTCGAGACGAACCGGCTTCGGCAGCTGGCGAAACTCCGGCACGAACTCGTCCGCGAATTCGACGATCCATCGGCTAACTGAGGATGCTTTTAAAGACATATGTTGTCAATGCCATGTCACCATTCTGTCGGGTTACCGACCTATGGAAAGGGCAGAGCGAAACCCGACCTCTCGACGCGGTGCGGCATGCACTCCAGGATGCGCTTGAAGCAAACGAGAGCTGCCGTCATGCCCGATACCCGCCCCTCCGACTCTTTCATCGCCCCGATTTCCGCCGCGATCGACGCCCGCTGGGATGCCGAGGTCGATTTCCTACGCGCCCTGGTACGCCAGCCCTCGGACAACCCGCCGGGCGACTGCGCGGCGCATGCCGAGGTGGCGGCAGGGCTGCTGGAGGGGCTGGGCTTCACGGTCGAGCGCCACAAGGTGCCGGCCGACGTGGTGCGGGCCGCCGGCATGGTCTCCTGCACCAACCTGATCGTGCGGAAATCCTTCGGCGACGGTCTGGTCGTGGCGCTGAACGCCCATGGCGACGTGGTGCCGCCGGGTGACGGCTGGACCCACGACCCCTATGGCGGCGAGGTGGTCGACGGCGTGATGTATGGCCGCGGCGTGGCGGTCTCGAAGTCCGACTTCGCGACCTACGCCTTCGCGCTGCTGGCGCTCGAACCGGTGGCGGAAATGCTGTCCGGCACGGTCGAACTTCACTTCACCTATGACGAGGAGACCGGCGGCGGGATTGGCCCGGCCTGGATCCTGGGGCAGGGAATCAGCAGGCCGGACCTGGCGATCAGCGCCGGCTTCAGCCACGCCATCGTCACCGCCCATAACGGCGTCGTTCACCTGGAGGCCACGCTGCGCGGCCGCTCCGCCCACGCCGCCAAGCCGGACGAGGGCGCCGACGCCATCGAGGCGATGACCGCGGTCCTGCAGGCGCTGTACATCGAGCGCCGGGCTTATCCGGAGCGGGTGTCGAGCATCCCCGGCATCGGCCATCCGAACCTGACGGTCGGCCTGATCGAAGGCGGCATCAACACCAACGTGGTGCCCGACCGCTGCACCATCCGGCTCGACCGACGGATGACGCCGGAGGAGGATCCGGCGGCGGTCGAGGCCCGCCTGCGGACGATCGTCGAGGGTGCGGTGGCCGGCCATGCCGGGGTGACGGTGGCGATCGAGCGGGTGCTGCTGGCGTCGCCGCTGCGCCGGCTGGACGGGGCCGAGCGGCTGGTCGACCCGGTGCGCCACCATGCCCGCCGGCTGCTGGGCGAGGAGGTGCCGGTCGAGGGCGTGCCGCTGTACACCGACGCCCGGCTGTATGCCGAGGCCGGGGTGCCGACCATCGGCTACGGCGCCGGCCCGCGCAGCTTCCTCGACGCTAACGGCCACCGCGCTGACGAGAAACTGGTGCTGACGGACCTGCGGGTGGCCACGGAAGTGGTGGCGCTGGCGGTTGCCGAGGTGCTGGCTAAGGCTTGACGCCCCGACGGATCAGCAGGGTCGATGCCAGGACGACGGCCGCCGCGATCGGCAGCACCAGCCGCTCCGGCGTGCCCAGCGACAGCGCGGTCATGCCGGCGACCAGCGACCACAGAGCCGGAACCGCCAGCAGATAGGCGCACACCGGCCGGGCGACGAGCAGCAGGCCGAGCGTCAGCATCGCGGTCGGGTCCGGTGCCAGGCCGACGATGGGGAGTTCCGGCCAGGACCGGCCGGTCAGGACCGCCACCACCGGGTAGCCGACGATCGCGAACACGGCGAGGGTCGCACCGAGCCGCGCAGCGGGGTCGTCCCGGGCGCCTGTCCGGGACGGCCAGTTCCGTACGCCGACCCAAGCCAGGGCTGCGGCCTGGGCCACGAAGAACCCGCCATAGACCGGCGCCATGAAGTCGATCTGTCCGGCCGTGCGGATCTGGAAGCCGATCCCGACCCATGCCCAGGCAGCGGCCAACAGTCCAGCCACCGCGCGACCGCCCCGGGGCGTCGGCCTCAGCGTCAGGGCGAGGGCGAGCACGGCGAGCGGCGGAGCCAGCAGCGACAGCGGCCAGGTTGCGAGGTTGTAGCGCCCGAGCAGCGCGTCCAGCACCTCGGCGGTGTAAGGCAGAACCGGGATCACCTCAGAGATTCTCGACATAGTCGACCATGCGCCGGCGCATCGCCGGGTCCGGCAACGGGCCGTGCAGGGCGCCCATGTTCTCGCGCATGTGGTCGACCCGGCTGGTCGCCGGGATCGCGCAGGTCACGGCCGGGTGCGAGATCACGAACTTCAGGAAATACTGTGCCCAGTTCGCGCAGCCGATCTCGCCGGCCCATTGGGGCAATGGGTGCCGCGCGAACATCCCGAACAGTTGCTTCTGCCGGAACGGCCGGTTGACGATCACGCCCAGGCCGCGCTCGGCGGCCAGCGGCAGCAGCCGCTGTTCGGCCTCGCGGTCGACGATGTTGTAGGTGAACTGCACGAGGTCGATGGGCTGCGACGTCATGATCGCCTCCATCTCGGCGTGCCGGCCGCCGTGGGAGGTGGTGATGCCGATCAGCCGAACCCGGCCGGCGGCCTTGTCGGCCAGCAGCGTCTGCAGGTGGCCTTCCCAGTTCAGCAGGTTGTGGATCTGCATGGCGTCGAACCGGGGGACGCCCCACAGCCGGCGAGACTGCGCCATCTGCTCGGGCCCGTTGTTCTGCCACCAGGTCCATACCTTGGTCGCCGAGAACAGCGGGGCATTGTCGGGCAGCCGGGCGAGGCAGTGGCCGACCACTTCCTCGGCTGTGCCATACATCGGCGAGGAGTCGACGACCCGTCCGCCCAGCTCGAAGAACGTCCGCAGCACCTCCAGGCGCTGGTCGCGCAGGGTCTGGTCGTCACCGACGTTGAAGGTGATCCAGGTGCCCATTCCGATGGCGGGGATGCGTTCGCCGGTCGCTGGGATCGGGCGGGTGGCCGGCGCATCGAGCGCCATCGCCGGCGCTCGCGGCGAAAACCCTGCCGCAACGCCGGCCAGTGCGGCGAGGACGGTGCGGCGGTCGAAGTCTCGGGTTCCGTCGGTCATCACGGGGATATGGCGCGGCCGCCCGACGTAGCCAACCCCCGCCGGTCGCCCGGGGCAGTACCGTCGCTATCGCCGCCGCGGTCGCAGCACCACCAGGAACACCGCGACCATGACGCAGGCCAGCGCCGTGTAGTCCGCCGGGTGCGGATGCACGCCGAAGATCAGATGGTTCGAGAACACGCCGACGACCGGAACCATCAGGGTGCCGACCGTCGACGCCACCACCGGCAGCATCTGCACGACCTTGAAATAGGCCCAATAGCAGATGATACCGGTGACCAGCATGTTGTAGGCCAGCGACATCAGCGGCCAGAAGTTCAGCTCGTCGACGTTGCGCCAGTCCCATACGGCCGCGACCAGGGCGATCGGGATCACGCCGATCAGGTGCTGCCAGGCGACCGCCACGGTGATCGGCATGGTCAGCCGGCCGTGCTTGATCGCCACGGTGCCGGCGCCCCAGGCGACCGCACCGCCCAACACCAGCAGCGGGCCGGCCAGTGAGCCGGTCAGCTTGGCGGCGTCGACCGAGAACAGCAGCACCATGCCGGACAGGCCGACCGCCAGGCCGGCGATCGCCCGGCCGCTGAGCCGCTCCTTCAGCACCACGGTGCCGATGACCGTCGCCCACAGCGGCATGGTATAGCCGATGATGCCGGCTCGGCCGGCGTCCATCAGGGTGATGCCGTAGGCCACCAGCACGTTGAACAGCGTGATGTTCAGCAGCCCGCCCAGGATGACCGTCCGCCACTCGCCGGCCGGCACCCGCAGGGAATGGCCGGCGATCGCCGAGATCATGAACAGCCCGGCGCAGGACACGATGCTGGCGCCGGCCCGGAACACCCAGGGCGGGATTTCGGCCAGCCCGACCTTCATGATCGGCCAGTTGAAGCCCCACAACACCGCGATCATCGCCAGCAGGGCGACGGCGAGCACCGGGGTGCCGCCCCGGTCCGCGTCGGGTGTCGCGGTGTTCTGGGACAAGGGTCGTCTCCGTGTCGGCGTGCGGGCCGGCGTTCAGGGCGCCGTCGAGGTCGGCTGCAGGTCCTGGTCGAGCGGGTAGATCGGCCGGCGCACATGCTTGAAGTCGAGCATCGAGTAGTCGGAGGTGCAGACCCCGACGCCGGCGCAATCGACGATCGACCTGGCGATCGGCTTGAAGCCGGCGCGCCAGTGCACCCGGCTCTTCAACATCAGGTAGCGCTTGGAGGTCGGGTCGATGCCGAGGCTCTGGAAGCAGGCGTAGTCGTTCGGCTCCTGCTGGGTCGAGACCACGACGATCTCGACCTTGCCGGTGTCCAGCACCGCGGTCGGGCCCATGTCGTTCAGCACCCCGCGGCCCATCGGCCCGATGTTGCGGAACCGACCGTCGGACAGCAGCCGCACCCGGCCGGTGACGGTCAGCGGCTCGCCCTTGCGGCCGATCGACGGCATGTCCGTGCGGCCGCCGAGCGGCAGGGTCACGGTGGCCCCGACCCCGGCCTTGGCCATCGCCGCGACCGCGTCCGGATCGCAGACCGCGAACACGGCGACGTTGTCGAGCCCGGCCTCCAGGACGCCCTCGAGCACCGTCATGCTGTCCATCGACCCGCCGGACGCGGCGTTGTCATAGTGGTCCAGCAGCACGATCGGCCCGTCGGTCATCCCGGCTGCGCGCGCCAACGATTGCTCCAGCGGCTCGATCTCGTAGACGAAAGCCTCGCGATGCTTCCAGGCGAGATCGAGGATCTGGCGGCACAGCGTCTCGGCCTTGGCTTGGTCGCCGTCGGTGACGACCACCGCGCTGGAGCCCGCCAGCTCGATGTCGGCGTGCGGGAATCCGGTGAAGAAGGTGGCGCATAGCGCATCGCCATCGGCTTCCAGCTTCGCGCACAGCGCCTGGATCTCGCTGTTCGGGAAGTCGTCGGTCCCCTGGCGCATCACGTGCGGCAGCATCGGGCGGTTGCCCCAGGCCATCGCCGGCCGGGCCTGGTCCTTCAGCATCGCCAGGATCGGCCTGGCCGCCCGGATGCCGGTCTCGTAGACGTCGATATGCGGATAGGTCTGGTAGCCGGCCAGGACGTCGACGCTGTCGACGATCGCCGGGTACAGGTTGGTGTGCATGTCGAGCGCCAGGCCGATCGGGGTGTCCGGCGCCAGGGCGCGCACCCGCGCCAGCAGCGCGCCTTCGCCATCCTCCAGGCTCGCGGTCACCATGGCACCGTGCAGGTGCAGCAGGATGGCGTCGCAGCCGGCCTCGACGGCGGCGCAGATCCGGTCGGTCATGTAGGCGTAGGCTTCGTCCTCGACCGGCCCGCTCGGCCAGGCGCTGGCGGCCATCGGCACCACCATCTCGGCCCCCTCGGCCTCGCACAGCTCGATGAAGGCGCCGAGCGCGGTGCCGGTGCCCCGGAACGCGTCGATCGCGGCCTGCCCTTCCAGCGGGACCGGCTCGGAATTGCCACGCGAGAACCGGGCGAGCGGCGTCGGCACCGTCGAGAAGGTGTTGGTCTCATGCTGCATCATGGCGAGAACGACGCGCATCGAGGGATCCTCCGGGGCTGGTCGAGGCGGGAAGGGGCCTTGGTGGGAAGCCGAGCATAGGCCCGCTTGCGGGCCGTCGTCACGCCTGACCGTCGGCGCCGGGTGTCAGCCGCCGCGGATCGGGTCGTTGGCGAGGCTGGCATTGTAGTACCGGACGTCGTCGGTGACCTCTTCGCCGACCCAGTCCGGTAGCGCCACCGCGTAGTCCGTGCCCGGCAGCTCGACCTCGGCGATCACCAGCCCGGCATTGGCGCCCTCGAACACGTCGACCTCCCAGACCAGGCCGCCGAACGGCACCGGATAGCGCTGCTTCTCGATCAGCCCGCCCTGGCGCAGCGCCAGCAGATCCTCGGCGTCGGGAACGGAAATCCTGGTCTCGACCTCCAGCCGGGACATGCCGGCTTCGGCGCTCTTGACCGTCAGGTAGGCCGCATCCCGGCCCTTGATTCGCACCCGGACGGAGACCCGATCGGTCTGCGCCAGGTAGGCCTGGCGGATCGCGACCGGCAGGCCGGCGAGTTCGGTCCACCCCGGACCGGCGACCAGGAATTTGCGTTCGATTTCGGCTGGCATTGTCGCGCCCTTCAGCGGCGTCGGCGTCGGCTGACTACCCCCTGATAGCGCAACCGCCGGTCAGCGTCACTACCGTTGGTGTTCACCCGGAGATTCCATGCCGGCAATGGTGCACTGCGACACGGGGGCTGGCCTTCGACGGAATCCTCTTTAGAATGATTGCTAGAAGATATCCTCCTCGAGCGTCCGGCCGTGTCGGCATCGCCGTGCCAACGCCCGACGGAGTCTCACATCATCGCGAAAGCGGAGACAGCGACATGGTGAAGTTCGCAATTGGTCAGGGCGTGCAGCGCGTAGAGGACAACCGGTTGCTGACCGGCGCCGGCCGCTACACCGACGATATCGCGGTCGACGGTGCCGCCCGGGCGGCGATCCTGCGGTCCCCGGTGGCGCATGCCGTGATCAAGCGCGTCGACGTCGAGGCCGCCAAGGCGGCGCCCGGCGTCATCGCCGTCTACACCGGTGCCGACGTCGCGGCCGACGGCCTCGGCGATCTGCCCTGCCTGCCGCCCGCCAACAACAAGGACGGCAGCCCGCGCGCCGACACGCCGCGGCCGATCCTGGCCAAGACCAAGGTCCGCCACGTCGGCGACCCGGTGGCCCTCGTGATCGCCGAGACCCAGGTGCAGGCGCGTGACGCGGCCGAGTTGATCGAGGTCGAGTTCGAGGAGCTCGAAGCGACCGTCGATACCGAGGGCGCGGTCGCCGACGGCGCGCCGCAGCTCTACGACCACATTCCGAACAACCTGGCCTTCGACTGGCAGGATGGCGACCAGGCCGCGGTCGACGCCGCTTTTGCCAAGGCGCACAAGACCGTGAAGGTGCGGGTGGTCAACAACCGCATCGTCGTCAACTCCATGGAGGTCCGCCCGGTCATCGCCGAGTACGATCCGGCGACCGACCGCTCGACCCTGTGGTCGTCGACCCAGGGCCCGCACGTGTTCCAGACCCTGCTGGCCGAGGCGGTGCTGAAGATCGACCCGGCCAAGCTGCGTTGCCGCACCACCGACGTCGGCGGCGGCTTCGGCATGAAGATCTTCCTGTATCCCGAGCATGCGTTGTGCACTTGGGCCTCGCGCAAGCTGAAGCGGGCGGTGAAGTACCTGCCGGAACGCTCGGACGCGTTCGTCAGCGACGTCCAGGGCCGCGACAACGTCTCCTATGCCGAGGCCGCGGTCGACGCGAATGGCGAGATCCAGGCGCTGCGGGTCACCACCTACGCCGCCCTGGGCGCTTATCTCAGCCATTTCGGCTCGTTCATCCCGACCGCCGCCGGCACCCACATGCTGTCGGGCGTCTACAAGATCCCGCTGATCTACGTGAACGTGAAGGGCGTGCTGAACAACACCACCCCGACCGACGCCTACCGCGGCGCCGGCCGCCCGGAGGCGGCCTATCTGATCGAGCGGGTGATCGACACGGTCGGCTACGAGCTGGGACTGAGCCCGGACGAGGTGCGGCGCCGCAACTTCATCCCGCCCGAGGCGATGCCCTACACTACGCCGCTCGGCAACGTGTACGACACCGGCGAGTTCCGGACTCTCATGGAAGAGTCGATGGCGCGCGCCGACTGGGCCGGCTTCGAGGCCCGTCGCGCCGAGGCGAAGAAGCGCGGCAAGCTGCGCGGCATCGGCATGGGCTACTACATCGAGAAGTGCGGCGGCGGCCCCGCGGAGACCGCCGACGTGCGGTTCGCCGACGACGGCCGGGTCGAGATCCGCATCGGCACCCAGTCGAACGGCCAGGGCCACGAGACCGCCTACGCCCAGATCCTGTCCGACACCATCGGTATCGATGGCGAAAAGGTGAAGGTTATCCAGGGCGATACCGACGATACCCCCAACGGCATGACCGGCGGCTCGCGCTCGGTCCCGGTTGGCGGCGCGGCGGTGCTGCTGGCCGGCCGGCAGATCGTCGAGAAGGCCCGCAAGATCGCTGGCAACGTCATGGAGGCGGCGCCTGCCGACATCGAGTTCGCCGACGGCGTCTTCACGGTCGCCGGCACCGACAAGCACATGACCATCGAGGAGGTCGCCAAGGCATCGAAGGAGCCGGCCAACCTGGAGGACGGCATGAAGCCGGGCCTCGACGAGATCCACGAGCGCGTGCCGGACGCCGCCACCTACCCGAACGGCTGCCACGTGGTCGAGTTGGAGGTCGACCCGGACACCGGCGGGGTGGAGATCCAGCGCTACACCATCGTCGACGACTTCGGCGACACCATCAATCCGGCGCTGCTGGCCGGCCAGGTGCATGGCGGCATCGTCCAGGGCTTCGGCCAGGCGCTCCAGGAGCACACGGTGTACGAGGACGGCTCCGGCCAGCTCGTGACCGGGTCGTTCATGGACTACACCCTGCCGCGCGCCGCCGACGTGCCGATGTTCGACTTCAACGTCCACAACATTCGCTGCACCACCAACCCGCTCGGCATCAAGGGGTCGGGCGAGGCCGGCGCGATCGGCGCGCCGCCGGCGCTGGTCTCGGCGCTGGTCGACGCCCTGCGGCCGGCGACCGGCCTGACCCATATCGACATGCCGGCGACCCCGCTGTCGATCTGGCAGGCGCTGCAGGCGGCGAAGGCCGGCAAGGCGGCCTAGCAAACAGCCGAGAAGTGTTCCGGCGGAGTGCGCAGACTGGCTCCGACGGAACACCATCGTTGTTCGCAATCACCGGGGGTGCGGCTCGGCACCGTCACCGCAAATCCTCGTCATCCCCGGTTCCCGGTTTCGTGACCTCGCCGCGGGCTTGACCGCCGGCCCGGCCGGGATATGGTCGCTGCCGGCCTTCCGGGCGCGCCGACCGCGCGCGCCCTCAATTGCTTGGCGCCCGTGTTCTCGGCGCGTCGCTGCCATTCACGAGACGAGGGGACGACCCGATGATCGAACTCTACACCTGGAAGACCTCGAACGGCCGCAAGGCGTCGATCATGCTCGAGGAGCTCGGGCTGCCCTACAACGTCCACCCGATCAACATCGGCCAGGACGACCAGTTCACGCCCGAGTTCATCGCGATCAACCCGAACTCCAAGATCCCGGCGATCGTCGACCCCGACGGCCCGGGCGGCAAGCCGTACACGCTGTTCGAATCCGGCGCGATCCTGATGTACCTCGCCGAGAAGACCGGCAAGCTGATGCCGCAGGAGATGGCGGCCCGCTACCAGGTCATCCAGTGGCTGATGTTCCAGATGGGCGGGGTCGGGCCGATCTTCGGACAGGTCCACCACTTCGAGCGTGCCGCCAAGGAGGACGTGCCCTACGGCAAGAAGCGCTACGGCACCGAGTGCCGGCGGTTGTACGCCGTGATGAACGCCCATCTCGAGGGCAGGAAGTTCTTCGCGAACGACGCGTACTCGATCGCCGACATCTCGATCCTGCCCTGGGTGGCGCGCTACGAGTGGCAGCATGTCGACCTCGCCGACTACCCGAACCTGAAGCGCTGGTTCGACGGCCTGATGGCCCGCCCGGCGGTGCAGCGCGGCATGGAGATCCCGGCGAGCTGAAGTAGCAGGGCCGGGCGCCCGTCGCCTCGTCGGTCCCGGGTCCGTTCCGCCTGCGGCGGCCTGGCCCGGGATGACGACAGGAAAAGCCGCTCCCCCTGTTCCGTCATCCTGGACAGGGTCGCCGCAGGTGGACCCGATCCGGGAACCACCCGCCGTCCCGTCGCATCCGATCGTGATCGCCATGCCCGACGCCATCGCCATCCGCCCCGCGACCGCCGCCGACCTGCCCGCACTCAATGCGCTGTGGGAGCGCTGCGGGCTGCATCCCAGCCGCTCCGACACCGACGCGCGGCTGTCGGCGCTGATCGATTTCAGCGGCGGCCTGTTCCTGGCGGCCGAGCGGGACGGCGTGGTGGTCGGCAGCGTGATGGCGAGTTGGGACGGCCGGCGCGGCTGGATCAGCCGGCTGACGGTCGACCCGTCGGCCCGCGGCACGCGGCTGGGCGACCGGCTGATGGCCGAGGCCGAGCGACGTCTGGCGGCCATCGGCTGCGACAAGGTCAACCTGCTGATCGAGCCCGACAACGCCGGGGTCGAGCGGCTCTACCGGCGGCTCGGCTATGACCGCGACGAGCTGATCTTCATGGAGAAGTGGCTGTAGCCGGCCGGAGGCGTCAGTCGGCCGGTTTCGGGGCGGACGCCGGTGCCGCGACCTCGGCCTCCTGATAGACCGGCAGGCTCTCCAGCAACGCCCGGTCGTAGCCCGGCAGCGTCAGTTGCCGGACCCCGGGCTGGAACGGCCCGAGCGGCAACGCCACTTCGTGCTTGCCGATGCCGAGGAATCCGCCGATTTCCACCACCAGCAAGGTCTGACTGCTGCCCGGGCTCCGCACGGCCCGGTCGACCTTTCCGATCGGTTCCCCGGTCTCGGTCGCCACGCCGGTGCCCTCGACCTCGGTCAGCCCGGCGAGATGCAGCAGCCGGGCGAGGCCGGGATCCACCACCCCCTCCGGCGGCGGCTGCAGGCTTGGCGCAGCCTGTGCCGGGGCGTCGGCCACGTCGCCCGCCGGCTTGGGGCCCGCCGGCTTGGGGCCCGCCGACTCGGGTCCCGCCGACTCGGGCCCCGCCGACTCGGGTTCCGCCGACTTGCCGCCCGCCGACTGGGCGTTGGCCTCTTTGACGTAGCGGTGGGCCCGTCCGACCGCGTCCTCGCACGCCGATGCGCTCCCGCCCTTCGCTTCCTCATGGGCGTGAACCAGGGTGCGCTGGACCTCCTCGCGCTCGTCGGCGGGGAGCGGGATCGAGGCGATCTCGAGCTGCAGCCGGACCGTCTCGTCCATGCAGGCCTGGGCGGCCGGGGGAATTTCCGTGTCGGCGCGTGCGGGGACCGCCGTCAATGCAGCGAGCAGCGTCGTTCCGAAGATCAGTGCGGCACTGCGGCTGCGTCCGGGCATGGCTGTCTCCGGTGAGGATGTTCGTCCCCACCGCAACGCCGGAGCGGTCGGGACGTTCCAGGGTCGCCGGAAATGCCTGCTGGACCGCGACGCGAACGGGGCCGCCCGATGGGCGGCCCCGCAGCCGTTTCAGACCGGGAACGGCCCGGTTACTTCAACTCGATACCGAGGCCCTTGTACAGGCCGGCACCGTAGATGCCGTGGGCCGGGATCGGCTTCAGGCGAGGGCCGGCGGCCACGTACATCGGCTCATGCACGATCGGGATCCAGAGGGCGGCGTCATGCACCTTCTTCTGGATCTTGCCGTAGGCCTCGAAGCGGGCTTCCGGCGTCAGGGCGCCGCGGCCTTCCAGCAGCCACTTGTCGGTGTCGTCGTCGGCCCAGTTGACCCGGTTCGGGGTCGGCCGGTTGGCGGACGGGAAGTACAGGTTCATGGCGTCGCCAGCCGACACGTAGGGGTACGACATGGTGAACAGGTCGAAGTCCTGGGTGCCGAGCTTGCCCCAGATTACCGTGGCGTCGAACACCTGGATCTCGAGCTCGGCGCCGACCTTGCGCATGTCGCCCTGCATCGCCTCCATGATCTGCTGCCAGATGTTGGTGAAGCTGTAGGCGAGCAGGTGCAGCTTCTTGCCGTCCTTGTAGCGGAAGCCGTCGTCGCCGACCTTCCAGCCGGCGGCCTCGAGCATGGCCTTCGCAGTCTCCGGATCATAGCCGAAGATCGACTGGTCGACGCCCTGGGCGTTGAAGTCCAGCACGTTCGGGTGGATGTAGGAGTAGGCCGGCTCGGCCTTGCCGAAGAACGGCCCCTCGGCAATCGCCTTCTGGTCGACGGCCAGGTTCAGAGCCTTGCGGACGGCAAGGTCGTCGGCGATCTCGCGGGTGATCTTGAAGCCCACGAAATAGGTCCAGAAGTAGTTCGGTGCCTTGGTGACCGAGATCTGCGGGTTGGCCTCCAACTGGTCGACCGCCCAGTACGGGATGTATTGGGTCACGTCACCCTGGTTGGACTGGATGCCGGCGACCCGGTTGTTGTCCTCGGGGATGATCTTCCAGATGAGCTTGTCGACCTTGGCCGGGCCCCGGTTCGCGTAGAACGCCGGTCCCCAGTTGTAGCCCTCGTGCTTCTTCATCACGAGCTCGTTGCGCGGCTCCCAGGACTCGAAGCAGTACGGTCCGGTACCGTCGAAGCCCTTCACCCCGAAGTCGGCGCCGAGCTCGTTGACCTGGTCGATGTTGATGATCGTGTGGAAGTGCTGGGTCATCTGGAACAGCAGCTCGGAATACGGCTGGGTCAGCTCGTACTCGACGGTGTAGTCGTCGACCGCGCGGACTTCCTTGACGTCGCCGGCGCGGTTCTTGACCACGCCCTTGGTCTCCGGATCGAGCCAGCGGTCGATCGAGCCCTTGACGTCCCTGGCGGTGAACTTCTTGCCGCTGCAGAAGGTGACGTCGTCGCGCAGCTTGAAGGTGTACAGCTTGCCGTCGTCGGACACGGTCCAGGACTTGGCCAGCAGCGGGTGGACCGTCTTGAGGTCGGGGTCGAGCGCCACCAGGGTGTCGCCGACCATGAACAGCGCCTCGGCGGTCGAGCGCGCCGTCGACCTGTGCGGATCGTAGCGGTCGGTGTCGATCGTCCGCAACACGGTAACGGTGGATTCCGCGGCCGCCGGCGCCGCCTGGAGCAGGGCCGCCGGGAGCAGGGCGGCCAGCGCCAGCGTCCCCAGCAGTGTGCCCCGTTTCGGTGTCCTCATCGCTTCACCCTCCTTGTTGATTGCAGTCCAGTCATCCGGGCTCCGAACCCCATTCTACTGACGGAGCCGCGGGTCGAGCACATCGCGCAGCGCATCGCCGAGCACGTTGAAGGCGAGCACGATCAGGAAGATCGCCACGCTCGGAATCGTCGAGACATGCGGCGCGAAGAACAGGAAGTTGCGGCCGTCGGCGGCCATGGTGCCGAGCTCGGCGGTCGGCGGCTGGGCGCCGAGGCCGATGAAGCTGAGGGCGGCACCCAGCAGGATCGTCTGGCCGAGCTGCAGGGTGAGGTACACGAAGATCGTCGACGCGCAGTTCGGCAGCAGGTGCCGGAACATGATCCGGAAATCGCTCATGCCGATCGCCCGGCAGGCCGAGATGTACTCCTGCTGCATCACCACCAGGGCGGCGCCGCGGGTGATCCGGGCGATCGACGGCACCGCCGACACCGTCAACGCGATGGTGATCGAGGTGGTGCCGGCGCCCAGCACCGCGGCGATCGCCAGGCCGAACAGGATCGACGGGAACGACAGCAGGACGTCGACCACCCGCATGATCGGGCCTTCCAGGCGCTGGAAATACGCCGCCATCAGGCCCAGCACGGCGCCGATCGAGCCGCCGGCCATGACCGCCAGCAGGCCCATGGCGAGCGTAGTGCGGATGCCGAACAGCAGCCGGCTGACCATGTCCCGGCCCAGCCCGTCATTGCCGAGCCAGAACGCCTCGCTCGGCGGCTTCAGCATGTTGCGCAGGTTGTTGTCGTAGGGATCGTAGGGTGCGATCCAGGGCGCCAGAAGGCCGAGGGCGATGACGATCGCCAGGAACCCAGCGGCCAGCATCGCCGCCTTGTCGCGGCGCAGCTTGCGCCAGATCGACGGGCGCTTGAGCCGCTCGGTCGGGGCATCGTCCGGCCGGATGGCTGCGGGGGTGGCGGACAGCTCGGTCATCGTGCGCGGACCCTCGGATCGAGAACGGCATACAGCACGTCGACCACCAGATTGACCATGAGGAAGGACAGCGCCAGGACCAGGATCGCGCCCTGGGCCAGCGCGTAGTCGGCCGAGGTGATGGCGCCGACCGCCAGCCGCCCGACGCCGGGCCAGGCGAACAGGGTTTCGGTCACCACGGCCCCGCCGAGCAGGAAGCCGATCTGCAGGCCGATCAGCGTGATCACCGGTATCAGCGAGTTGCGCAGCGCGTGGCCTACCACCACCCGGCGCTCGGACACGCCCTTGGCGCGGGCGGTGCGCACGAAGTCGCTGCCCAGCACTTCCAGCAGCGAGGTTCGGGTCATGCGCGCTACCGGGCCGATGAACACCCCGCCCAAGGTCAGCGCCGGCAGCACGATGTGGTCCAGGCCTTTCAGCGTCCACAGCGGTCCGCCGCGGCCCTGGAACGGGAACATCTGCCAATGGAAACCGACATACTGGATCAGCATCAGGCCGAACCAGAAGATCGGCATCGAGACGCCGGCGACCGAGACCGCCATGATAATTCGGTCCGACAGCCGGCCGCGCCGGACGGCGGCGAGGGTGCCGAGCACGATGCCGAGCGGCACCGCCCAGATCAGGCTGGCCAGCATCAGCTCCATGGTCGGCCCGACGGTGTTCGCGAGTTCGGTCGCGACCGCGGTGTTCGAGATCATCGAGCGACCCAGGTCGCCCTGCATCACCCGGCCGAGATAGATGCCGAACTGCACGAACACCGGCTCGTTCAGCCCCATGGCCTGGCGGATCGCCTCGATCTCCTCATGGGTTGCGGTTGGCCCGGCCATGACGGTGGCAGGGTCGGTCGGAACCACCTGAAGCATCAGGAATCCGATGAGCAGGACCCCGATCAGGACCGGAATCGAGATTAGCAGTCGGTGTGCGATGTGCTGTAGCACGGCGAGGGGAACCCGGGCGCCAGAGGAAGGGAAACCACCGTCGGCATGGCAACGGTCGTGCCAACCCTGACACGAGTCGACCGGTGCGGCCAAGTCCCTGAAATCCGCGAATTCGCGATGATGGTGTCCGGCGGGACCGTCGCAACCGGGCCTCGCATCTGCGAACGAATTGGGCAGTCTGGCGCCCGATTGATCATACTTTGGTATTCACGGCCCCTGGTGTTCAGGGCTGGCGCAGACCGCTCATGGATGCAGCTTGAGGTCCTTCAGGGCCTTGTCGACGTCCTTGCGATCGCCATGGACGGCGATGCCGACCAGGTCCAGTCCGACGGTCGGCAGGGCCGCCACCACCGCCCGGTTGTCGAGGTCGTTGCCGGTCCTGAACATGCCCTCGGTGTACACCGCCATCGGCAGGCTCCGGCTGAGCGCGCGCTTGTGCGCCCTGTCCAGCGCGGCGGTGTCGCCGGCCAGCACCACCACCGGCATGCCGAAGATCCGCAAATAGCCGACGCCGTCGGCGTCCCGGTACGGCTCACCGATGGTGTCCGGGGCGTGGGCGGCGATCCCGCTCGCCAGGAAGGCGGTGACGTTCAGCTTCTGCCAGATCGCCAGGTCGGCGCGGACGGCAATGGCGATCTTGGTGTCGTTCGACATGCGGCTTCTCCCGGCGGCAGGCATTTGCCGTACCGGATTAGCCGTTGGCGGGAGCCCGGGATTGGACGCCCGTGCAGGCGGCGTGGAACTCGCCCGGCGTGATGCCGTAGCTGGCCTTGAACCGGCGGATCAGGTGGCTCTGGTCGGCGAAGCCGACGGTGGCTGCGACCTCGGCTGCGGGTTCGCCGGCCCGCAGCAGATCGCGCGCCACCTCCAGGCGGCGGCGGGTCAGCCAGGCATGCGGCGGCAGCCCATAGGCGGCCGCGAACGCCCGGCTGACCTGGAACCGGCTGCGCCCGGCCTCGGCGGCGAGTTCGTCGAGCCGAAACCCGCGATCATAGTGCGCGTGCAGCAGGTCGCGGATCCGGGCGACCGCCGCATCGCCCGCGCGGGCGACGGCGGGCGGGCCGGTGCGGCCGTACCGCCGGGCCAGCGGCAGCAGCGATTCGGCGACCGCCTCGTCAGCCTCGAGCAGGTCGTGGCCGGGCTCCGACAGCAACCGGCAGAGCCGCTGCAGCCGGCTCGCCGTGCGGGCGTCGTCGACCAGGGTGTCGGCGAAGAACGGTGGGTCGGCAGGCCGCTCGCCGGCATCCTCGAGAAGACCCCGCCAGAGCCCGGTCGAAGGATACAGCATCCAGTAGGTGAAGCCCTGGTCGCCGGCCGCTTCGCCGTCATGGGCGTCGTCGGGGTTCATGACGATCATCTTCCCCGGAGTGCTGACGTGGCGGCGGCTGCGATGGTGGAAACCCTGGTGGCCCTGCAGGGTCACGCCGATCGCGTAGGTGCTGTGGGCATGGCGGTCGTAGGCATGGCCGCCGAAGCGGGCCTTCAGCAGCTCGATGCCGGTGCCGGCATGCCGCCAGAACCGGACGCTGTCGGCGACCGTTCGGGTCATCCCGTGGTCCTGCCTTCGGCGGGGCGAGCGCCAGCCGGAGCGGCGGCGATGACGGCGTCTCCGGCGATCAGCGCCGCGCCCTCCAGGTCGGAGCGCGCCGATAACTCCTTCAGGCGCTTCGGCCCGATCAGCCCGCGTCGTCCGACGAAGCCGTCCACCGGCACCCCCTGGTCGATGCAGCACTGGAAAAGCCTGTCGCCGTCGGCAATCCGGGTCAACCTGTCGTTCACTCGCGGCGCAGGATCCTGTTGACCAGGATACCGGCCAGCCAGTTTTCGCGGAACGCGGCGTTCAGCGCCTTCGGGTCGTACTCGGTCTCGATCCATTGGCGAAATCCGATACCGCTGCGGGCCTCGGCGGCGAGGTAGCTCTCGTAGAAGAAGTCGATGACCCCGGTCTTGGCCTGGCGGATATGGCCGTAGCGCCAGGACAACTGCTGCATCGCCTCACGCAGCGGCACGCCGAGGCGCTGCCAGAGATACAGCGTGGCCATGAAACCGGTACGGTCGGCGCCGGATTTGCAGTGCATGACCAGCGGCAGCTCCAGCCCGTCCCACAGGTCGAGCGCCGCCAGGATGGTCTCGCGGTCGAGGCAGGAGCGCGAGCGGATCGGGAAGTCGACCAGGGTCAGGCCGAGCCGTGAGCAGGTCTCGCGCTCCAGCCGGTAGGCGCCGCACTCAACGCGCGGGCCGCGCAGGTTCAGGATGGTTCGCACGCCCTCGGCGGCGAACCGCTCCAGGTGGTGCGGCCCCGGCTGCGCGGCGCGCCAGATCCCGTCGGCGACCTTGTGGCGGTGGACGTAGAAGTGCCGCAGGAATCCGTGGTCGACGAGCAGCATGTTCCACCAGGCGCGACGGCGCTGGTCCGTCGTCATCGGCTCGGCCGGGGCGGCGCGGTGGGGAAGGTCGATCATCGGTGTCCGTATCAGGCGGCGGTCAGCAGGGATTCGAGCGCCGCATCCACGGCATCGACGGGTATCGCGTCCATTCCGGTGCCACCGAAGTCCTGCGCCCGGATCAGGGCACCGCGACTGACGAAGGGCGCAAACTTCGCCGGCAGGGTCGGGCCGAACAGCGACAGCAGCGGAATGTCCGCGGCCGCCAGCATATGGCCACCCCCGCTGTCGTTGGCAACCGCCGCGTCGAGGCGGGTGGCGATCGCGATGGTGAGCAGCGGCGAACCGGCGAGATCGCCGGCCCGCGGGTCCTGCAGCGGCAGCATCGCCTCGGGCAGCGCCGACCGAATGAACTCGATCCACTCCGACTCGCCGGGGCCCAGCAGGAACACCGGCGTCCGGCCGCGCTCGACGGTGCGCCGGGCGACCGCGACGAACCGTTCCAGCGGCCAGCACTTGTGGCGTCCGCCGGCGCCCGGCGCGAACCCGACGAGCCGTTCCCGGCCTTCCAGCAGCGTGTCGGCGACGGCGGCGGAACCGCCGTCGATCACGCGGGCGACTGCCGGCACCGGCGGCTTTCCGGTCGCGGCCTCCAGCAGGTCGAGCATCTGCCGGATCATTGCCGGCGGTCGCCGGTGGCCGCGTGGCGGGCGGCGATCGGACAGCCAGTAGCCGGCGGCGCCCGACACGAAGGTCCGATGCGGGATCCGTCGCAGCAGCAGCGTCGTCTTGACCCGTCGCTGGGTATCGATGACCAGGTCGAAGCGCTGCCCGGCGAGCGGCGTGCCGGCCAGGGCCGGCCGGACCAGCTCGTCCCAGCCGAGGCCGACGCCGGCCTCGTCCACCACCGCGTCGATCAGGCCGTCGACCAGCGGTGCCAGGACGCCGGAGTAGGTGCTGCGGCCCTTGCCGGCCAGCCAGACGATGCGGGCACCGGGGCAGGCGTTGCGCAGCGCCCGCACGAAGGGCAGCTTCATCAGCCCGTCGCCGACCAGGTCCAGGCCCACATAGACCAGCACGCTTTCCGGGGCCATCGGGGCGCCGGTCATGCCGACGGCTCCGGAGCGGCCGGGGGTCGGGCGCCCGGTGGCGGCTGGACCGATGCCGGCTGGACCGGCAGGGCCGCCAGCCGGATCAGGGCCACCGTCACGCCGATCAGGCCCAGCCAGGTCTCCTGCCACACCCCGAAGGACAGCATGCCGATCACCAGCAGGCCGGCGGTGGCCGCCAGGGCGGTCGCCTGGGCGGGCCGGTCCATGCGCCGGATGGCGGCGGCCGCGATGCCGAGCAGGGCAAGGGCTGCGGCGATACCGACGGCGCCGAACTCGACCCAGATCTGCAGGGCGGCGTTATGGGCGTGGGTCGATGGCGCCTTGTGGAACTTGTAGCGGGCCCGCTGCTCGTCGCTCAGCGGCAGTTGCCGCACGGCGCCCAGCCCGTGGCCGAGCAGCGGGGCGTCGGCGACCGCGCCGGCGGCGTGGTCCCAGATCTCCAGGCGATCGGCGAAGGACAGCGGCATCGCGATCTCGTACCGGGTCGCGATCCGGTATGCGGAGGTCAGGATCGGCGGCGCCGCGACCACCATCGCGACGGTCAGGGTGGCGCCGACCACCAGCACGAGGTCTGGTCGCCGGCGGGCCCCGGCATACACCGCGAACGCAACTGCCGCCGCCACCCATCCGGCCGCCGCGTCGCCGCCGGCCACCGGTGCGACGCCCAGCAGGACAGCCGCCATTGCAGGTGCCTTCCCGACGCGGCGGGCCAGCAGGCCGGCGAGCGGCAGGCTGAGCAGCAGCAACGCGACCGCCGGCCGGTTGTAGCGCGCCGCGTCGACCGTCACGGCCGGCCCGATCCCGTCGGACAACCGGTGCAGCGGCGCGTCGAAGCCGAGCTCGATCAGCAGGAGCAGCGATCCGACGGCCAGGCCGCCGAGCGCCCACAGCGCCACCCGGTCGAGCCGGGCGGTGGCGGCGATCCGGGTCCATCCGGCCGCCGCCAGCCACAACGCGACCGCCAGCATGCCGAGCTTCTCGATGATTTCGCTCAGGCTGGAAGTGTCGGCTTCCGACGGCGGATGCACGGCCGCGACGTAGCCGAGGAAGGCGGCGAACAGCAGTCCGACCGGCCGGGACGGAAGTGCCGCCCGACGGTTCCGCCAGAGCGTTGCCGCCAGCACCGCGGCGGCCAGCGCGATCGCCAGCGGCGCCATCGCCTGCTTGGCCATGGCGCCGACCACCGGGAACACGAACAGTCCCGCCGCCAGCACCGCCGTGGCCAGGGCATCGCTACCCGGGCCCGGCGTGCCGGCATGGCCATGCCGGGTGTCATGCGGTGTGATGGCGGGGCTCCTCGACGGCCGTGCGGGCAGCGGTTGCCGCGGCGGCCGTCCAGCCAACAATCTGTGGCGCCATCGGACGTTCGGCACTAGGTTGAACGGGCCGTACCCACTAACACAGCGCCCCTGCGCTGGAAAGCGCGTCACGGACCGTATGGCCCAGTTCCGACAAAGCAATTCCGGATCCTGTGGTGGCTTTTGCAGGTCGGCTGCCGACAGCCGATGAGCGCCGCCAAGCCTGAGAAGCCACGGATTCCGATCGGCGACCAGCGCAGCCTGCCGCTGATCCGCCGGCTGTGGCAGGAGTTCGTGCGCTCCTACACCGTCTGGCTGATCGGTGCCGCGGCCGCCTCGGCGGTGGTGGCGGCGGCGACCGCCGGTACCGCCTGGCTGCTGGACCCGGTGGTCAACAAGGTGTTCGTCGAGCGCGACCGCGACATGCTGTGGCTGATCGGCGGCGGCGTGCTGACGATCTTCGTGGTCAAGTCGGCCGCCGCCTACCTGCAGGAGACGGTGCTGGCCTTCGTCGGCCAGCGCATCGTCGCCGACGTCCAGGACCGGCTGTTCCGGCATCTGCTGGACCAGGACGTGGCGCTGTTCCAGAGCCGCCAGACCGGCACCCTGGTGTCGCATTTCACCTTCGACGTGCAGGCCCTGCGCCAGGCGGTGTCGACGGCGCTGGTCGGGCTCGGCCGCGACGGGCTGTCGATCGTGTTCCTGGCGGCGGTGATGGTCTACCAGGACTGGCTGCTGTCGCTGATCGCCCTGGTGGTGGCGCCGATCTCGGTGGTGCCGATCCAGAAGCTCGGCAAGCGCATGCGCCGGGTGTCCGGCGAGTCGCAGGTGCGCATGGGCGAGTTGACGACCCTGCTCGGCCAGGCGTTCCAGGGCATCCGGGTGATCAAGGCCTATGGCATGGAGGCGGCGGAGCGGCGGCGGGTCGGCGCGGTGGTCGAGGCGCTGTTCCGGCTGGCCTATCGGCAGGGCCGGGTGCGGGCCGCCGTGCAGCCGATCATCGACGTGCTCGGCGGCCTGGCGGTCGCCGGCGTGATCGTCTATGGCGGCCTGCGGGTGATCGAGGGCGTCACCACCCCCGGCGCGTTCTTCTCGTTCATCGCGGCGGTGCTGATGGCGTATCAGCCGTTGCGCGGCCTCGGCAAGGTGAACACCACGATGCAGGAGGGGCTGGCGTCCGCCGACCGCCTGTTCCAGCTGCTCGACCGCAAGCCGGAGATCGCCGACGCCCCGGATGCGGTCATCCTGGCGCGCTCGCCGGCGGCGGTAGCGTTCGAGGGCGTCGGCTTCAGCTATCCGGACGGCACCGAGGCGCTGGCCGGTCTCGATATGACCGCGCCGGCCGGCAAGGTAACCGCCCTGGTCGGCCCGTCGGGCGCCGGCAAGAGCACGGTGCTGCAGTTGATTCCGCGCTTCTACGACGTGCAGCAAGGCAGCGTCCGGGTCGCCGGCCAGGACGTGCGAAGCCTGACCGTGAACAGCCTGCGCGCCGCGATCGCCGTGGTCAGCCAGGAAGTGGTGCTGTTCGACGAAACGGTCGCCGAGAACATCCGCTACGGCCGCCCGGACGCCAGCGATGCCGAGGTCGAGGCGGCGGCCGAGGCGGCGGCGGCGCACGGCTTCATCTCCGAGATGCCCGACGGTTACGCCACCCGGGTCGGCGAGCACGGCCTGAAGCTGTCCGGCGGCCAGCGCCAGCGCATCGCGATCGCCCGGGCGATCCTCAAGGACGCGCCGATCCTGCTGCTCGACGAGGCCACCAGCGCGCTCGACACCGAGTCCGAGCGGCAGATCCAGACGGCGCTCGCCCGGCTGATGGTCGGTCGCACCACCATCGTCATCGCCCACCGGCTTTCCACGGTGCAGAGCGCCGACGTCATCCACGCTTTCGAGCGCGGCCGGGTGGTCGAGTCCGGCTCGCACGCGGAGTTGCAGGCGCGCGGCGGGCTCTACGCGCGACTGCACGCCCTGCAGTTCCGCGACGACGAGCAGCCGGCGGCGGCGGCGGCGGCGGCCCGGTGAAACGGAAACCGTAAGGAGGGAGCGGTGACGCGACTGCTGCATTTCGTCAGCCTGATTCTGCTGGGCCTGCTGGCCGGCTTCTTCTACGCCTACAGCAACAGCGTCATGTGGGGGCTCGACGGTTCGGCGCCGGCCGCCGCGATCGATGCGATGCAGGGCATCAACCGGACGGTCAGGAACCCGCTGTTCGCGGTCTCGTTCTTCGGTGCGCCGGTGGCGACGACGGTGGCTGCCGCCTTCCTCTGGCGCCGCGATGGCGCCGGCCTGGGCCTGGCGGCGGTGCTGGCGTTGGCATTCTGCCTGGCGTCGGTCGGGGTTACCGCGGTGGTCAACGTGCCGATGAACGAGGCGCTGGCCGGGATCGACGTGGCGACCGCGGACGCCCCGGCGGTGTGGGCCGACTACGCCGAGCGCTGGACCTTCTGGAACCACGTCCGGTTCGGGGCCGCGCTGGCCGCGTTCGCGCTTATGGCGCTTCTGGCACTGCGTCCGGGGCGCTGACCGCGGGCCGGTCGCGCCAGCGCCGGTGCACCCAGAACCACTGCTCGGGCCGCGCGCGTACCCAGGCCTCGATGTGGTCGTTCACAGCCTGCACCAGGGCGGCGACGTCGGCGGCGCGGTCGCCGGTGGCGACGATCTCCACGGGCGGGTCGACGGTAACCCGGAAGCGCGGGCCGCCGAGCCGCTCGAACCGGATCGGCACCACCGGCAGGCCGAGGCGCAGGGCAAGCTGGGCGAAGGCCGGCGTGGTCATCGCCGGGCGTCCGAAGAACGTCGCCTCGATGCCTTCGTTCATCTTCTGGTCGACCAGGATGCCGAGCGAGCGACCGGCCTTGAGGGCGGCCATCGCGCGCCGGCCGCCCTCGGCACCCTTGCGGATCAGGGCGCCGTCGGGATCGAGCCGGCGGCGGGCCAGCAGCCGGTCGACCCACGGGTTGTTGGGCGCGCGGTAGATGTAGTCGACGGCGAAGCCGCAACGCAGCGCCACCGCCGGTGCGATCTCCCAGTTCGCCAGATGGGCGCCGACGAAGATCACCGGCTTGCCGGCGGCGCGCAGGGCCTCCAGCGTCTCGTTGCCGGCGACCTCGAGCGCGGCCGGGTCGGCCAGCAGGCGCCGCAGGTGCGGGAACTCGCCGATGCTGCGGCCGAGATTGTCCCACATGCCGTCGAGCAGGGTGGCGATCTCGGCCGCCGGGCGGCCGGGATAGCTACGCTCCAGGTTGCGGCGGGCCACCCGGTGGGCGCGCAGCAGCGGCCCGAGGCGGCGCATCAGCCAACCGCCGATCGCCGAGCTGGCGGCCGGCGGCAGAAACCCGAGCAGGCCGTAGAATGCCAGGGCGACGGCGGCTTCGAGCGGCTGGACGAGGCGGGTGAGGAGACGGCTCATGCCGTCGGTATGGTTCCTCGCACGCCCCGATGTCCAGCCCCTTGGTATGCTTAGGCTCTTTGGCAGGCTCAGGCGGTCGCCGGGGTCAGGCGGGCGAGCGGCTTCTCGTCGATCGCCACGTGGATCCCGGCCGCGATCAGCCCGAGGGCGACGCCGGCCCACCAGACGCCGTCATAGGACCCGACGGTGTCGTAGAGGTAGCCGCCGAGCCACACGCCCAGGAAGCTGCCGAGCTGGTGGCTGAGGAACACCATGCCGAACAGGGTCGCCATGTAGCGCACCCCGAACACCTGGGCGACGATCCCGGTGGTCAGCGGCACGGTGGACAGCCACAGCAGTCCCATGGAGCCGGCGAACAGATAGATGGTGAGGTCGGTCTTGGGCGCCAGCAGCAGGCCGATGATGACGATCGAGCGCAGGAAGTAGATCCAGGCGAGCCCGGTCTTCTTGCTCCAGCGCTGTCCGACCAGACCGGCGCCAAACGATCCGGCGATGTTGAAGAACCCGACCAGCGCCAGCGCCGTGGCGCCGACCGCCGGGTCCAGCCCGAGGTCGGAGACGTAGGCCGGGAAGTGCACGGTGATGAAGGCGACGTGGAACCCGCACACGAAGAAGCCGACTGTCAGCAGCACGAAGCCGCGATGGCCGCTGGCCTCGCGCAGCGCCTGCACCAGGCTCTGGTTCTGCACCGTTTCGCCCTTCGGGGCCTGCACGTTCGGCAGCATGAAGGCGAGCGGAATCACCAGCAGGGCCGACATCGCCAGATAGCCGAGTGCCGGCTCCCAGCCGAACTCATGGATGAAGGCCTGGCCGAGCGGTGAGAACACCACCTGGCCGAACGATCCCGAGGCGGTGCCGAGCCCGAGGGCCAGCGACCGGCGCTCCGGTCCGACCACCTTGGCCATTGCCGCCATCGCCAGCGAGAACGAGGTGAACGCCACCCCGAGGCCGGTCAGTACGCCACCGAACAGATGCAACTCGATGGCACTGCCGGCGTGCGCGAAGCCCCAGACCCCGACCGCGTAGACGACGGCGCCGACGGCCAGCACCCGGGATGGACCGTAGCGGTCGGCGATCATGCCGGCGATCGGCACGCCGATGCCCCACAACAGGTTCTGGATCGCCATGGCGAGGCCGAAGGTGCTGCGGTCCCAGCCATGGGCGACGGTCATCGGCTCCAGGAACAGGCCGAAGACCGAGCGGACGCCGAAGCCGACCATGGCGATCAGGCAGCCGGCGACGATCACCACCAGGGGCGTACGCCAGCCGTAGCCGGCCGGGCCTGGCTGGGTGGTTGCGGTGCTGGACATGAAAACCTCGACTGACGCTGGACCGTTGGATGAAGGCGAAGGCTTCGCTATAATACGTGTGCTTACACTGGTGTACTTGCACGAATGAGTCAATTATGGCCGATCCTGACGATCGTACCGGCAACCGTACCGGACCGGCACCGATGGCTACCGAGATGCGCTGTACCGGCGCCGCACTGCGCCGCACGACGCGCCGGATGACCCAGTTCTACGACGACGCGATGAAGCCCACCGGCCTCAAGTTGACTCAATACTCGGTCTTGAACGCCCTGGCCCAGGTCGAAGATCCCTCGATTACGGACCTGGCAGCGACCCTGATGATGGATCGCACGACCTTGACCCGGAACTTGCGGCCGCTGGCGGCGGCGGGCTGGGTGCGCATCGGTCCCGGGGCGGATGCGCGGGCGCGGGCGGTGACGTTGAGCGACACCGGGCGGCAGGTGCTGGAGGCGGCCCGTCCGGTCTGGCGACAGGCCGAGATCTCGGTCCGTGAGCGGCTCGGGGCCGACGGCGGTCGGGAATTGCGTCGGCTGCTGGCCGAGGCTTCGGCGGCGATGGCGGCCGGTTAACCGGTTGCAGACGATCGTGCGGTCGTCTGCTATGTCGGGATTGCGATTTCACCATCCCAGCCGGCCGGAGACTGACCATGGACCAGGACAAGCTGCGTGCCCTGAGAGACAAGTACGGTTCAGCGCCCGAGGGCACGATATTCGACCCGGACTTCGCCGAGGTCGGCAAGCAGATCTTCCGCGGCGCGCGCCGGACCTGGCCGTTTGCCGGGGTGTCCACCTTCCTTGACGCGCCCTATCGGCCACTGAAGGGCGATGACCCGGACCTCGACGGTCTCGACTATGCCCTGATCGGGGTGCCGATGGATCTCGGTGTCACCAACCGGGCCGGCTCCCGTCTCGGTCCGCGCGCGGTGCGCGCCATCGAGCGCATCGGCCCCTACGAGCACATGCTGAAGATCGCACCGCTCGCCGGCTGCGCGGTGGCCGATGTCGGCGATGTGACAATGCAGAGTCGCTACGACCTGGTCGGCTGCCATGCCGACATCGAGGCCTATTTCGAGCAGGTCCGCGCCGCCGGAGTGGTGCCGCTGGCGATCGGCGGCGACCACTCGATCTCGCTGCCGATCCTGAAGGCCCTGGGCCGTGGCCGGCCGCTCGGGCTGGTGCATATCGACGCGCATTGCGACACCAGCGGGCCTTACGAAGGCGCGAAGTTCCACCATGGCGGCCCGTTCCGTCAGGCGGTGTTGGACGGCGTCCTGGATCCGGAGCGCACGATCCAGATCGGCATCCGCGGGTCGGCCGAGTATCTCTGGGAATTCTCCTACGAGTCGGGGATGACCGTCGTGCATGCCGAGGACGTCCTGAAGCTCGGGCCGGCGGCGGTCGCCGAGAAGGCGCGGGCGGTGGTCGGCGACCAGCCGTTCTACGTGTCGTTCGACGTCGACAGCCTGGACCCGGCCTATGCGCCCGGCACCGGCACGCCGGAGATCGGCGGCATGACGTCGCTCGAGGCGATGGAGATCCTGCGCGGCCTCGCCGGGTTGCCGATGGTCGGCGGCGATGTTGTGGAGGTGGCGCCGCAATACGACGCGACGTCGAACACCGCGCATGCGGCGGCGCAGATCCTGTTCACGATCTTCTGCCTGGCCCGGCTGGCGGAGCCGGCCCGCAAGGCGGCCGGTTGGTGATGCGGCCCTAGCCGGCCAGCAGGGTGGCGGCTAGGGCGTGCCACTCGGCATCGAGCGGCTCGCGGCTGTGCGGCTGGCCAGCCCGGCGGTACCAGTAGCCGGCGTTGGCCTCGTCGCCCTCCACCCTGTGCAGGTGGGCGTGCACCCAGGCGGCGTCGCGACCGTCGTCGGACTGGGCTGCCTCGTGGGCGGCGTTCCAGTCGCCACGGCCCTGATGCCAGAGGGCCGCGAGTGCCGACGAGACGCCGGTCGGTGGGGCCGGGTCGGCGAGCGACTGGCGAAAGGCGTCCGGGGTCATGGTCGGCGGCTCCTGCGCTGGGCTGTCGGATTGGAAGTCGGCAAGTGGAATCCTAGATCAGGTTGTCGGCGAGATGAACCGGATGAACGAGGGCGCGGGCACATGATCGAAATCGAAGCACTGCTTGAACACAACAAGGCCTGGGCCGCCGAGCGTATCAGCAGGGACCCGGACTACTTCAAGCGCCTGAGCGGGCTGCAGGCCCCCCAGTATCTCTGGATCGGCTGCTCGGACAGCCGGGTGCCGGCGAACGTGATCACGGGACTCGAGCCCGGCGAGGTGTTCGTGCACCGCAACGTCGCGAACCTGCTTCACCCGGGCGACCTGAACGGCCTGTCGGTGCTGCAGTTCGCGGTAGAGGTCCTGCGGGTGAGTCACATCATCGTCTGCGGCCACTACGGGTGCGGCGGTGTCGCGGCGGCCGTCGATGGCCAGCGCCACGGGTTGATCGATCACTGGCTGCGGCCGATCAAGGACCTGCACGAGCTTTTCGAGGCCGATCTGGCAGCTTTGCCGGATGCGAAGGCGCGTCTTGCCCGGCTGTGCGAACTGAACGTCGAGCAGACGGTCATGCGCGTGGTTCAGACCCCGGTCGTGCAGGATGCGTGGCGCAGCGGGCGGCTGCTGTCGGTGCACGGTTGGGTGTACGGCCTCGACGACGGGGTGATCCGGAATCTCGATTGCACGATCGCCAGCAACCATGACGCAAAACGTCACCGGCGCCACGCCGACCGGGCATAGGCCGGGGCCGTCAGGCGCGCCGTGTCTGTGCGCCGCCGGTCGCTCGCTGCTCCAGCAGCCATTGGACGGCGGCGCCGCGGTCGGTGAAGACGCCGGGCGCGCGTGGCGTGGCGGTCGCCCGAATGGCGGCCCAGAGCTGGCCGAGCATCTGGTGTCCTTCGTCGCCGGATACCACCAGCGCCGTATGCTGGGCCGGGTAACGGCGAGACTGCTTGTAGGCCTGGTAGCTGCGCAGCCATTCGACATCGATCTGATGGACGATGGCCTGCGTGGTGTCGAGCAGCACCAACGTAGCGGACGAGACTCCGGTGCGGTTGTTGGCCGCGTCGAGCGCCCGCTTCGCCACATCGAGGCCCAAAACGCCCGTGTAGACAACCGTCACCAGATCGTGTCGACGGTCGACCGAAAGCTCGTATCCCGGGCCGTTCATCGGCAGGTCCCGCCTGTTCTGGCGTGTCGTTCCGAAGCGATGGATAGCACATTGAGACAGCGGCGTCGCCCCGCCGGGGGCGGCGGCAACGGTCCGCGACCGGCAGCGATCTCTCAGGCCATCGCCGGTTCGTTCAGCCTCAGCGGTGGCGCATCGCTCAGGAATTTCCGACCCTCGCTCCGTTTGACGGCGGTGGCGTCGTCATAGAGGAACGGGACAATCACGTAGCGCCGGCCGCGTGTCACCGGCGTTGCCTCGTGCAGCAGGGAGCACGAGAACACGACCGCCGCCCCGGTCGCCGGCTTGTAGGCGTATGATCCGTATTCCGGGAAACGCAGCGCGCCGCCGTCGTACTCATCGCTGTTGAGGTTGATGCTGACCGCGAAGACGCGGTGGGCGGTCGCCTTCGAGGTGTTGTCCCGGTGCTCGCTGAAGAAGCCCCGATCGGCCTCGTCGTAGCAGCCGATCATGTAACGCTCGATGCGGGTCGCGTTGTAGGCGTAGGCCTTGCGGATCTCCGGCACGATACGGTTGGTCACCGCCGAACGCAGGCGCTTCTGCAGGTCCGGGTCAGCGATATGGGCATCCCGGCGACGCTTGGTCCGCCGATCGAGGACGCCCTGCGTCCGCCCGTCGATGTCCCGCATGAACCCGCTTTCGACGCCGCCCTGCCGGTCGAAATAGTCGACGAACGTCCGACAGGTGGCGGCATCCATCACGTCCGGGACGATCAGGACCGGCGCCTGGTTCTGGATCTGGCTGTCCGCCTCGGGTGCGGTGAGTGTCTCCACGGCGGCACGCAGGCGCTCAGAGAGCCCCTCGACCGGCGAGACCTGGATCGCCGCATGCATGCGGAGGTTCCGCCGCGCCAGCAGCAGGCCGAGACGGAAGATCTTGGCACCTGGCGCCGACGATGCCGGCGTCGCGTCCATCCCGAATCGCTGGGCGATCTTCAGGTCGTCGTCCCAGAATATCGTGAAGCGGCTGCGCAGTTGCGCCAGGATCGGATCCGCCCGCGTGCGGCTGTCGGAGGTCACGACATAGACCAGGATCCGGCGCTTCCCAAGCCAGTCGGCCTCGGCGAGTAAAGCCTCCGCGACCTTGCGACCGAGGTCGCTGCGCACGGTTCCCACGAACGCCAGCAGGAACGAGCGACCGCCCAGCGCGCTGAATGCGAAATTCGAGTTGACGCTGCTGTCGGCCATGAACTCCGGCAGAAAGTCACCCGGGACGAAGTGCGGCATGGATTGCTCTCAGTTGGAAAGCGAGCGGGCGGCCCGAAGGGCGAGCCGGCGGACACTGGGTTCGGGGATCGAGCCGACCAGGGCAAAGGCGACACCATCCCGTTCGCCGAAGGCCACGGCGAGGCCGTCATGCGTGGTGACCCGCGGCACGGCGCCGTCGTTGGCGAGTGCGTCGAGGATCGGGGAATCCAGCGACAGCACCAGCGACAGTCGCCGCCCCTCGGGGTCGGTATAGAAGAACACCGCCGCCGGCCCGGTATCGGTTGCCGCGACGTCGACCCGCGACAGGGTGAAGCCGGCCTCGGTCAGGTCCGGCGGCGTGAGCTTGTGCGCGAACAGGCGTCCCAGGCTGTCGATGGCCGGCGCCGACGCCTCGAGCGAGAATCCCGGCGCCAGGGCGGTCACCTGGTGCACCTCCGCGGCCTCGTCGATGAAAGAGGACAGGGCGTCGGGCTGCGCCGCCCAGGACGCCGCAGCCCATCCGACTGCGGCGGCGGCAGCCAGCCCGGCGGCCTGCCGCCAGACCGCCGTCGGCCGCAGGACCCGCCGCCACGGCTCCCGCGCTACCGTCGCCGACCGCAGCGCCACGTCCAGGCGGTCGGCCAACCGCGCCAGCCGCGGCGGGACGTCGCCGAGATCGTCGCGTTCCGCCTGGGCGAGGTCCCGCAACGCTGCATGGTCGGCGAGCAACTCGTCGAGATGCCGGCGCAGTGCCGGATCGCCGGCTGCCATCCGTTCGACCACGGCCATGCGGTCGGGCGGCAGGTCGCCGTCGACGTAGGCGCTCAGTTCCGAGGCATCAATCGTCCTGGACATTGTGCCCTCCAACCACGCGAAGCGTGGCACGGGTGGATTTTTCGTTGCGGAGCGACCGCCGCAGGACCTCGCGTCCGCGCGCCAGCCGCGATCGGACGGTCCCGACCGGCAGTTCGAGGACGACGGCGGCCTCGTCGGTGGTCATGCCGTCGATCGAGACCAGCAGGATGACGCGGCGCTGGTCCTCCGGCAGTCGGTCGACGGCGGCCAGCGCGCGGCGCAGCTCGATCTGGGTCTCCTGGGCCGGAGGCGACGAATGACCGTCGTCCGCGTCGGTCTGGCTGACGGCCCGCCGGTGCCGTTCGGTGGCCCTGGTGCCGGACACGAAGGTGTTGTGCAGGATGCCGAACAGCCAGGCGCGCAGATCCGCGTCCGGGCGGAACTGTCCGGCGCGACGGATCGCCTTGGCGAGGGTTTCCTGGACCAGATCGTCGGCGTCGGCGGCGTCCCGACACAGGAAGCGGGCGTATCGGCGCAGCCGCTGCATATGCGCAACCACGTCCAGGTCTGTCATGCCCGCTTGTCCTTCGTGAGGAGCTTTCGGAACATATACGCCTGGGGCCGGCCGGCTTATCCGCAACCGGCGACGTGGGTGACGTTTTTTTCTAGGGTCGGGGAATTACCGCAGGGAATTATCGGAGGGCGGCGTTTATCCGGGCGAGGGTGTCGCCGCCGGGGCACAGCTCCTGTTCGTCGAGGCTGTTCAATGGCGCCTGTACGGTCCGCAGGCTGCCGTGCAGGTCGCGTGGCTGGGCATCGAGGTAGAGCAGGCCGGTCGCGACCTCACCGGCGCGCTCCTTCTCCTGGATATAGCCGAGTGCCGCCGCCTTGTCCGAGGGATCGTAGTCCGGCGCGATCTTGGCGAGCCGCAGCATGGTGCCGTTCGGCTGCATCACCTCGACGGTGGTGCCGGGCTCGTACTCGGTCGTGATCGGCTCCTGGCCGGTGATGAAGTCCAGCCGGTTCACCGCCTCGTTGTGCTCGCGCACGTAATCGTAGCTCCGGGTCGAGCCCTTGTGGTTGTTGAACGCCACGCAGGGCGAGATGACATCGAGGATGGCAGCTCCCGGATGGCTGATCGCCGCCTTGATCAGCGGCACAAGCTGGTGCTTGTCGCCGGAGAACGAGCGGGCCACGAAGGTGGCGCCCATCAGGATGGCGAGCGAGGCGAGGTCGATGCCGCTGTCGTTGTTGACGGCGCCCTTCTTGGCGACAGAGCCCTTGTCGGCGGTCGCCGAGAACTGGCCCTTCGTGAGGCCGTACACGCCGTTGTTCATGACGACGTAGACCATGTTCACGCCGCGCCGCATGACATGGGCGAACTGGCCGAGGCCGATGGAGGCGCTGTCGCCGTCGCCGGAGACCCCGAGATAGATCAGCTCGCGGTTGGCGAGGTGGGCGCCGGTCAGCACGCTCGGCATGCGGCCGTGCACGGTATTGAACCCGTGACTGGCACCGAGGAAATAGGTCGGCGCTTTCGACGAGCAGCCGATCCCGGACAGCTTGGCCACCCGGTGCGGCTCGATCGCCAGCTCGAAACAGGCCTGGACGATCGACGCGCTGATCGAGTCGTGCCCGCAGCCGGCGCACAGCGTCGACACCCGGCCCTCGTAGTCGCGACGGGTGAAGCCGACGCTGTTCTTCGGCAGGCTGGGATGATGCAGCCTCGGCTTGGTGATGTAGGTCATGTCATACGGCCCTCTCGAGGGGGACGACGTGGTACTGGGCAAGCCGCTGGCGGATCTCGCCGAGGATAAAATGCGCGGTGATCGGGGTGCCGTCGTAGTGCAGCACCGGCACCAGCCGGGCCGGGTCGATTTCGAGTTCGGTGGTCAGCATGTTGCGGATCTGGCCGTCGCGGTTCTGCTCGACCACGAATACCTTGTCGTGGTCCAGGATGAAGTCGCGCACCTGATCGGGGAACGGGAAGGCCCGTACCCGCATGGCGTCGACGTGCAGCCCGTCGGCCTGCAGCCGGTCGAGCGCCTCGGTCATCGCCGGGCTGGTCGAGCCGAAATACAGGGCGCCGTAGCGCGTCGACCGGGTGGCCGACCGGACGATCGGCTGCGGCACCAGGGTCTTGGCGGTGTCGAACTTGCGGAGCAGACGCTCCATGTTCTCGAGGTAGTCGTGGCCTTCCTCGGAGTAGCGGGCGTAGCGGTTCTTGGTGGTCCCGCGGGTGAAGAAGGCGCCCTTGCTCCTATGGGAACCGGGCAGGGTACGATACGGGATGCCGTCGCCGTCGACGTCGAGGTAGCGCCCGAACTCACGGCCGGCGTCCAGATCCTCCGCCGTCATCACCTTGCCGCGGTCCATGCGGCGGCTGTCGTCCCACTCGAACGGTTCGCACAGCCGGTGGTTCATGCCGATGTCCAGGTCGGTCATGACGAACACCGGGGTCTGCAGCCGGTCGGCGAGGTCGAGGGCGGCGGCCGAGAAGTCGAAGCACTCGCGAGGGTCCTCGGGAAACAGCAGCACGTGCTTGGTGTCGCCGTTCGAGGCGTAGGCGCAGGAGACCAGATCGGCCTGCTGGGTGCGGGTCGGCATGCCGGTCGACGGTCCGCCGCGTTGTACGTTGATGATGGTCGCCGGAATCTCGGCGAAGTAGGCGAGGCCGATGAACTCGGTCATCAGGCTGATACCGGGGCCGGAAGTCGAGGTGAAGGCCCGGGCGCCGTTCCAGCCGGCGCCGATCACCATGCCGATCGAGGCGAGCTCGTCCTCGGCCTGGATGACCGCGTATCTCGCCTCCTTGGTTTCGGGGTCGTGGCGGTAGCGCTTGCAGTAGGCGGCGAACGCCTCGGCCAGCGACGACGACGGCGTGATCGGGTACCAGGCGCAGACCGTCGCGCCGCCGTAGACGCAGCCGAGCGCCGCCGCGGCGTTGCCCTCGACGAAGATCCGGTCGCCGACCTTGTCGCGCGCTTCGACCTTGAGGCCGCAGATTTCCGGCTTCAGGTTCCGCATCACCCAGTCGCGCCCCAGGTGCAGCGCCTTCACGTTGGAATCGATCAGCGCTTCCTTGCCCTTGAATTGCTCGCCGAACAGTGACTCGATGACCTTCGGGTCGATGCCGAGCAGCACCGACAGGGCGCCCACGTAGATGATGTTCTTGAACAGCTGACGCTGGCGCGGGTCGGAGTAGGTGGCGTTGGTGATCTCGGTCAGCGGCACGCCGATGATGGTGATGTCGTCGCGGAACATGCTCGACGGCATCGGCCTGGTCGAATCGTAGAACAGGTACCCGCCGGGGGCGAGTTCGGTGACGTCCTGCCCCCAGGTCTCGGGGTTCATGGCGACGATCATGTCGATCCCGCCGCGGCGGCCGAGATAGCCGTCCTCGGACACCCGTACCTCGTACCAGGTCGGAAGACCCTGGATGTTGGACGGGAATATGTTGCGCGGGCTGACGGGTACGCCCATGCGCAGGATCGACCGGGCGAACAGCTCGTTGGCGGATGCCGAACCGGAGCCGTTGACGTTCGCGAACTTGACGACGAAGTCGTTGGTCGCAGCGAGGCCGGTCGCTGTCAGTGCTTGCCGCATGCGTGTTCCGCGTGGGTCATTTCGATGAGGTACTTCCGCATGTCCCAGGCTCCTGTCGGGCAGCGTTCGGCGCATAGCCCGCAGTGCAGGCAGACATCTTCGTCCTTGGCCATGATCCGGCCGGTCTTCAGCCCGTCGCCGACATAGAGGTCCTGCGCCAGGTTGATGGCAGGCGCGCTCAGCCGGTTGCGGACATCGGTTTCCTCACCGTCCTCGGTGAAGGTGATGCTGTCCATCGGGCAGATGTCGACGCAGGCATCGCACTCGATGCAGAGCTGCGGCGTGAACACCGTCTGGATGTCGCAGTTCAGGCAGCGCTGCGCCTCCTTCCAGGCGAGTTGCACGTCGAAGCCGAGCTCGACCTCGGCCCGGATGTCGCGCAGCGACTCCTCCTTGGGCCGGTGCGGCACCTTGAACCGGGCGTCGAGCGCGATGTCGTTGTCGTAGCTCCACTCGTGGATGCCCATCTTCTGGCTGACGACATCGACCGCTGGCGCTGGCCGCAGCGCCGGATCGCCGCCTTCCAGGGCGGTGTGGATCGACACGGCGGCGTCGTGGCCGTGCGCCACCGCCCAGATGATGTTCTTCGGCCCGAACGCCGCGTCGCCACCGAAGAACACCTTCGGGTGGGTAGACCGCATGGTCGCCTCGTCGACCTTCGGCATGCCCCAGCGGTCGTCGAACTCGATGCCGATGTCGCGCTCGACCCACGGGAACGAGTTCTCCTGGCCGACCGCCACCAGCACGTCGTCGCATTCGAAGAACGGATCCGGCTCGCCGGTGGGCACCAGCTTGCGGCGGCCGTTGGCGTCGTACTCGGCCTGCACCTTCTCGAAGGTCATGCCGACCAGCCGTCCGCCCTCGTGCACGAAGCTCTTCGGGACCAGGAAATTGAGGATCGGAATGTCCTCGGAGATCGCGTCCTCCTTCTCCCAGGGCGACGCCTTCATCTCCTCGAACCCGGATCGCACGATCACCTTGACGTCGTCGCCGCCGAGCCGGCGGGCGGTGCGGCAGCAGTCCATTGCGGTGTTACCGCCGCCCAGCACGATCACCCGCTTGCCGATCTTGTCGACATGGCCGAACGATACCGACGACAGCCAGTCGATGCCGATGCTGATGTTGGCCGCCGCCTCCTGGCGACCCGGGATGTCCAGGTCGCGGCCGCGCGGCGCGCCGGAGCCGACGAACACCGCGTCCCAGCCCTCGGCGATCAGGCCCTTCAGGCTGTCGATCCGGCGCTGTTCGAAGCTGATGTTGCCGATCCCGGTGATATAGCCGACCTCGTCGTCGATCACCGATTCCGGCAGCCGGAAGCGCGGGATCTGGGTGCGGATCATGCCGCCCAGCTTCGGGTCCTGGTCGACGACCGTGATTTCGTAGCCGAGCACTGCCAGGTCGCGTACGACCGTCAGCGAGGCCGGTCCACCGCCGATGCATACGATCCTGCGGCCATTGCTGGCCGGCGCCGAGGGCAGGCGGCCATTGAGGGATTCCTTGTTGTCGGCGGCGACCCGCTTCAGCCGGCAGATCGCCACCGGCTCCTTGCGCGACCCGACGACATCTTCGTCCTCGACCCGGCCGCGACGGCAGGCCGGCTCGCACGGCCGGTCGCAGGTCCGCCCGAGGATTCCGGGGAACACGTTGGACTTCCAGTTGACCATGTACGCGTCGGTAAATCGCCCATGGGCGATCAGCCGGATGTATTCCGGTACCGGGGTGTGGGCCGGGCAGGCCCACTGGCAATCCACGACCTTATGGAAGTAACTCGGGTCTGCGATATCCGTGGCCCGCAAGGCCTAATCCTCCCCACCTGCGGTGGCACTTCGGCTCGGCTGGATGCAAGCCTTCGCGAGAGGAGTAGGAACCCGCATAGCACGCCACGTCAAGCCGTTGACGGCTGTCTATCGCGTCAGTAATTCTGACTTAGTTCGGCCCCGCGACGGAACGTGACCGCTGGTCGCACCCGGTGGGCGCCGCCCGGGCGCCGCCTTGGACCCAGGATGCGATGCCGCAATGGCCTGCCGCTGCCATGGCAATGGTCTGCCCAGGTCGCGGCAACGGGCCTATAGTCCGCGGACCGGGGCCCGGTTTCGGGCCAGATCCGACCCTGACGACAGGAATCAGAGCGATGATCCGCAAGACGGACTTCTACATTGACGGCGCCTGGGTGGCACCCCTTGCCGCGAATGAACTCGACGTCATCAATCCGGCCGACGAGACCGCCTTCGCCACCATTTCGCTGGGCTCGGGCGGTGACGTGGACCGGGCCGTGGCCGCCGCACGCGCCGCCTTCCCGGCGTGGAGCATGACGACTCGCGAGGAGCGGCTGGCGCTGCTCGAGAAGCTGGCCGACGTCTACAAGGCGCGTTCCGCCGATATGGCCAAGACCATCAGCCAGGAGATGGGCGCGCCGATCACCCTGGCGACCCGCGCCCAGGCCGCTGCCGGCCTCGGCCATATCAAGGCGTTCATCGCGGTGCTCAAGGACTTCGTCTTCGAGCACCCGCTGCGCGACGACGCCCGCGGCGAGCATATCATCCACGAGCCGATCGGGGTCTGCGGCCTGATCACGCCGTGGAACTGGCCGATGAACCAGGTGACCCTGAAGGTCGTCCCGGCGCTCGCGGCCGGCTGCACGGTGGTCCTGAAGCCGTCCGAGGTCTCGCCGCTGTCGGCGATACTGTTCGCGGAGATCGTGCACGAGGCCGGCTTCCCGAATGGCGTGTTCAACTTGGTCAACGGCGACGGCCCGACCGTCGGCGAGGCGATGTCCCGGCATCCGGGCATCGACATGATGTCGTTCACCGGCTCGACCCGGGCCGGCACCGCGGTCACCAGGGCCGCCGCCGACACCGTCAAGCGGGTTACCCTGGAACTCGGCGGCAAGTCGCCGAACATCGTGTTCGCCGACGCCGACCTGCAGAAGCTGGTGACCGCCACCGCGGCGCACTGCTTCAACAACACCGGGCAGTCCTGCAATGCGCCGACCCGCATGCTGGCCGAGCGGTCGGTCTATGACCAGGTGGTCAAGATTGCCGTCGAGACCGCGGAGAACACCAAGGTCGGCAACCCGGCCGAGGAGGGACCGCATATCGGTCCGTTGGTATCCGAGACCCAGTACAACAAGGTCCAGGGCCTGATCGAGAAGGCGATCTCCGAGGGTGCAAGGCTGGTGGCCGGCGGTCCCGGCCGGCCGGAAGGCTTCAACCGCGGCTACTTCGTGCGGCCGACGGTGTTCGCTGATGTCACCAACGACATGACCATCGCCCGCGAGGAGGTGTTCGGCCCGGTGCTGTCGATCCTCGCGTTCGACAGCGAGGACGAAGCGGTCAGGATCGCCAACGACACTCCCTACGGCCTGTCGTCCTATGTCCAGACCGGCGACCCGGAGCGGGCCCGCCGTGTGGCCCGGCAGATGCGGTCCGGCATGGTCCACGTCAACGGGGCGGCGCGCGCCTCCGGCAGTCCGTTCGGCGGCTACAAGCAGTCCGGCAACGGCCGCGAGGGCGGCAAGTGGGGCCTCGAGGACTTCCTGGAGGTCAAGGCGGTCGCCGGTTGGCCGCTCAGCGACTGAGCGCGACGGGCCTGTCCCGATACGGCGGGTCGGTCCGGGCTCTCCTCCGGACAGGATCCGGGGTCGCCCGGGATGACGGTTTGAGAGAACACGGCGGAGGGAGGCCACTCTCGCCTTGTCGTCATCCCGGAGAGCCCCGGGCCTGGTCCGGGGCGGCTCCGGAATCCACGGGGCGGCGGATGACCGGCTTGCCGCCTCACGCCCGGCCGGCGAAGGCGTCCAGGCCGCGCGCATAGGCCGGTTGGGTCTGGGCCGGATTGCGGTTGACCAGTGGCCGTGCGAACAGCGGGTGGGTCAGGCTGCGCACCTCGTGCTCGACGGAGAACAGCGTGTCGCCGCTCTGCAGGTCGACGATGTCCTCGAACCGCCATTCGTGCTGCCCGGTCTCGACCGACACCAGGTTGCGCTCGCCCAGCTTGCGATAGGGCGACGAGAAGTCGGCGATGTAGATCGCCACGTGGTGGCCGTCGTAGTCCGGCAGCGGCTGGTCGGTCTCGCGGAATCGCAGGGTCTGGTGGGCGCCGGCATGCACGAAGGCGCAGGGTACCCCGTCCGGCTCCTCGACCCGCGACGGCGCGCCCAGGATCGCCTCGTAGAACGCCGCGATGCGGTCGGCGGTACCGGCCGGCACGTCGAACTCGACATAGGGCATGCCCAGGTCGACCGGCCCGAATGCCGGGTCCGGGGCATGGCAGCGAAACCGGTTGCCCCAGGGGCAGGTCGCCTCCAGCAGGCCGGCGTTGCGCCGGAAGCCGAAGGCGGTGTCCTTCAGGTCGCCGCGCAGGCCGGCGAGCGACTCCTCGGCGTGGTCGAGGTCTGGCAGCACCAGGCCGACGGTGCCCCGCAACCGCTGCGCCACCGGCTGGCGTGACGGCAGGTGCATCTGGCTGCGGCCGATGTTGACCCACATGTTGGTGGTCCCGACCATCAGATACGGGTCGCGCGTCAGGCCGAGACCGACGACATAGAACAGGGTCGCGAGGCGTTGGTCCGGGATCAGCAGGTTGACGTGCTCGAGATGCACGATGTTGCCCACATCCTCGCGGGCCCGGTCGTAGGGGGCATCCATGGCGTCCTCCGGCATTGCGGCCGATGCGTGTGCGATACTCTAGCCCGCCGGGCTCGGCTGCGCACCGGCCCGTGCGTGCAGGCTATCGACGCCGGGAGGAAAGGATCGCCAGCACGAAGCTGAGCCCGCCGACCGCCACCAGGGACAGCACCGTCAGCCTGACCATGTCGTAGCCGCCGACCGTCCAGATCGCCGCCGCCAGGGTCGGCGCGATCGCGGTGGCCCCCATGAACGGCAGTGCCAGCGCGCCGGAGATCGCGCCGAAGCCGGTGCGGCCCAGCAGGTTCGCGGTCACCACCGGCCGGGTGATGCTGGTCACCCCGTAGCCCGAGCCCTGCAGCAGCACGAACACGAACAGCAGCATGGGGATGGCGCCGGCGCCGATCAGCGCGGTCGAGGCCGCCAGCATGAAGACGAAGGACAACCCGCAGATCACGTTCATGGACACCCGCTGCTCGACCGCCATCATCGCCAGCCGCCCGGCGACCTGCATGGGGCCGATGCAGGATGCGGCGAGCACCGCCAGGGCCGGCGAGATGCCGCGCTCGTCGAGCATCGGCAGCAGGTGGGTGATCAGGATGCCGTGGGTCAGCGCGATCATCGCGAACGCCACCGCGAGCAGCCAGAACACCGGCCGCCGCATCGCCGCCCGCAGCCCTTCGCCGTCCCTGCCGGCATCGGGCCCGCTGGTGGTGGCGGCTGGAGTTTCCGGGACCGGTCGGGTGCCGTAGCCGAACAGCGGGACGGCGATCAGCAGGATCGCCGCCGCGAATCCGCCGGTGGCGACCCGCCAGCCGTACAACTCGGCCAGCAGGTTCGCGACCGGGAACGACACGGTACCGGCCAGGCCGGCGATCAGGGTGATGCGGGTGATCGCCTTGCGGGCGGCGCCGCCGCGGCTCCGGGTCAGGAAGGCGAAGCATGGCTCGTACAGGCAGGCCGCCATGCTGGCGCCGAGCCCGATCCAGAGCGCGTAGAACTGCCAGACCGCGTGGGTCAGGCTGATAGCGCCGATCAGGATGCCGGCGCAGATCGAGCCGCCGATCAGCAGCCGGCGTCCGTGGCCGGCGTCGATCAGCCGGCCGGCTACAGGCGCGCAAACCGCCGAGGTGACGAGGGCTGCGGTAAACGCGCCCGACAGCGTGGTCTTCTCCCAGCCGAGATCCCCCTCCCAGTGCTTCAGCAGGGCCGGGAAGATGTAGAACACCCCTGCCCAAACGATGGTTTCGGCGAAGGCGAGGGCGAGGACGGTGCGACCCGGCGAGACAGATCGGGACGAGGCGGGCTGGATCTGGGCGGTCAAGGAAACGGACTCCGGCGGGCGGTTGGCTCATCCTTCCACGGCACCGGCACCGGCGTCCATGCGCGGATTCTCGATGGACGACATATTATTCCGAAGATCTTAGGAATACCGTTGATCGCCGGTCCGGAATGACCTATGTTGCCGATATGGACATCAAGACCACCGCGACGCGCCTTGAGGCGCTGGGCAACGAGACCCGGCTGGAAGTGTTCCGGATTCTGGTCCGTGCCGGCCGCGACGGCCTTCCGGTCGGAGAACTGCAGCGCCGCACCGGCAGCGCGCGCTCGACCCTGTCGCACCACCTGCACAAGCTGATCGCTGTCGGTCTGGTCCATCAGGAGCGCGACGGCACAACGCTGCATTGCCACGCCAACTACGCCGCCATGGACGAGACCCTGGGCTTCCTCAACCGCGAGTGCTGCGCCGATGCCGGGCGTTGCGATGCCAAGGACGCGGCGGCTTGACTTTTTTTGCCGAAATATGTCGAAATTCTTGGGAATAACGGAGAAACTCCCATGACTGAGATCGCCCTCGCCACAAGACGGCTCGCCGGTCGGATCGACCCGGTCGTGCTGGCGGTACTGCTGGCCTTTGCCCTGCTGGCCGCGCTGGCGCCGGCGCAAGCGCTGGAAAGCCTGCGGTTCACCGGCAACGCCCTGGTCGGGGTGTCGGTGTTCCTGGCCCTGTCGATCGGGGTGGCCGCCTATGCCAAGGCGAGCGGCGCCGACGCGCTGATCGCGCGGGCCTTCACCGGCAACCTGCCGACCATGGTGGTGCTGGCCGCCCTGATGGGGGCGCTGTCGCCGTTCTGTTCCTGCGGGGTGATCCCGTTGATCGCCGCACTGCTGGCGATGGGCGTGCCGCTGGCCCCGGTGATGGCGTTCTGGCTGGCCTCGCCGATCATGGACCCGTCGATGTTCTTCCTGACCGCCGGGACGCTCGGCATGTCCTTCGCCATCTACAAGACCGTGGCGGCGGTGGCGATCGGCCTGCTTGGCGGCTTCGGGACCGCCGCGATCGGCCGGGCCGGCCTGTTCGCCGAGCCGCTGCGCGAAGGCGTCGGCAACGGCGGCTGCGGTGCCTCGTCGATCCGCATCCCGAAGCAGGTGGCCTGGCGGTTCTGGGACGAGCCGGCGCGCCGCGAGCGGTTCGCGAAGAACGCCCTCGACAACACCCTGTTCCTCGGCAAGTGGCTGGCCATCGCGTTCTTCCTGGAGAGCCTGATGCTGGCCTATGTCCCGGCCGAGCTGGTGAGCGGCATGATCGGCGGCGACGGCTGGCTGACGGTGCTGGGTGCCACCGCCGTCGGGGTGCCGGCCTATCTGAACGGCTACGCCGCCCTGCCGCTGGTCGGCGGGCTGATCGAGCAGGGCATGGCGCCGGGTGCCGGCATGGCGTTCCTGCTGGCCGGCGGGGTCAGTTCGATCCCGGCGGCGATCGCGGTCTGGGCGCTTGCCCGGCCGCCGGTGTTCGCCGCCTATCTCGGCTTCGCCTTCATCGGCGCCTTCGCCATGGGCGGGATCTACGGTCTGGTGGTCTGACGCCAGGCGGTCCGTCGGCAGCCGGCTGATCGCGACGACGAGCGACGGAAACACGATCCGATCCCGTTTGAGGATCGGATCGATTTCGTCGAAGGATCACCGTCGTCATGAAAAAGCGTCGTCTTGTCCGCTGGGCACTGTCCGCGATCGCTCTGGTCGGCGCCTTGGGTTCCGTCTGGTTCGTGTTCGGCGACCCGGAACCGGCCGGCGCCCAGTACCGGACCGCCGTCGCCGCGGTCGACACGGTCGAGAGTGCGGTGACCGCGCTCGGTACCCTCGAGCCGAAGGAATCGGTCGACGTCGGTGCCCAGGTCTCGGGCCAGCTCCAGGTGCTGCATGTCGAGGCCGGCGACCGGGTCGCCAAGGGCGACCTGCTGGCCGAGATCGACGCCCGGGTGCTGAAGGCCAAGGTCGACGCCGGCCGGGCCGGGCTGAAGGAATTGGAAGCGACGCTCGCCCAGCAGCATGCCGAATCCCGGCTCGCCAAGGCCCAGGCAGCCCGTAACCAGCGGCTGCTCAAGGCCGATGCCATTGCCCGCCAGGACGCCGAGATAACCGACGTGGCGCTGCTGGTGGCGAACGCGAAGATCGCCCAACTCGAGGCGCAGATCGAGAAGGCGAAGTCGACCCTGGAGGGCGACCTTGCCAGCCTCGGCTACACCCGGATCTACGCGCCGATCGCCGGCACGGTAACCGACGTGGTGGCGTTCGAAGGCCAGACCCTGAACGCCAACCAGACGGCGCCGACCATCCTGACGATCGCCGACCTGTCGGTGATGACGGTGAAGGCCGACGTGTCGGAGGCCGACGTTACGCGCCTGCGACCGGGGATGGAGGCGTACTTCGCCACCCTCGGCCAGCCCGACAGGCGCTGGACCTCGACGGTTCGTCAGGTACTGCCGCAGCCGGAGATCCTGAACGACGTAGTCCTCTACAAGGCCCTGCTCGACGTCGAAAACGACGGTGGGGCGTTGCTGCCTTCGATGTCGGCGCAGGTGTTCTTCGTCCTCGGCAAGGCTGCCGACGTTGTTACGGTGCCGTTGGCCGCGCTGCGCCAGCGCACGCCGGCCGCCGGGAAACCGGCGCCGTCGTCGTTGCTGGGCGCCAGCCAGGCGGTGGCGGCCGACCCCGAGCCGCGGCAGCGGCTGCATGCGGCCTATGCGGAACTCGAGAATCAGGTCGGGGACCGGCGCGGCGCGGCACGTGGCATGGTGCTCATCGTCGATCCGCAAGGCGTCGTCAGGCCGCGTGCGGTGCTGGTCGGCCTGAAGACCAGGATCGCTGCCGAGATCGTCGCCGGCCTGCAGCCGGGCGAGACCATGGTCGTCGGTGAAGCGCCGGCGGGTGCCGGCTCCAAGGGTGGTGGCGTCGCCGGGATCGCCCGGGCGTTCGGCGGGGGACGGCGATGACCGGCCCGATAGCGCTGATCGACCTGGCGGATGTGGCGCGCGTCTACCGCAGCGGCGACACCGAGGTACGCGCCCTGGACGGCGTGTCGCTGCGCATCGACCGTGGCGAGTTCGTCGCGATCATGGGGCAGTCCGGGTCCGGCAAGTCGACCCTGATGAACATCCTTGGCTGCCTGGACCGGCCGAGCGCCGGTTGCTACCGCGTCGCCGGCGCCGACGTGGCGGCACTCGGGCCCGACGAACTGGCGGCATTGCGACGCCGGACCTTCGGCTTCGTGTTCCAGCGCTACAACCTGCTCGCGACCTCGACCGCCGCCGAGAACGTCGAGATGCCGGCGATCTACGCCGGAGTGCCGGCCGAGGAACGTCAGGCCCGGGCCCTCGAACTACTGGCCGAACTCGGCCTCGGCGACCGGACCAGCCATCGGCCGGGCCAGTTGTCCGGCGGGCAGCAGCAGCGGGTATCGATCGCCCGAGCCCTGATGAACGGCGCCGACGTGATCCTGGCCGACGAGCCGACCGGGGCATTGGACAGCCGGTCGAGTGCCGAGGTCATGGCGCTGCTGAAGCAGCTGCACGCCCGCGGCCACACGGTCATCGTCATCACCCACGATCCCGAGGTTGCGGCGCACGCCGACCGCCGGATCGATATCGGCGACGGCCGGGTCGTCGGCGATACCGGAGCGGTCGCGGTCGCCGGGGCGGCGGCCGAGGCGGGCGGCGCCGGTCTCGCGGACCGGGTCGCGGCGACCACGTCGCAGGTGACCGAGGCGGTGAAGACCGCGTTCCGGTCGCTGCGCGCCAACCTGTTCCGGACCGCGCTCACCCTGTTGGGCGTGGTGATCGGCGTGGCCGCGGTGGTGGTCATGCTGGCGATCGGAGAAGGCAGCCAGCGCGACGTGATGGCCCGCATCGAGTCGATGGGCTCCGACCTGCTGTTCGTGCGCCCCGGCGCTCCCGGAACCCGGCCGAGCGGCGACGTCGCTACCCTGACGCCGGCCGATGCGGTGGCACTCGGCGAACTCGGTAACGTCCTGGCGGCGGTGCCGGAGCGTGACGGCTCGAAGACCATCCGGCACGGCGCCGTCGACTACCGGACCTCGGTCCGCGGCACCTCCGCGGACTTTCCGGTGGCGCGCAACTGGGCCCTGCTGGATGGCGTGTTCTTCAGCGAGGACGACGTCCGGTCCTACGCCGCGGTCACGGTGCTCGGCCGCACTGTCGCCAACAACCTCTTCCCGGACGGCGAGAGCCCGGTCGGGTCGTACGCGCTTATGGGCGGGGTGCCGTTCCTGGTGATCGGCGTGCTCGAGCCGAAGGGCGCGACATCCTGGGGACAGGACCAGGACGACATCGCCCTGGTGCCGGTCTCGACCGGCTTCGTGCGGCTGTTCGGGCAGCGCTACCTGTCCAGCATCGTGGTCCGGGTCGCCGACACGGCGATCGTCGGCGACACCGAGGCGGCGGCGAGGGACCTGCTCCTGGCGCGTCACGGGGTCGAGGACTTCCAGCTGCGCAACACCGCTTCGCTGTTGCAGACCGTGGAGGGTACCCAGCGGACCTTCACCCTGCTGCTGGCCTCGGTGGCGGCGATCTCGCTGCTGGTCGGCGGCATCGGCGTGATGAACATCATGCTGGTCAGCGTGAGCGAGCGGACCCGCGAGATCGGCATCCGCATGGCCACCGGTGCCCGCCGCCGCGACATCATGGTGCAGTTCAACGTCGAGTCCCTGGTGGTCGGCGGCCTCGGCGGCCTGCTGGGCGTGACATTCGGCTTTGTCGCCGCGATGGCGTTGGAGCGGTTCGGCATCGCCACCGTCCTCAATCCGGAGCCGGCAGGGCTGGCGTTGACCTGCGCGCTGCTGACCGGGCTGGTGTTCGGCTGGCTTCCGGCCCGGCAGGCGGCCCGCCTCGATCCCGTTACCGCGCTCGCCTCGGAGTAACGCCATGCGCAAGCCTGTTGCCGCCTTCATGATCCTGTTGCTCGCCGGGTGCTCGTTGCCGGGTGCCGAGCCGCCGGAAGCCACCGTCGTGCCGGCGTCCTTCCAGGCTGCGGCCGGAGCGTTCCCGGAGGACCCGGCGCCGGCGCTCGAGCGAGCCTGGTGGACCGCGTTCGAGGACCCGACGGTCGATTTCCTGGTGGCGCGGGCCATGGCCGCCAACCAGGACCTGGAAGCCGGCGTGCAGCGGGTGGCGCAGGCCAGGGCGCAGGTCCGGGTGGCCGGGGCCAGCCTGTCGCCCCAGGTCGATGCTTCCGGATCGGCCGCGCGCGACTACAGCAACCGATCCGCCCTGTCGTGGAGCGGCGAATCCTCCGATACGTCCGCCTCCGCCGGCCTGTCGGTCGGCTACGAGGTCGACCTGTTCGGCGCCAACCGCGCGTTGCGGGCTGCCAGCGAAGCCGACCGCGAGAGCCAGCGCCAGGCGTTCCGGGCGCTGGCCCTGACGGTGCAGGGCGATACCGTGGCCACCTATGTCGACCTGCTGGCGGCAAGGGCCCAGCTGGCAGTGTCGCGCGACAGCCTGGCAGCCCAGGAGCGGGTGCTGCAACTGGTCGAAACCCGCTACGACCAGGGTGCGGTCTCCGGCTTCGACCTGACCCGGCAGCGCAGTGCCGTCGCCTCGTCGCGCGCCGGAATTCCGTCGCTCGAGGAAGCCGTGGACCGCCTGCGGAATGCCCTGGCGATCCTGCTGGGACGGCCGCCGGAGGGCTTCGAGGTGGCGGCCGCCGACCTTTTTGTCCTGGTGCCACCGTCGATCGCTCCCGGGCTTCCGGCCGACCTGCTGCTGCGGCGACCGGATCTGCTGGGTGCCGAGGCCGACCTGCGGGCGGCCGACGCCGATGTCTCGGCTGCGCGCGCCGCGTTCTTTCCGCGGCTCGACCTGTCGGCCGCGCTGTCGGGCATCGACCTGACCGGTGGGGCCGGAATCGCGGCGTCGCTCGCCTCCGGCCTGACCGCGCCGATCTTCAGCGCAGGCCGCCTGGAAGGGGCGCTGGAGGGCAGCGAGGCCCGGCACGCCGAACTGGTCGCGACCTACCGCCAGCGAATCCTGGGCGCCCTCGGCGAGGTCGAGAGCGCCCTGCTGGCGACTGCCTCTGCCGATCGACGCGAGGAACTGTACCGGACTGCCGCCGAGCAGGCGGCACTGGCCCTGCAGACCGCCGAGCTGCGCTACGCGACCGGCGCCGAGGACCTGCTCAGCGTGCTGGACGCCCAGCAGTCGCTGTTGGACGCCAACGCCGCGCTGGTGTCGGCCCGTCAGGCCCGGCTGACAGCCTCGGTCGACCTGGTGCGGGCGCTCGGCGGTGGCTGGACGCCCGATCCGGAGGCGCGGATCGCCCAGGTGCTCCCACCGCCGGACGGCAGCGCACGGCGTGCGAGACCGTGAAGGGTGTCTCCCGGGCGGTGTATCGCAAGGCGCTGGCCGGACGAGGTGTCGGAACATTGTGGCTACCGCACCGTGTAGCCGCTGACATTGGCATTGAAGGCGATGGAGATGCGCTCGCCGTGGCCGTGGAACGGCATCACGGAGTGCTGGATCCAACTCGGGAACAGGATGAACTCACCGGCCGCCGGCGTCACGGCCATCGCCGAACCGGAGCGGTAGCCGGGAATCGGCATGTTGGCGGATGGCCGCGGGTCGAGGAACTCGATCGCGCCGTTCAACTCGGACCCGGGGTCGGGATCGCCCAGGCCGACTTAGTACACGCCGGACCAGTGGCTGCCGGGGTGGTCGTGGACGCGGTTGAAGTCGCCGTGCCGGTTGACGTTGGCCCAGCCGCTCACGCCTAGCTGGCCGTCTATGCGGGAGACGTCGCCGCCGGCCGGCCCGGCCATGACGAAGCGCATCAGCGACACGATGTGGCGGCGCAGGGCGACCACGCAGGGTTCCGTGCCGTCCAGGAGGTCCGGCCGCGACTGCCAGCCGCCGACGTTGCTGTGGTGCGCCTCGGGGCCCAGGTCGCTGCGCGCCAGGATCAGGTCGCGGAGCGCCTCGTTCAGCGCCTCCGGGTCCGGCGCCCGCCATCTGACCATGGGCATGGCAAAATACCAGTCGATGTCGGGCGGCTGGCCGCTTGCGGCCGCCGTGTCCGGACAGTGGCCGTGGTCGACCGTCAGCCCCGCTTGATCTGCCGACATCGGAAACGATCCGATCCCGTGACACACCAACACACCCGCGTATCATACGCCCGGCGGTGGGGACCGGCCATGGGCATCGCGACGATCCCGCGGGACCATGCCGGTTGACCGTGCCGCGCCGGCGGCCGACCCTTGCGGCGAGTGGTCTCCGAACCCGCGCGATCCCAGACCGGAGTTTCCGATGAGCGTCGCCATGCAGCTTTCGAACACCTCCGCCGAGCCGCTGACCACCACCGGTCGGTTGGCCGCCTTCGTGGCCGACGCCGCGGTCGGCGACCGGACCCTGAAGGCGGCGACGCCGATCGTCCTGGACACCCTGGCGGTCACCATGGCGGGCGGCGCCGAGCCGGCGGTGCGGGCGCTGGCCGCGACCCTGGTTCCCGAAGCCGGCGACGACGCGGTCCCATCGTTCTGGACCGCCGATCGCTATCGCCGGGACGATGCGGCGCTGCTGATCGGCATGGCGAGCCACGTCCTGGATTACGACGACGTCAGCGTGCTGGCGATGTGCCATCCCAGCGTCCCGGTGCTGTCGGCGCTGCTGGCGGCCGCCGACCGGCGGCGGCTTTCGGGTCGGGCGCTGCTGGAGGCGTTCGCGATCGGAACCGAGGTGCTGATCCGGCTGGGGCAGGCCATGGGGTTCCGGCACTACGCGCTCGGCTTCCACGCCACCGCTACGCTCGGCACGGTCGGGGCGGCGGCCGCCTGCGCCCGGCTGCTCGGGCTCGACCGGGAGCAGACCGGCCATGCGCTGTCGATCGCTGCCAGCATGGCGTCGGGGCTGCGGGCCAATTTCGGCTCGATGGTGAAGTCGCTGCATGTCGGGATCGCCGCCGGAAACGGCCTGAAGGCGGCGCGGCTGGCGGCCGGCGGCATCGAGGGCGCGGCCGACGCCTTCGACGGCGAGGGCTATCTGCATGCCTTCAGCGGCGGCCAGGTCACGGCCTGGCCGGACGGGCTCGACCTGGGGACACCGTTCGCGATCGTCGAGCCGGGTTTCGAGCAGAAGCGCTACCCGTGCTGCTACATGCTGCACAAGATCATCGAGGCGACCCTGGCGCTGCGACGGGACAGCGGTCTCGGCCTGGACGACGTCCGGTCGGTTTCGGTGGACATGCCGAGCGGCGCCACCAAGCCGCTGATCCACCCGTACCCGCGGTCGGGTATGAACGCCCTGTTCAGCGCGCCCTATGCCGTCGTCGCCGGGCTGACCGACGGGCGGATCGATCTGCGCAGCTTCACCGACGGCGCGGTCGGTCGCACCGAGGTGCAGGGCCGCCTTCGCGACGTGACGGTGGTCGAGGACGATGCCCCACCGAAGCAGGGGGCTGAGGTTGGCGCCGCACCGGTGACGGTCACCCTGCACCCGCTGGCGGGCGAACCGGTGTCGCGCAGCGTCACCGCGCTGCCGGGCTCGCTCCAGGACCCGATCACGCCGGCCCAGGCGCGGGCGAAGTGGGCCGACTGCCTGCTGCGCGCCAACCCCGGGGCCGATGCGGCGGCGGTCGACCGGCTGTTCGACGAGGGCATCGCTCTCGCCGACGCGTCGGCGGTCAACGGCTGGCTCGAGGAGCTTGCCGCCACGGTACGACGGGTCTGAGCGGCAGGCAAGTGTACATTTAAAATCACTAACATATTGGTTACGTAACCATTAACGAAATAGTATTTCTTGAAATAAACTGTGGCGTTTTTTTGATGTTTCCTGATGTTAGGTGCTGAATAAACACGCCATTGTTGGGCGCTAGATCGATATCAGAGAGATAATGTTTTATACTTTGATTTATTGCACTGTCGGATCTAATAATAGGTGCGATTTCTTCAAATTTGTCCCTTATTTGCACAATAATACGCAAGCAATCTTCTCCAAGCGCTGGGTCTACCAGGAACCCTGGTCGCTCCATGATCAGACGAGATATAAATATTCTGCAAAACCGGCCGTCTTTACTGCTGAAATCAAGCTCCTCGTTCACAAGTTTATGTAGTCTTTCGTTAGGATCAGATGAGAGAGAGATCATGATCGATAGCTCGTTTGGTAAGTTGGAGGCATCGAGCTTGAGTTTGTTTAGCGATCCCAATCGAGAAAGGTAGTCGGCCACCAAATATTCTTGAATACTCTTATGCACAAACTCGAATTCATCGTGTCCAGTTTTTCGAAAAATGCTAGTAGTTGCTTCGATATCAGATACTACCATTGTTGCTTCGTTCGACGGCAGGTGAAATTTACTGTAAACGTTGTTGTAAACAATTCTACAAGCACGAGAATCAAATCGAAGAGAGTTTCCGTTTGTTGTTCTGTGCAGCTCGAATGCAAAAGAAGAAAGAAATTCAAATTTTGCCTCTGGTGTAAGGTTTGAATATTTAGAACTCCGATCAATTCCGCGTTGTGCGTCCCATTCTTCAAGATAAAGAGCTATAGCTTTTTTATAAATAGATTTTGGCTGATCAGGCAGCCTTCCATATTTTTCAAAAATACTTAGCAAAATTGACAGCGTTAGTGGTTTAGAGCATAAATCAAAATAGGTATTTTTCGATATACTTGAAATAAAGTTGTTAAATTGCTTGTCATCAGACAGCCAGTTTCTTGATAGTGTACTTATTTGATCTGAAGTTAACGGAAATAGTTGAAGAACTCGAAAATTCGGCAGATCCTGCTCTATTTCTCCAGTTCGACAGGTAAGAAATGTTGAGAATGCAAATTGAAAATTTTGTATTCTTTTTGTTTTTTTCTTAAGGCCAACCTGTAGTGCAGAATTTGGTTCTAATAAAGAGTTCGCATTGTATTCCGATTTATCGTTGTTCATGGATATTCCGGTAGATTCATCTGGAACCTCAGCAGTGTTAATTTTTACCCCTTTGTTCGATAGCTCAATAATATCACGAATATAATTTCCAATATACGTATCAGGCGCCTCATCAATTCCATCCAAAAATAGAATCGCATTTAGATCGGACAACACGCGTGCTAAGATATTTATTTTGTACTCCCGATCATCTTCAAAGCGATATTTTTGTTTATTTTCTAGATCCGAACGGTTTTGGTCGTGCTCTACCTCAACGCCGAATATACTTAAAATTACGTCAATTATAGATCGCGAATCTTGGATATCGCGGAATAGTATCACAATTGTACAGCGTTTATGATGCTTCAAGCATTTAAGTGATAGATTTTGAACTGTAGTGGTTTTTCCAGATCCAAGTTCGCCATATAGAATGGAGTGCTCGTTCAGGGAAATTTCATTTGTTGAAAATAACATGTCTTGATTATTTTGATTTATCGTACCCAGTATATTGTCTCGTTGTAATCCATTTTGGACTTTTAAAGTAACATATACATCATCAAGATGTTTTGGTTTTTCCATGTCTTTAGTTTTTATGTACGGGGCCCATTGTAAAATAAATTCATTATTTCTTGTTAGAGATTTTATTGCAATTGATTTGTTTAGTCGAATTGTATTGTGGAGTTCGGCGGCCCTACCTTGAACTAAATTTAGCGAACGCTGAACAACCATTGATGCGAGGCTCTTGACGATCTGCTCAAGGGCAATCTCAAACATGAGTAACCTTTCCGGGGAAGCGACACAGGTGAGGAGAGAGTCGCAATAACCATAATCTCAGGACATGGTTGCGCCAAGACGTTCTCGATGAGTGGGATCTTTGGCGCGGTTGATTGCCTTTCCGGTCGACCGGAAAGTGTACGAAGGTGGCCGCAGTTCGGTCCGGCTGTTCGATGATGGCGAGTTGCGTTTCGTCGTTTCCTACCTGATTGACGAGCATCCGCGGCACGGCTGCGAACTGATCAAGGAGATCGAGGAGCGGGTCGCCGACACCTACTCGCTGAGCCCGGGCGTGACCTATCCCACCCTGACCGTGCTCGATGAACTCGGCTACGCGGCCTGCGGCAAGAAGCTCTATGCGGCACTGAGAACGGCATTGTCTGGCTGAACGCCAATCGGGCGGCGTTCGACGGGGAGCTGGCTCGCATGCAGGAGGTCCGCGCAGCATACAGCGGCGGCTCCCGCCGTCATCCCGCCCGCTGCCCCCGCACCAGCTGCCCCGGCAGGGCGCCGGTGGCCTCGCCGTTGCGATAGGTGACGGCGCCCGACACTACCGTGGCGTCGTAACCCTCGGCCTTCTGCAGCAGCCGGCGGCCGCCGGCCGGCAGGTCGAAGGTGACGTAGGGCCGTCCGAAGCTGATCCGGTCGTAGTCGATGACGTTGAGGTCGGCCTTCTTGCCGACCGCGACGGTCCCGCGGTCGCCGAGGCCGGCGGCGCTCGCCGTGTCGGAGGTCAGGCGCCGGACGATCTCCGGCAGTGCCCAGCGGCCGCGTTCGCGGCCCCAGTAGGTCAGCATCCAGGTCGGGAAGCCGGCGTCCAGGATGAAGCCGACATGGGCGCCGCCGTCGCCCAGCCCCATGATGGCGTTCCGGTCGGCCAGCATCGCCTCCGGCGTCGACATGTCGTAGCTGACGTAGTTGACCAGCGGCGTGTAGATGAAGTTGCGGCCGTCGTCCTCGATCAGGATGTCGTAGGCCACTTCCGGCGCCGTCCGGCCTTCGCGCCCGGCGATCGCGGCGATCGAGTCCTCGCGCTGCGGGGAATAGTTCGGCGGCGTGCCGAACCGGAACATGTGGGCGTAGCCGATGCGGTGGATCAGCGGGAAGGTGCTGCCGGTCACCGGGTCCTCGGACAGCAGCTGCCGGCGGAACTCAGGATCGCGCATGATCTGGACGCGCTCGGCCAGCGGCTTGCCGGCGATGCGCTTGTAGGACGGGGTGCCGGAGAACGGGTTCTGGCTGCCCTCCAGGCCGAGCAGGATGCCGATCGGCCGCGGCGCCACCACCGGTCGGATCGACAGCCCGTCGCGGGCGGCCTCGCCGGACAGCTGCAGCAGTTCCTTCCAGAACTCGGTGCGGTCGTGGCGCTGGGTCAGCGAGAACACCGCGGTGCGGCCGCTCTTCTCGATCACCCGGCGCAGCATGCCGAACTCGGTCGTGGCGTCGGGGGTGTTCCAGTCCGACACGATCTCCAGGAACCCGGCTCCGCCGTCCTTCATGCCCATGGCGATGCCGGTCAGTTCGTCCTCATGGGCCCGCAACGTCGGGGTGTAGTCGCCCTTCAGGCTCTTGTGGCTGATGGTGCGCGAGGTCGAGAACCCGAAGGCGCCCTGGCGCACGGCGTCGGCGGTGATGGCGCGCATCTGCGCGATGTCGTCGGCGGTCGCGGCCTCGTGGCGCAGCGCCCGCTCACCCATGACGTAGACCCGGACGGCCGCATGCGGCAGCAGGGCACCGACATCGATGTCGCGCGGGTTGCGCTCCAGGGCCGAGAGATACTCGCCGAAACTTTCCCACTGCCAGCTCAGGCCCTCGTGCATGACCGGGCCGGGGATGTCCTCGACCCCCTCCATCAGCTCGACCAGCTTGTCGCGGTCGGCCGGCCGGCAGGGCGCGAAACCGACTCCGCAGTTGCCCATGACGGCGGTGGTAACGCCGTGCCAGGCCGAGGGGACGAGGTGGGAGTCCCAGATCGCCTGGCCGTCGTAGTGGGTGTGAATGTCGACGAAACCCGGGGTCACCAGCTTGCCGCGGGCGTCGATCTCCTCGGCACCGCTGGCCGTGAGCTTGCCGATCTCGACGATCCGGCCGCCAGCCACGGCGACGTCGGCCTCGTAGGGGGCGCCGCCGGTACCGTCGACGATGGTTCCGTTGCGCACGACGAGGCTGAGATCCTCGGCCATGACGGTTTCCTCCGGGATTGTTGCTTAGGCAAAGATTAGTCCCGGAGGCGGCGACGGTACAAGCCGGAGCGGCGGGTGGGATCCGGCGCCGACATGATGGGGACCCGATTGCATTCGCCGCTGCGGCCGGGTAGCCAAGTGACAGTAGCGATCGCAACCGGAGCCGACGCCATGGACGGAAAACTGATCGGAGCGCGGGTCCCGCGGGTCGAGGACCGCCGGTTTCTGACCGGGGCCGGGGCGTTCGGCGACGACCTGCGGCTGCCGGGGCAGGCGGTCGCCGCGGTGCTGCGCTCGCCCTATCCGCACGCCCGGATCACCGGCATCGATGCCGGTGCGGCGCGTGCGGCGGCCGGCGTGCTGCTGGTGCTGACCGCCGCGGATATCGAGGCGGAGGGAGTCGGCCCGATCCCGTCGCTGTCGGCGCAGCCGCCCTACGATCTCGGCAAGCTCGACGGCGGCCCGGCGGCCGACGGCTCGCAGCCGGTGCTGGCGGGCGACCGGGTTCGGTATCTCGGCGAGGCGGTGGCCTTCGTGGTCGCCGGGACCGCCGACCAGGCGCGCGATGCCGCTGCCCTGATCGAGGTCGACTATCAGCCGCTGCCGCCGGTGATGACCTACGACGACGCGGTCCTGCCGGACGCCCAGACCCTGTGGGACGACATGGCGTCGAACCGGTCGTTCACCTGGGAAGGCGGCGACTCGGCGACGGTCGAACGGGCGTTCGCGGAGGCCGCCCATGTCACCCGGTTGGACGTCGAGAACAACCGCATCGTCGCCGCCTTCATGGAGCCGCGCGGGGCGGTCGCCGAGGTCGATGCCGGAACCGGCCGGCTGGTGCTGCATGCCGGTTGCCAGAGCGCTCACGGCATGCGGGCGGGGCTGACGGGGATGCTCGGCCTGCCGGCCGAGGGCCTGCGCGTGGTGGTGCCGGACATGGGCGGCGGGTTCGGCGCCCGGGCGCCGGTGTATCCGGAATTCGCGCTGCTGCTGGTGGCGGCCCGCCGGCTGGGCCGGCCGGTCGGCTGGACCGCCGAGCGCGGCGAGAGCTTCCTGACCGACGCCCAGGCACGCGACCACCTGCTGCGGGGCGAGTTGGCGCTCGATGCCGACGGCCGCTTCACCGGCCTGCGGCTGACCGTCGACTGGCGGCACGGCGCGTACCTCACCAGCCGCAACATCTACGTGATGATCCGCTTCCTGCCGCCGTCGCTCGGCGGTGCCTACCGGGTGCCGTGCGCGCATACCCGGATCGACGGCGCGTTCACCAACACCACGCCGCTGGCATCGTTCCGCGGGGTCGGGCGGGTCGAGACCAACTACCTGATGGAGAGCCTGATCGACGCGGCGGCGCGCGAGCTGGGCATCGACCGTATCGAACTGCGCCGGCGCAACCTGCTGCGGGCCGCCGACCTGCCCTGGACCGCGGCCGGCGGCAACCGGATCGTCACCGGCAATTTCGAGAGCCATCTGGAGCGCGCCCTCGCATTGGCGGATTGGCCCGGTTTCGCCGCCCGGCGCGACGCCGACGCGGCGCGCGGCGTGCTGCGGGGCTTCGGGATCGGGATCTATGTCGAGAACGACGGCGGCGTGCCGGCCGAGTTCGCCGACGTTCGGGTGGAGGCCGACCAGGGTGGCGAGAGCGGTATCGTGAACCTGCGCGTCGGCACCCAGGACTTCGGCATGGGCCATTCCACCATGTATGCCCAGGTTATGGCCGACGAGCTGGGGGTGCCATTCGACCGGGTCCGGGTGGTGTTCGGCGATACCGACGCGGTGGCGCGCGGCGCCGGGTCGCACGGCTCGCGCTCGGCGCGGATCGGTGGCGGGGCCGCGGTCACCGGCGCCCGCGAGGTGGTGAAGCGCGGCCGGGAGCTGGCGTCCGGGCTGATGGAGGCGGCCGACGCCGACATCGAGTTCCGCGCCGGACGGTTCCGCATCGCCGGGACCGACCGATCGGTCTCGCTGTTCGAGGTGGCGCGGTTCGCCGCCGACCGTGGCGATTCGCTGGCCGCCGACGCCGACTTCGTGACCGCCGACGAGACCCATTCCAGCGGCTGTCACGCCTGCGAGGTGACCGTCGACCCGGACGACGGCCGCGTCCGCCTGGAGCGCTACGTCGTGGTTGCCGACGTCGGCCGGATCGTCAACCCGATCATCGTCGAGGGCCAGATGCACGGCGGCGCGGTTCAGGGCATCGGCCAGGCCCTGCTCGAGCGCATCGTCTACGACCCGGAGAGCGGCCAGACCCTGACCGGCAGCTTCATGGACTACACCGTGCCGCGCGCCGACGACGTGCCGTTCGTCACCCTGGCGTTCGACGAGGTGGCGGAGGCCGACAACCCGCTCGGCGTGAAGGGCGCCGGCGAGTCCGCGACCTCGGGCGCGCCGGCCGCCGTGATGAATGCGGTCCGTGACGCCCTGGCGCCCGCCGGGGTCACGCGGCTCGACATGCCGGCGACCTCGGAGCGGGTGTGGCGGGCGCTGCAGGACGCTGCACGGGCGTAGCCGCGGAGAGCCGGGACCTACGAAGCGACGGGCGCGTCAGCCGTCCTTGCGGAACGACAGCGACGACCAGTCTTCCCACAGCTGCGCCAAGGCGGCGTAGTCCAGTTCGCCCATGCCCTTGGCCTCGGCGATCTCGTAGGGGGTGTGGGAGGCGAGGGTGGCGAACAGCGGCACACCGAGCTGCTGTGCGGTCTCCAGCGCCAGCACCGAATCCTTGCGGGCGTTGCTGACCGACATCCCGGCCGTGTAGTCGCCCTGCTGCATGCGCTCCTGCACCCGGTGCACCAGCGGCCGCATCAGGCCCTCCTCGCGGTTCAAGACGTCCACCATGGTCTGCACCGGCACGCCGAGCTTGGTCGACATGGCGAAGGCCTCGATCAGCACCACCATGACGGCGTGCATGACGCCGTTGTTGACCACCTTGACGCCCATGCCGGCGCCGACCGGGCCAAGCTCGAAGATGCGGTCGGCCAGTAGGTCCAGGACCGGGCGGGCCTTGGCCACGTCGCCGGGCGAGCCGCCGAGGAAGAACGTGATCTTGGCGGCCGCCATGCTGGCGACCCCGCCGGCGATCGCGGCATCGACGAAGGCGACTCCGTGCGCGGCGCAGCGGCCGTGGCAGTCGATCGCGGTCTTCGGCGTGACCGTGCTGGTCTCGATCACCACCTCGGGCCGGTGGCCGGCGGCCAGGATCGCGTCGACCACGGCGATCGAGGCCTCGGGCTTGGGCAGCGACAGGATGATCCGCCCGGCCTGCGCCGCGACCTCGGCGGCGGAGCCGACGCAGGTGATGTCCAGGTCGGCGACGGCATCGCGCCTGGCCGCGCTGAGGTCGAAGCCGACCAGTTTCACGCGCCCGGAGAGCGCCTTGCAGATGGCCGATCCGGCGTTGCCGAGCCCGATCACGCCCACGGTGTCCGACATTCAATCCTCCTGTGTTGTGCGTCGTGTCGTCTGTTCGGTGTTCATCGGGAAATCGCGGGCCTCCCGCCGGAACCGCGGTCGAGCCGCGGGGTTGATGCGGCGGGAACGATAGCGATAGGAGGCTCCCATGCTTGGCTGGGCCCTGATGTTCTTTGTCTTGGCGATCATTGCCGGGGTACTTGGTTTCGGTGGCATCGCCTCGGCGTCCGCCGGTATCGCCCAGATCCTGTTCGTGGTGTTCCTGGTCCTGCTGGTCGTCAGCGCCCTGGTCGGCGTCCTGCGTGGGCGCAGCCCGCTATGACCGCGCGCTCCTCGGCCGTCGCGATGCTCAAGCCCGTTGCGATCGGGATCGCGGCCCTGACCGTCGTGATCGCAACCCCGGTCGCCGGTTTGCTCGGGGTCGCCGCCTGGCAGCAGTTCGAACCGACGTCGCTGCGCGTGGTGGTCCACGAACTGTCGATCCTGACCAGGGCCGACGGTGACCGCAGCGTCATGGACAACGTCATGGCCGCGCTCGGCCCCGACGTGAGCCGTCCCGGCTGATTCCGTCACCGGGTGGCGGCGACCGCGCCACCGTCCCGCCGTGCATCGGCGGCCCCTGCGAACGCCCCGGTCTGCGGGTCTCGTGACACCGCCTGCATGCCTCCGGCCGACCACGAAACCGGGCCGACCATCTCGACAGCGTGGCCCCGGGCCCGCAGCGCCGCGACCGTCTCGCCCGGCACCCGGTTCTCCAGTGCAACCCGGGCACCGTCCCAAAGACGGCCGCGCGGCGCGTCGATCGCCGCCTGCAGGTCCAGGCCATAGTCCAGGTAGTGCACCATAGCCTGGGCCTGGGTCTGGGGGATGCCGTAGCTGCCCGGCGTGCCGAGGCACAGCACCGGCTTGCCGCCCGCGGTCGAAACCGACGGCGCCAGGCACATGGCATAGCGGTCGCCCGGCTTCAGGAAATTCGGCGAGTCGGGGTTCAGGTCGCCCCAGTTCATGAAGTTGTTCAGGCACAGCCCGGTGCCGGGAATCACCGTGCCGGAACCGAATGGCGACCCCAGGCTCTGGGTGACGCAGACCGCGTTGCCGTCGGTGTCCATCGCCGAGAACGAAGTGGTGTGCTCCTTCAGGCTGGGTCCGGTGGCCAGCGGCCCGTCGCCGTGCTGCTCGGTCCGGCCCCAGACCGGAGAGCCGTCGGTCAATCCGGCCCGCAGCGGTGCCAGGGATCCTTCGGACAGTAGCGCCCGGACCGAGTCCGGTTCCGACTTGTTGCGCCGGATGCGCAGCTCGGCGGCGATCCGGATCGCCCGGAACACCCGGTCCAGATGCTCCTCGCCGAGATGCGGCAGGGCCGAGAAGTCGGTCTCCGCAAGCAGCCGCAGGGTGGTCAGGAACTGGAAGGACTCCGCCGGCGGCGGCGGGACATGGACGCTGAGGCCGCGATACTCGGCGACCAGCGGCTCCTCCCACAGCGGCTCGACCGCCTCCAGGTCGTCCATGCCGATGCAGCCGCCAAGCGCCGCCAGACCGTCAACGACCTTCCGGCCGAGCGCGCCGCCATACAGGGTGCCCGGCCCTTCGGCGGCGATCGCCTCGAGGGTGTTTGCCAGCTCCGGTTGCCGGAGCACCATGCCGGCCTGCGGGGTGCCGCCGAACGCGTAGATCGGGGCCCAGCCCTCGGACATCGAGCGCTTCATGCAGACCTCGATCATGTCCAGGTAGAACGGCGAGATAGGGAAGCCGTCGCGGGCCAGGGTGATCGCCGGCGCGAAGGTCTCGGCCAGTGACTTGCGGCCATAGGTCCGGCTCAGCGTCGCCCAGCCCGCCAGGCTGCCGGGCACGCCGCCGGCCAGCGGCCCGTCGACGGTCGCCGACTTGGCGAGGCCGTCGACCGGAAAGCGGCGCGGCACCGGGGTCTGGAAATCGAGCGTGCGCATCCGCCCCTCGGAAGCGACCCAGCAGGTCGCCATGCCGAGCCCCAGCAGGCCCGACATGAAGGGCTCGGTGACGTTGAGCGCGGCGGCGCTGGCCACCACGGCGTCGAAGGCGTTGCCGCCGGAGTCCAGCATGGCGGCGCCGGCGGCGGCGGCCAACGGGTGAGCGGCGGCGACCATTCCCTTGACCGAACGGACGGACGGGCGGCTCTGGTGAGCGGGCATCTCGGGAACCTCGACTGGAGCGGACGGGAATCTAAACGCGGGTGGGCCGTCAGCATGACGCGGACCGGCGGCGTTCGTCACGTGCCTTCTTGCACCCGCAGCCTCGACACGACGACGGTTCCGAGAATCAGCAGCACGACGGCGATAGCCGACGGCACGACCGCCGCTTCCGCCAGTTCCCGCACGACCACCCGCCAATGGATGCCGACGGCGACACGGTACTGCGGCGTGTACAGGCGCCGGGGGCGCACTTCGTACAGAGCGTCGAAATAGCCGTCCGGATTGACCCAGCGGCTTCCGGCGGCGCCGAGGCCGGCGGCGGTCGCGATCCGGTTGCCTTCCAGCAGCGCCACGTAGCCGATGATGCGATTGGAGTCGCGGTACTCGCTGACGACTTCGCCCAGCCCGGAAAGGCTGTCGGGGGAGATGCCGAGCTCGACCGCCTCGCCGAGTCGCGCCCCGAGCGAGTAGGCGTAGGCGCCTGCGGTCTCCTCGGCCTGCTCGGCCGCGAGACCGATCAGGGTCGACGCCGTCAGGAACAGACCGAGCGCGCTGACCGTCGCGTAGGCACCGATCAGATCCCGGCGCGACTGGAAGAACTCGGGATTGGCGATCGCGAGGCCGTGGACCACAAGCCCGATGGTCAGCAGGGTGATGGCCGCGAGTCCGGCGAGCGCGGCGTTGCGCGCGAGGTCGCGCATTGGATCGCGCTCGAAAACCACCTCCAGGCTGCCCGCCGGGCCGAAGCGGTTGAAGATCGGCAAGGCGACGCGGGCGAAGCCACCGGCCCGGTCGACCGCCACCGAGGTCTCCTCGATCGGCGCCTGGAACGCCGGCGCCTCCCAGCCGACGGGGTCGTGCGCCCCCGGGCTGGACAGCACCGGGTGTCCACCCGGGTCGCGCACGACGATGGCGCGGACACTGGCGTTGGCCTGGAAGACCCGGGCCGAGACCGACGGGAAACCGATGAAGTCCTCCAGCGGCAGGCCCATCGACAACATGCCGGCCATCGCGTTGCGGACGGTCTCCGCCTCGGTGCGCACCCGGGCGGTATCGAATCGGGCGGCGACCTGCAGCCAGATCACGGCGGCCAGTACCAGGACGGCGAGCAGCGTCAGCGCGAACGCCAGCACTGTTCTCACCCGTGCCGTGGCCAGGGCCGCGCCGTCGAGGTCCGCCTCGAATTCCGTGGATGTCAGGTCGCTTGCCACAACCGCCCGGTTCTCTGATGCATCGACAGAATAGGCACTGTCTGCCGGGTTGCAACGGTACGAACCGACAGGCCGGTTTTCCTCCAGACGTTGCCGTCGCGCGCCGGTCTGTGAAACAGTGCGCCGGCGTTCGCCCGAGGGCGGGCGCGTCGCCGGTCGGACAGGGGGAAGCATGGACGCGTCCAGCAGCAGCAGGACCTCTGCGCAGTCGGAGCGGACGGCGCTTACCCGTCGATACGGCCTCATCCTCGGACTCGCGTACTGCGTGCTGGTCGCGGCGGCGGTCGGATTTTTCCTGTTTCAGACCGACGAACGCGAGAAGGCCGAGTGGCGGTCGGTCGCCGGGCGGGTCAAGGAGCATGCGCTGATCGTCGATGCCCTGGCCGGCGCAGTCGCGGACCGTATCAAGGAACTGCAGGAGGAGGCCGAGGGCGCCATCGACAGCCGGTTTTCCGACGTCGATGTGGTCGATGTCACCGAGACCGGCCGGCTTGTCTTCGCGGCCGGCGGTTCCGGGATGGTACCCCCGACAGCGGCCATTGCCGGTCGGCTGGGCGCGAACGTGCCGGAGGACCTGCGCCAGGAACTGAGCATCGTGGTGCCGCTGCTGGCCGACTTCCGCTACCTCGCAACGCTGCTGCCGATCGTCGACCGGGCGTACTACGTGTCACGGCGCGGCTTCGTGCTCATGCTGCCGGCGACCGCGTCCGAGGCCGAGGAATTGCTGTCCGGAAGCGTGCCGGCGGCGGTGCTCGGCGCGGTATCGCCGGGTCTCGACGGTACCCGCAGCCCGGTATGGCTGGACGGCAGCGCGCTTCCCGGGGGCGAGGACCGGACGATCCATGCTGCGCCGGTTGATCGGGACGGCAAGTATCTCGGCGCCGTCGCGCTCGAAGTGTCAGGCGCGTACCTGAATCGCGTCAACGGCGACTTTGACTATCCGGTCGGCACAACGCTTCTGCTGGGACCGAACGACACGCTGCTGGCCTATCCGCTGGCCCGCCAGCAGTCGGTTCCGATGGGCAAGCCCTTCGCCGAGGCGCTGCCGGCGGCGGTTGCCGCGGGCGTCGCGCAAGCGCTCGAGCTCGCGAACCGCGAGTTCGTCGAACAGGGCGGTTCCCTGCTGTACGCCGAGCGTCTGGAGTCGGCGCCGTGGACCCTCGTTTATGTCGGCGACCGCTGGGCGGTGCTGGGCAGGCTGGTGGTCGACTACGGGCCGCAGACCCTGGCGCTGGTGGCCGTGCTGACGGTGATGCTGCTGATCGCCGGCGGGCTGACCCGACGCGAGTTTGTCGATCCGGCGAGCCGGCTGGTCGAGCATATCCGGGCGGCCGGCGAGATCGGTCCCGACGGGCCGCCGCGCGTGCCGCTGGCCTGGCGTCCCTGGTTCCGCACGGTCACCGCGGTGTTCCGCGAGAACGCCGATCTCGTCCGGCTTCGCCAGGAGCTGCAGATCGCCCGCGACATGCAGGCCTCGGTGTTGCCCGGTCAGCCGCTGCAGTACCGCGACCTCGTCATCGTGGGGCGGATGAAACCGGCGCTCGAGGTCGGCGGCGACTTCTACGACTACTTCCGGATCGACGATGACCGGATCGGGGTGGTGATCGCCGACGTGTCGGGCAAGGGCGTCCCGGCCAGCCTGTTCATGATGATCACCCGCACGCTGCTGAAGGCGGCCGGACTGTCCGGCGACGGGCCGGGCGCCTGCCTGGCCAGGGTCAACGACCTGCTGGAGGCCGAGAACGACCAGTCGATGTTCGTGACGGTGTTCTATGGCGTGATCGACCTGGCGAGCCGGACGATGGTGTACGCCAACGGCGGCCACAATCCGCCGATGGTGCTGCAGGTCGATGGTACGGTGCGGTCGGTCGAACCGACCGGCGACCCGATCCTGGCCGTGGTGCCCGGTGCCGGCTTCCGGGAGGCCAGCACGGAGCTGCAGCCGGGCGACGCCCTGCTGCTGTACACCGACGGGCTCACCGAGGCGTTCAGCGCCGCCGGCGAGGAGTTCGGTGACCAGCGCCTGGTCGACGCGCTGGCCGCGGCGCGAGGCGGCGACGCGGCGGCTGTCGCCGACCGTTGCCTGTCGGCGGTCGACGAATTCGCCATCGGCGCCGCGCAATCCGACGATATGACCTGTCTGGTCGCCCGCATCACGCCGGCCGCGGACGGCTGACCCGGCCAGGCCACGGCCGGTTCGACTGTCGGATCCGCTAACGGTTCGATGATTTTCGATGTATGGGAATCTCGTCCATCCGACGACGACGGAACTACCGCGGGATTCCGATGCCCACCGAGGCCCTGGTGCTGACGCTGTTCGCGGCGGTCATGCACGCCAGCTGGAATGCGATCGTGAAGGTCGGCATCGACCGCGCGGTGGTGCTCGGGCTGATCGCCTTCGCGCACACCGGCGTCGGTGCGGTCATGATCGCGATCGCCGGGATCCCGGACCCGGCGAGCTGGCCGTTCATCCTGGCCTCGACCCTGCTGCACTACGGCTACTATGTCTGTCTGCACCACGCCTACCGGGTGGGAGACCTCAGCCAAGTCTATCCGCTGGCCCGCGGGCTGGCGCCGCTGCTGGTGGCCCTGGGCGCTTGGGCGTTCGCCGGCGAGGCGATGTCGGCCGCCGGCTGGGGCGCGGTGCTGCTGGCCTCGCTCGGCATCTCGGCGATCGCGTTCTCGCGCCGGGGCGGCATGTGGGACCATCCGCCGACCCTGTTCTACACCATCGCCACCGGCCTGATCATCGCGTCCTACAGCGTGGTCGACGGCATGGGGGTGCGACTGGCCGGCGCGCCGCTCGCCTATATGGGCTGGCTGTTCGTCTGGGAGTTTCCGGTGTTCGTGACGGTGCTGCTGCGTCGGCGCAGGACCTTGAACGCCATACCGCTGAGCGGCGTGGTCAAGGGGCTGGGCGGCGGCCTGCTGTCGGTGACGGCCTATTCCCTGGTGATCTACGCCGCGACCCTGGCGCCGCTGGCGGCGATCTCGGCGGTGCGCGAGTCCAGCGTCATCATCGCCGCCCTGATCGGCACCCTGATGCTGGGCGAGAGCTATTGGCGGCAGCGCTGCGGCGCGGCAGCAGTGGTGGCGGTGGGCATCGCCTTCCTGGCCACCATGAAGTAGCGCGCCGCGATCAAAGGTCTCGGTGAAGACGCATCGAGGACGCCGTGAATCCAATGGACTCGTAGAACGCCCGGGCATCCTCGCGGTGCAGGGCGGTCGTCAGTTCCAGGATCGTGCATCCGGCCTGCCGGACCAGGGCGGCGGCGGCCTCGACCAGCGCCCGCCCGGCACCGCGGCCACGCGCCTCGTCTGCTACTATCAGCGTCGTGATCCGCGCCGTCGGGGCAGGGTTGTGCAGCATCGTCGACCAGTGCAGCGCGATCAGGCCGATCGTCCGGCCGTCGTCGGCCGCGACCAGCGCGGCGTCCGCATCGCTTGTCGTGAGCCTGGCCAGTCGGGCCCGCAGGTCGTCAGCCGGCATGGAGTAGCCGAGCTGCTCCAGCAAAGTTTCAAGCTCAGGCGCGTCGTCGGGCAATGCCGGCCTGATCGCAACCATCGACCGGTCGTCCTTCAGCGGAACAGCACGACCGGAATCCGGCACGACCGGATCATCTCGGTCGTCGTCGAACCGATGATCAGGCTGCGGATTCGCGAGTGGCCGTACGCGCCCATCACCAGCAGGTCGATCGCATCCGCCTCGACCCGCCGGGTGATCGCAGTGTCCGCCGATCCGGGCTCGATCTCGGCGGTCACCTCGTAGCTGGCGGCGCGCAGCAGGGCCGCGGCATCGTCCAGGCGCTTGCGGGCCTCCGGGGTATCGGCGCCGGCCATCAGCAATCGGCATTCAAGTCCGGCGAAAAGCGGGCTGCGCGCGACGCTGTCGACCGCCTTCATGGCGCTGGTGCCGCCGTCGAAGGCGATCAGGAAGCGCTTGATGGGCCGGAATGCGCGCGATGCGACGAGCACCGGCCGATGGGTGGAGCGAACGACGCGTTCCAGGTTCGATCCGAGGTGCAGCTTGGCGAAATCGGCGGCCTCGCCGCGCTTGCCGATGACGATCATGTCGGCGTCGGATCCGACGTCCATCACCGACCCGACCAGATCGCCGTTGCGCAGCCGCGTGGTCACGGCCTCGACGCCGTCCTCGGCGAGCCGGGCCTTGGCCTCGTCGAGAATGATGCGGCCGCGCTTCTGGGCGAGTTTGCCGCGCTGGGCGTCGAGCTCGGTCAGTTCCTCGAGCAGCGCGGTCCGGGCGCCGAGCCCGATGCTGCCGCTGAGATTGACGGGCGCGCTCGATACGTCGCGGCGGCCGAGGACATGCAGGAGCTCGACGGCGGCGCCGGTCCGCGTGGCGGCCCAGGCGGCATGGTCGCACACGCTCTGCGAATAGATCGATCCGTCGATCAGCGCGATCAGTCCGGTCAAACCCGTATCTCCCTCAGTGCCCCATCAGACGCTCGAGGGCGCCGGGCTTGTCGTGGATCGCGAGCCGGTCGACGATGGTCTCGCTCGCCTCGTTCAGACCGACGATATCGACATCCGCGCCTTCCCGGCGGAATTTCAGCACGACGGTGTCGAGCGCCGCCACGCTCGAGATGTCCCAGATGTGGGCACGGCTGACGTCGATGGTCACATTGGCCAGCACTTCCTTGAAGTCGAAGGCGGCGGCGAAGTCCTCGGCCGAGGCGAAGAAAAGCTGGCCCTCGACGACATAGGTACGGGCCATGGCGTCGGTCGACAGGGTCGAGGTGATGCGGAACACCTGGGCGATCTTCCAGGCGAAGAAGATGCCGGACAGCAACACCCCGGTGAGCACGCCGATCGCCAGATTGTGGGTCGCGACCACGGCAACCACGGTCGCCAGCATGACCATGCTGGAGCTGCGCGGATGGGTGGCCAGGCTCTTGATCGAGGACCAGCTGAAGGTACCGATCGAGACCATGATCATGATCGCGACCAGCGCGGCCATCGGGATCCGGCTGACCAGGTCGCCGAGAACCACGATCAGGAACAGCAGGAACACGCCGGCGCAGAAGCACGACAGCCGGCCGCGCCCGCCCGACTTCACGTTGATCATCGACTGGCCGATCATGGCGCAGCCGGCCATGCCGCCGATGAATCCGGTGGCGATGTTGGCCACGCCCTGGCCGACGCATTCCCGGGTGCGGTTGCTCGGAGTGTCGGTCAGGTCGTCGACGATCTGCGCCGTCATCAGCGATTCCAGCAGCCCGACCGCGGCGACCCCGGCCGAGTACGGCAGGATGATCTGCAGCGTTTCCAGGGTCAGCGGGATGTCCGGCAACAGGAACATGGGCAAGGTCGACGGCAATTCGCCCATGTCGCCGACGGTCCGGACGTCGAGGCCGAGGCCGATCGCCAATCCGGTCAGCACGATGATGCAGATCAGCGGCGACGGCACCGCGGTGGTCAGGCGCGGCAGCAGGTAGATGATCGCCAGGCCGCCCGCGACCATCGCGTAGGTCAGCCATGGCACGCCCATCAGCTCCGGCAATTGTGCCATGAAGATCAGGATGGCGAGCGCGTTGACGAAGCCGGTCATTACCGAGCGCGAGACGAACCGCATCACATAGCCGAGCCTCAACGCACCGGCGACGACCTGCAGGGCGCCGGCCAGCACGGTCGCGGCCAGCAGGTACTGCAGGCCGTGATCCCGGACCAGCGTCACCATCAGCACGGCGGTTGCCGCCGTGGCCGCCGAGATCATGCCCGGCCGGCCGCCGAGGATCGACGTGATCACGGCGATCGAGAACGATGCGTACAGGCCGATCTTGGGATCGACGCCGGCGATGATCGAGAACGCGATCGCCTCGGGGATCAGGGCCAGCGCCACCACCAGGCCGGACAGCACATCGCCGCGGATATTGCCGAGCCACTCGGAGCGCAGTCGGTAAAGAACGTCGGTCGTCAATAGCTCCTCCACGCACCGCACCGTGGGCGACGGAGACGTCACATCGGCTGGGAATCGTCTGAAGACGGGATGAAAAATATCATGCTGCAGTGCAGCAAACGGTTTGATACAGGCTTGCGGCGATTTCCGCAACACTCTTGACGCGGCCCGGTGGGCCCTGCGGGTTGAAACCCCCCGGCCGTTCGGGCAGCTTGCGGTCGGCCCGTTCGACGGGCTTCGCGGCGTTTCGGGGGAATTCCGGTTGCGCGTACTTTCGATGCTGGCAGGGGCTCCGAGCGGCGGGGCCGAAACCTTCTTCGTGACGCTGGTCACGGCATTCGCCAGCGCCGGGGTCGAGCAGCGCACGGTCATCCGCCGCAACCCGACCCGGGCTGCCCTGCTGCGCGACGCCGGGGTGCCGGTGCGCGAGGCGGCCTACGGAAAGTGGCTGGATCTGGGGACGCGGCTGGCGCTGCGCGCCGAGGTGAAGGCGTTCGACCCCGACGTCGCCATCGCCTTCATGAGCCGGGCTGCCGACCGCATGCCGGACGGCCGGCACTTGAAGCTGGCCCGGCTCGGCGGCTTCTACGACATCAAATACTACCGGCGCTGCGACCATCTGATCTGCATCAGCCAGGGCATACGCCGGCACGTTGTCGACCAGGGCTGGCCGGAGGAACGCGCCCACTATCTCGGGAATTTCGCCGAGGCGTCGGATGTACCGGCGGCCGACCGGGCGGCGTTCGACACCCCGGCCGACGCGCCGCTGGTGTTCACGCCCTGTCGCCTGCACGCCGCCAAGGCGATCGACGTGCTGCTGAAGGCGGTGGCCCGCCTGGACGGCGTCTATTTGTGGGTGGCCGGCGACGGTCCGGACCGGGCGGCGCTGGCGGCGCTGGCGGACGAACTGGGGATCGCCTCGCGGGTACGCTTCCTCGGCTGGCAGGTCGGCACCGGGCCATTCTTCCGGGCCGCCGACGTGGTCGCCTTCCCCTCGCGGCACGAGCCGTTCGGCACCGTCAGCCTGGAGGCCTGGGCCTATGGCAAGCCACTGGTGACCACCGACGTCGACGGCCCGGCCGAGCTGGTGAAGCCGGAGCAGGACGCGGTGATGGTGCCGCGCGACGATGTCGATGCCCTGGCGGAGGGGCTGCGCCGGGTGATCGAGGACAAGGCGCTGGCGACACGGCTGGTCGAGGCCGGGCACGCGCGGCATCGGGCCGAATTCACCCGCGACATCTGCGTGGCGAACTACCTGGCGCTGTTCGATCGGCTCCGGTGATGGTAGGGGAGGGCTCCGCGGCTCGGGCCGCGGGATTCCGAATGCGCAACGAGGCCCGTCGCAGATGACCGACGCCGGTGACACCAAGTCCGGGCCGCTGTCCGTCGTCATTCCGGTGTGCGACGAGGTCGAGAGCGTGCCCGTGGTGCTGCGCGAGCTGCTGGCCAAGGCCGGCGGCGCCTACGATCTCGACATCGTCGTGGTCGACGACGGCAGCCGCGACGGCTCGGCCGATGTGGTTGCTGCCTTCGCCGCCGGCGAACCGCGGATCCGGCTGATCCGGCACCCGGCGCGCTGTGGCAAGAGTGCGGCGCTGCGCACCGGCGTCGCGGCGGCCCGCAGCCGCTGGGTCGGCACGATCGACGGCGACGGCGAGAACGACCCGGACGATCTGGTGGCGATGGCCGGGCGCATCGACACCGCGCGGATCGGGGCGATCGGTCTGGTCGCCGGCAACCGCCGGCGCCGCACCGCCGGACCGTGGCGATTGATCGCCTCGCGCATCGCCAATGCGATCCGCCGGCGTGCGCTACAGGACGACTGCCCGGACACCGCCTGCGGTCTGAAGGTGATTCCGCGCGACCTGTTCCTGGCGCTGCCGTATTTCGACAGCCTGCACCGCTACATGCCGGCGCTGGTCCGGAAATACGGCTTCGACGTGGTCAACGTGCCGGTCGACGACCGGCCGCGGATCTCCGGCCAGTCGAAATACACCAACCTTCGCCGTGCCCTGGTCGGTGTCGTCGACCTGCTGGGCGTCTACTGGCTGCTGCGCCGGACCAGCGTCGGCAGCCTGCCGTTCGAGCGTGACGGGGACGGCGAGTGAACTCGACCGCCTGGATGGCCGGGCCCGGCCCGGCCGGGATCTCCTGGCGGGCCTGGGTTCTGGTGCTGCTGGTCGCGGTCGGCGCGCTGTTCCCCGGCATCACCGCGATTCCGGTGATGGACCGCGACGAGGGCCGCTATCTGCAGGCCACCAAGCAGATGATGGAGACCGCCGACTACGTCGACATCCGGCTGCAGGACGCGACCCGCTACGGCTATCCGATCGGCACCTACTGGGTGAAGGCGGCCAGTGCGCAGTTGTTCGGCGGGGCCGAGGCGCCGGTCTGGGCGTACCGGCTGCCATCGTTCCTGGCCGGCTTGATCGCGGTGCTGGGGACGGCGTGGCTGGCGGCACGCATCGGCGGGCCGGCGGCCGGCGTCGGGGCCGGGCTGCTGCTGGCGGTATCGCTTGTGGTGGCGGTCGAGTCCCGTACCGCCCGCAGCGACGCCCTGCTGCTGGCCTGCGTGGTGGTGGCCCAGGCGGCGCTGTGGCGTCTGGCGAGATCGACCGAGGACCGGCCGGCGTTCCGGGGGGCGCCGCTGGTGTTCTGGGCGGCGCATGCGGTCGGCGTGCTCATCAAGGGCCCGATCATCACCCTGGTGGTCGGGCTGACGATCGCCGCGTGGTGCCTGTGGCATCGCGACCGGGCGCTGCTGCGCCGGCTGCACGTCCTCAAGGGGCTGGGGATCACGGCGCTTGTGGTGCTGCCCTGGCTGGTCGCGATCAGCGTCAAGACCGACAACGCCTATCTGGAAGAGGCGATCGGCCGCTCGCTGATGGGCAAGGTGGCCAAGGGCGACCGCGCCCACGGCGCGCCGCCCGGCTATCACCTCGTCGCGCTGTTCATTGCGTTCTGGCCCGGTGCGCTGCTCGCCGGAGCGGCGGCGGCGCTGGCCTGGGGGCGGCGGCACGAGCCCGACATCCGGTTCCTGATCTGCTGGTTCGTGCCGACCTTCCTGGTGTTCGAGGCGGTTGCCACCAAGCTGCCGCACTACACCATGCCGACCTATCCGGCACTGGCGATCCTGGCGGCGCTGGTGGTGGCGACGGGGTTCCGGCCGGAAGGACGATGGGTGTGGGCGCACCGCATCGTGGTCGGGATATTCTGCGTGGCGACGATGGCGCTGGCGTTGGTGCCGTTCGCCGGGACCGTGCATTTCGGGATCCCGGTCACGCTGGAGCCGATCCTGGCCACCGCCGCCGGGGCTATGGTCCTGGCGGCCGGGCTGCGGATGTTGCGGGACCTCTCGGCCCGGCGGCTGCGGGATCTCGTCATCACCGTCGCGGTATTCTACGGCCTGACCTTCCAGGGCGTCTTTCCGACCATCGACGCGATCTGGCCGTCGCGTACCCTGGCCCGGATCGTCGACGGGCTGTCCGGGTGCAAGGCCAAGCCGGTCGCGATCACCGGCTATGCCGAGCCGAGCGCGGTGTTCTACCTCGGCACCGACACCGGCCTCGGCGACCCGGCCGACGCAGCCGATCTGCTGAAGCGGAACCCCGGCTGCGGGATCGCGGTGACGACGGATCGCGACCGGGAGGCCTTCCTCGCGGCCGCGGCCGCGAACGGCCTGGTGCCGCAGAAGTTCATCAGCTTCAGCGCCTTCAACTACACCCGCGGCAAGCCGGTCGCGATGACGGTCTACCTCGCCGAGGGTACGAAGCTGCATCGCGAGTAACCGCTGCCCGGCGGCCTCGCTATGTGTTCGCGAACAGTTTGACAGTCTTCGAATGGAGCGGAATGATCGTTGCCCGAGGCAGGGAGAACGGCTTACTCGCGGCGGACGTGGTCGTCACGAAACTGTCATGACACCGTAGCGAGCACGTCATCGATCACCGTCGACACTGCCCGGCCAGGCCATGAAGTGCAACCGGGGACGCCGCCGATGGGGCGGCAGTCGCGGTTGCATTCGGCTATCACAGGGAAGGGGAAAACGGAGATGATTGTGCGGGGGCTCAAATCCACCGTCGCGGCCAGTGCGCTGGCGTTGGCGGCGTTGACGACAAGCGCATACGCCGAGACCACGCTGACGGTCTATACCGCGGTCGAGGCCGAGGACCTGAAGCGCTACGCGGAGACCTTCAACGCCGACCATCCGGACATCCAGATCAACTGGGTCCGGGATTCCACCGGCGTCGTGACCGCCAAGCTGCTGGCCGAGAAGAACAATCCGCAGGCCGACGTGGTCTGGGGTCTGGCGGCGACCTCGCTGCTGCTGCTGAAGTCCGAGGGCATGCTGGAGCCGTACGCGCCGAAGGGCGTGGAGAAGCTCGACAAGAAGTTCGTCGACAAGTCCAACCCGCCGACCTGGACCGGCATGGACGCCTGGGTCGCTTCGGTCTGCTTCAATACCGTCGAGGCCGCCAAGGCCGGCATCACGGCGCCGACTTCGTGGAAAGACCTGCTGAAGCCCGAGTACAAGGGCCACGTGATCATGCCGAACCCGAATTCCTCGGGCACCGGTTTCCTCGACGTGTCGAGCTGGCTGCAGATCTTCGGCGAGGCCGAAGGCTGGAAGTACATGGACGGGCTGCACGAGAACATCGCGCGCTACACCCATTCCGGCTCCAAGCCCTGCAAGCTGGCCGCTGCCGGCGAGATCCCGATCGGCATTTCCTTCGCCTTCCGCGGTGCCAAGGAGAAGGCCAACGGTGCGCCGATCGAGATCATCGTTCCTTCCGAGGGCATTGGCTGGGACATGGAGGCGACCGCGATCATCGCCGGAACGTCCAAGCTCGACGCCGCCAAGACCCTGGTCGACTGGACGATCACCAAGAAGGCCAACGAGATGTACAACACGGGCTATGCCGTGGTGGCGTATCCGGGCGTGGCCAAGCCGGTGCCGAACTTCCCGGACAGCATCATCGACAAGATGATCGACAACGACTTCGAGTTTGCCGCCAACAACCGCAAGGCGATCCTCGAGGAGTGGCAGAAGCGCTACGACAGCAAGTCCGAAGCCAAGTCGTAACAGCCTGAGCATGACAGGACGGCGGCCGCCGGAGCCTCCGGCGGCCGCCGTCAGTTGTTAGAATCGGACGGATTCACATGACCAGCACCGCGCAGCCGCACGCGCCGACGGCCGAGCCGTTCCTGCGCGTGCGCAATCTCGTCAAGGCCTTCGGGTCCTTCGTCGCGTTGAAGGACATCTCGCTCGACGTGAACGAGGGCGAGTTCGTCTGCTTCCTGGGGCCGTCCGGCTGCGGCAAGACCACGCTGCTCCGCGCCATCGCCGGCCTTGACCTGCAGTCCGCCGGCACCGTCGAGCAGGCCGGTCGCGATATCTCGCTGCTGCCGCCGTCGCAGCGCGACTTCGGCATCGTGTTCCAGTCCTATGCGCTGTTCCCGAACCTGACGGTCGCGCGCAACGTGGCCTACGGACTCGAGAGCCTCGGCCTGGCGCGCGCCGAGATCGACCGTCGGGTCGCCGACCTCCTGGATCTGGTGGGCTTGCCGGAACAGGGGACGAAATACCCGGCGCAGCTCTCGGGCGGCCAGCAGCAGCGTATCGCACTCGCCCGCGCGATTGCCATGTCGCCGGGGCTGCTGCTGCTCGACGAGCCGCTGTCGGCGCTGGACGCCAAGGTCCGGGTCCACCTTCGCCACGAGGTCAAGTCGCTGCAGCGTCGCATCGGCGTCACCACCATCATGGTCACCCATGACCAGGAAGAGGCGCTGTCGATGGCCGACCGCATCGTGGTGATGAACCACGGCGTGATCGAGCAGGTCGGCAGCCCGGCCGACATCTACCGCGAGCCGGCGACCCTGTTCGTGGCCGACTTCATCGGCGCCATGAACAAGCTGCCGGCGGTGGCCGTCGACGCCGATCGTGTCAGGCTCGGCGCCGCGGTCCTGCAATGCCGGCGACACGCGATGGAGACCGGGTCGGAGGTGACGCTGGCGATCCGGCCCGAGGACGTGGTGCCGGTCGAGGGCAACGGTGCCGACGCCGGCAACCGCTTCACGATGACGATCGCCGAGATGGAGTTCCTCGGCTCGTTCTGGCGGGCCCGGCTGACCGGCCCGGCGCTGGGCGGGACCGATCTCGAGGCCGACTTCTCGGTCAACGCGATCCGCCGCCTGACGCTGGAGCAGGGTGCGACGCTGTCGGTCGAGTTGCCGGCCGACCGCCTGCACGTATTCGCCGACAGCGGGGGCGACGATGATGGTTAGCCTCGGGCTCGGGGCGTCGGCGCTACGCCCGAAGCTCGATCGCGACGCCTGGGCGGTCCGCGCCTTCATGCTGGCGATCGCGCTGTATCTGGTGGTGGCGTTGGCGCTGCCGCTCTACGTCATGTTGTCGAAGTCGGTGTCGACCTACCGCTTCGACCTCGCCGCTTTCGAGCTGCAGATCGACCGCGGCGACGGCTGGAGCCCGGCGACCACCCTGGCGCCGCTGGCGGCTGCGCTGCCGGCCGACAGGCGGCCGGAACTCGACACCAGCCATGACGGCCGGTTGTCGGTGGTGTCGCTGCTGCCGGACTTCAGCTTCCGCGCCAAGACCCTGTATCGGTTCCGCAACGCCGCCGAAGACGCCGTGTTCCTGTACGGAACCGAGCGGATCGCCGACCGGGAGTGGCACGAATACAGCTCCAACGAGTTCCGCCGCGTGGTGGCGCGCCCCGGGTCAAGCCGCGGGCTGCAGAACTACCGGACCTATTTCTCGACGCCGTCGCTGGTGAAGTCGATCGAGAACTCAACGCTGATCGCGGCGATCAGCACGGTGATCACGGTGTCGCTGGCTTTCGCCTTCGCTTACGCGCTGGCTCGTACCTGCATGCCGTACAAGGGGGTCTTCCGGTTGGTGGCGCTGATCCCGATCCTGGTGCCGTCGCTGCTGCCGGGGATCGCGCTGATCTATCTGTTCGGGAACCAGGGGTTCCTGAAGGACCTGTTGCTCGGCCACTCGATCTACGGGCCGATCGGCATCGTCATCGGCTCGGTGTTCTTCACCTTTCCGCACGCCTTCATCATCATAACCACGGCGCTGGCGATCTCCGACTCGCGGCTGTACGAGGCCGCGGTGTCGCTGAAGGCGAGCGCGTGGCGGCGGTTCTGGACCGTGACCGTGCCGAGCGCGCGCTACGGCCTGATCTCCGCAGGGTTCGTGGTGTTCACGCTGGTCATCACGGACTTCGGTCTGCCGAAGGTGATCGGCGGCCAGTACGACGTGCTGGCTGTCGATATCTACAAGCAGGTGATCGGTCAGCAGAACTTCGAGATGGGCGCGGTGGTCTCGATGGTGCTGCTGGTGCCGGCGGTGTTCGCCTTCGCGGTCGACCGGATAATCCAACGCCGGCAGGTCGCGGCCCTGTCGGCCCGCTCGGTGCCGTTCGAGCCGAAGCCGGATCCGGGCGCCGACTGGTCGGGCTTCGCGTTGTGCCTCGCGGTCGCGGTGTTCATCGTCGGTATCCTGGTGGTCTGCCAGTTCGCCGCACTGGTGAAGCTTTGGCCCTACGACCTCAGCCCGAGCCTGCGGAACTATGACTTCGACCGCACCGACGGCGGCGGCTGGGAATCCTACGGCAACTCGATCCGGCTGGCGCTCTACACCGCGGCGATCGGCACCGCGGTGGTTTTCGTCGGTGCCTATCTGGTGGAGAAGACCCAGGGCTTCCGGTCGGGGCGGACCCTGTTCCAGTTCCTGGCCATGATGCCGATGGCGATCCCGGGCATGGTGCTCGGGCTGGCCTACATCTTCTTCTTCAACGATCCGGCCAATCCGCTGAACTTCCTGTACGGCACCATGGCGATTCTGGTGCTGAGCACGGTGACGCACTTCTACACGGTGGCGCACCTGACGGCGGTGACCGCGCTGAAGCAGATGGACCACGAGTTCGAGAGCGTCTCGGCGTCGCTCAAGCAACCGGTCTGGCGGCTGTTCAGCCGGGTGACCGTCCCGGTCTGCATGCCGGCGATTCTCGACATCTCGATCTATCTGTTCGTCAATGCCATGACGACCGTGTCGGCGGTCGTGTTCCTGTACTCGCCGACCACCAAGCTGGCCTCGGTCGCGGTGCTGAACATGGACGACGCCGGCGACGTGGCGCCGGCCGCCGCCATGGGCATGATGATCTTTTACACCAACGTAGCGGCGCGCCTCGTCCACTTGGCGCTGACGCGTGGGTTGCTGACGCGTACCCAGGCCTGGCGGCGCCGGTAGGGCGGCGGTTTCGGCGACCGCGCCGGTATCGTCACTTCTCGGCGGCAGGCTTTGCCGGCTGCGACCACCACCGCAGCCACCGCTGAAGCACCAGGCCGGCCCCGGCCGCGACCAGTCCCAGGCCGACGACCAGCCCGCCGCGCAGGGTGTCGCTGTTGCCGTCGGACGCGACGGTGGCATCCGGGGCGACCTCCCGGCCCACGGAGGCGTCCGGACCGGCGGTTGCCCCGGTCGTTGTCGCCAACCGTTCCACAGCAGGGGCCTCGGGTCGCGTCGCCGGCCCGGCCTCCGCCATGGCCAGCCGCCGGTCGGCCTCGGCCACGCCGACTTTCCCGGTCCCGGGTGCGGGCAGTGAACTCACCAATACCGTAGGCACGGGAACCGCGCGCGGCACCGGAACAGGCTTGGCTTCGCGCGTCGTTCTGACAGTCGCCGACAGCGCGGTCTGCGTCTGCCAGTCCAGTTCCCCGGTGGCGGGGATCGCGCTTTTGCGCTGGAAGATGCGAAGCGCGTCGCGCGTCTGGTTCCCCATCAGCCCGTCGATCGGACCGGGTGCCAGCCCGAGGGCGTCAAGCCGCTCCTGCGCCTGGCGCACATGCGCGGACTGCGCCGCTGCGGCCGCTGCAGTACAGGCCAGCCACAGGCCGCAGACCGCGATCAGGAAGAATCGGAGCATACCCGTCATGTCGATAGTGCACATGCGCTTGGACGCATGTCTCGTCAACCCGCTCCGGGTCTGAACCCGCCACCGCGGGCAACGTTGCGATCGATCGCGCGAAAAATAACGTCCTTGCCGGCCGGGCTGGCCCTATCGCTTCCTGGGATCGCCGCCGGATTCCGCCAGCACGAACGGGCCGCCCTGGTAGACCTGGGCCGGGTCGCCCGGATCGGGTGGCGAGCGGTCGATGCCGGCGGCGTGATCCATGGCGTCGTCCTGGGGCGCATAGCCGAGCCGGTAGGCGGCGGAGTTGTCCCAGCACGAGCCGGTGTTGCGAGACATGCCGAACACCACCTGGTGGCCGAGATTCTCGGCTTCGATGCCGATGCGCACGAGCTGGGCGAGGTCGCGCGGACTCAGCCAGGAGGTGAGGCGCCGGCGGTCGACCGGCCGCTCGGCGACATTGCCGATGCGGATCGACAGCACGTCGAAGCCGTATTTGTCGGCGTAGAGAGCGCCGAGCGCCTCGCCGAATACCTTGCTGACACCATAGCGCGAATCCGGCTTGAAGTAGGCGTCGGCCGGAATTGTCTCGTCGAGCCGGTAGAAGCCGATGGCGTGGCAGGAACTGGCGAACACGACCCGGCGAACGCCTTCCTGCCTGGCCGCCTCGAACAGGTTGTAGGCGCCGACGATGTTGCGGTCGAGCACGGCTTCCCAGGGGCCCTCGACCGACTGGCCGCCCAGGTGGACGATGGCGTCCACACCGGACATCAGGGCGCGAAGCGCGTCGATGTCGCCGAGATCGGCAGCCCGGAATGTTTCATGCGAACCCGGCTTGTCGACTGCGCGGAGGTCGGACAGCACCAGGCGATAGGCTTGGCCGAGCTCGCGACGCAGATGCCCGGCGACACCGCCGGCCGCGCCGGTGACAAGAATGGTCTTGAGCACCCGCGTCTCCCGTGTTGCGTCCGAAGAACTAGTACGGTTATATGATGAATTTAGACGCCGGTGCAACCAATGCCGGCGCACCCGGGGGGTCGAGATGCCGCGCGGGAGACAAAGCAAAGAAGAGATAGGGAGGAACAACCAGTGACAGCAATTCCGTTCCGCGGCTTGCGCCGCAGCTTTGCCGCGGCCCTCGTGGCGGGCTCCGTCCTCGCGGCGCCGGCCGTGCAGGCATTGGAGATCAAGTCCAGCGACGTCCATCCGATGGGCTATCCGACGACGGATGCCATCGAGTACATGGGCGAGCTGCTGAACTCCTGGACCAGCGGCCGCATGACGATCAAGATTTTCCACTCGATGCAGCTCGGCGGCGAGAAGGAAGCACTCGAGCAGGCCCAGCTCGGCGCGCTCGAGATGACCCGCGTCAGCGTCGGCGTGGTCGGCCCGATCGTCGAGGAGTTCAACGCTTTCAACCTGCCGTACTTCTTCAAGAGCGTCGATCACATGCACAAGGTGGTCGACGGCGAAATCGGTACCTCGCTGCTCAACAAGCTGGAGAACGGCGGGCTGATCGGCCTCGGCTACATGGATGCCGGCTCGCGGTCGTTCTACAACAACACCCGGCCGATCAAGACGATCGAGGACCTGAAGGGCCTGAAGATCCGGGTCATGCAGAACCCGATCTTCATCGAGATGGTCAACGCGATGGGCGGCAACGGCCTGCCGATCTCGTTCAGCGAGCTATACACCTCGCTGCAGACCGGCGTGGTCGACGGCGCCGAGAACAACCCGCCGTCCTACGAGTCCGGCAAGCACTACGAGGTCGCCAAGTACTACACCCTGACCGAGCACCTGATGGTGCCGGAGATCTTCGTGTTTTCGAAGAAGGTCTGGGACACGCTGCCGCCGCTGGACCAGCAGTTGATCCGCAAGGCCTCGGTCATGACGGTCCAGAAGGAGCGTGAGCTGTGGGCGGCGCGTGAGCAGAAGTCGCTCGCGGCGGTCAAGGCCATGGGCTACGAGGTCGTCACCGACATCGACAAGACCGCGTTCATCGCCGCCACCGCGCCGGTGCGCGAGAAGTTCGGCGGCAAGTTCGCCGACCTGATCAAGCGGGCTGCTGCCGTCAAGTAAGCTGGATGCAATGATTGCCGGGCGGGGCGGCGGAACAGTCGCCCCGCTTATCCAGTTCGCTCGACGGGGACGGAACATGCGAGACCAATACGTCGCGGCCATGGACAAGCTCTATATGGCCTGCGTCTTCATCTGCTGCGCCTCGGTCGTCGTCATGACGGTCCTGATCAGCTTCGGGGTGATTTCCCGATACGTTCTGCACATCGGCGCCTTCTATTCCGAGCCGATCTCGATATTCCTGGCGATCCAGTTGACCTTCTATGGCGCGGCGGTGTGCTACCGGGCCAACGCGCATCTCAAGCTCGAGATCGTCGAGAAGGCGCTGCCGCCACTGCCGAGCCGCATCCTGCTCGGGTTCATCGACCTGCTGATGGCGGGGGTTTCGGTCTTCATGATGGTGTTCGGCGTCAATCTGGTCGAGGCGACGCTGTTCCAGTCCTATCCGGAGTTCGAGTACATCCGGGTCGGCGTGGTCTACACCGCCATCCCGCTCGGCGGGCTGGTGACTCTGCTGTTCGTGATCGAGAAGGCGCTGGTGGCCCCGGAGTCCCGCCACACGGTTGAAGTGGATGACGCCGAACCGACGCATAGCGACTTCACGGGGAGGGCGATCTGATGGGCGGCGATATCGGGCCAATCCTGCTGATCGGCAGTCTGCTCGGGCTGATCGTCATCGGCACGCCGGTCGCCTACGCGCTCGGGATCTCCACGCTGATCACCGCCGGCTATGTCGGTCTTCCGCTCGCGGCGGTGCTGCTGAAGGTCTCGGACGGCGTCGACAACTTCGCGCTGCTGGCCATCCCGTTCTTCATTCTGGCCGGCGCGCTGATGGCCGAGGGGGGCATGGCCTGGCGGCTGGTCAACCTCGCCAACGTCTGTGTCGGCTTCATGCGCGGCGGCTTGGCGATGGTGAACATCCTGGCCTCGATGTTCTTCGGCGGGATCTCCGGCTCGTCGGTCGCCGATACCTCGTCGATCGGGTCGATCCTGATCCCGATGATGAAGAAGCACGGCTACGACGACACTTTCGCGGTCAACGTCACCATCACATCCTCGACCCAGGGCGTGGTGATCCCGCCGAGCCACAACGCCATCATCTACGCGCTGGCGGCCGGTGGCACGGTGTCGATCGCCCAGCTGTTCCTGGCCGGAATCATCCCCGGGATCATGATCGGCGTCACGCTGATGATCCTGTCCTACATCATCTCGGTCCGACGCGGTTATCCGAAGGGCGAGTTGGTGCCGCTGCGCCAGGCGCTGAAGACGGCCTGGGAAGCGGTGGCCGGCCTGCTGACCATCGGGATCATCGTCGGCGGAGTCGTCGGCGGTATCTTCACGCCGACCGAATCGGCCGCCGTTGCGGTGGTCTGGGCGTTCTTCGTGACCATGTTCGTCTACCGCGACTACACGTGGCGGCAGCTCCCGCAGCTGCTGCACAGCGTGATCAAGACCGTCGCGATGGTAATGATCGTGATCGGCTTCGCCGCGGGCTTCGCCTATCTGATGACGCTGATGCAGATCCCGTTGAAGGCGACGGAGTTCCTGCAGTCGCTGACCGACGACAAGACCACGCTGCTGATCATGATCAACGTGATGCTGCTGGTCCTCGGCACCTTCATGGACATGGCGCCGCTGATCCTGATCTGCACGCCGATCCTGCTGCCGCTCGTGACGTCGATGGGAATGAACGAAGTGCAGTTCGGGATCGTCATGATGCTGAACCTGTCGATCGGGCTGCTGACCCCACCGGTCGGGACGACCCTCTTCGTCGGGTGTGCGATCGGCAAGGTCTCGATCGAAAAGGTTTCGAAGACCCTGTGGCCGTTCTGGCTGGCAATGCTGGTGGTCTTGATGCTGGTAACGTATATCCCGGCGCTGACGATGTGGATCCCGAGCCTGCAGTATCCCGGTATCCGGTACTGATTTACGGAGTGGAGAGGTCACGACACGGCGATGACCATACCCAGGTTTTCACCCTTGCCGCCGGCGCGAAACCTCACCGAGGAGCTGACGGCCACCCTGGCCGAGCGGATCCGCAGTGGCGAACTCGTGCCGGCGGAGAAGCTGCCGACCGAGCAGGAGATGATCGCCGCCTTCGGCGTCAGCCGGACGGTGGTGCGTGAGGCGATCGCGGCTCTGCGGGCCGAGGGGCTCGTGGAATCCCGGCAGGGGGCCGGGGTCTTCGTCGTCGGCGACAAACGGCGCCGGCCGTTCCGTCTCGAAGCCGACGGTGCCTCGACCGTCGAGGGCGTCCTGGCGATCATGGAGCTGCGGCGCAGCGTCGAGATCGAAGCGGCCGGCCTTGCCGCGGAACGGCGAACCGAAGCGGAACTGGACGCGATTCACCAGGCGGTGGAAGCGTTCGACGCGGCGATCGCCAGCGGCGATGCGGTGGCGGCCGACTTCCAGTTCCACAAGGCGATCTGCAAGGCGACCGGGAACCCGTACTTCCTGTCGTTCCTCGAATTCCTCGGCTACCACATCATTCCGCGGCAGACCGTACGGGTGCAGGTGTCCTCGGCCGAGGAGATGACCCGCTATCTCCAGAAGGTCGCGCGCGAGCACCATCAGATCGTCACCGCGATCGAGTCGCGCGACGGCGCGGCAGCCCGCCGGGCCATGGGGCGGCACCTGACCCGCGGGCGCGACCGCTACGCCAGCTTGGTCTCCGCGGTCGACAGCTGATCCTGCGCAGGTCGGTCGACTTTGCTCGACGTGCGCCCAAAGACATCATATGACATGATGAGATGACTTTGTTGAAACGGAGATGAGTCGATGGCGTCGACACCCGAGGAACTGAAGCAACAGGTCGGATCCGGGCTGTTGTCTTTTCCGGTCACCGACTTCGCCCCGGACCTGTCGTTCGACCGCGACAGCTATGCCGCCCGGCTCGACTGGCTCGGCGGATTCGGCGCGGCGGCACTGTTCGCGGCCGGCGGGACCGGCGAGATGTTCTCCCTGACGCCGGGCGAGTATCCGGCGATCGTCGAGACCGCGGTGCAGGTCTGCCGGGGCCGGACCCCGATCATCGCCGGTGTCGGCTATGGTACGCGGCTGGCGGTAGAGATGGCCGAGGCGGCCGAGATGGCGGGGGCCGACGGTCTGCTGGTCCTGCCGCCGTACCTGATCACCGCGGAGCAGGAGGGGCTGTTCCGGCACGTGAAGGCGATCTGCGACGCCGTGAAGATCGGCGTCATCGTCTACAACCGGGACAACTGCCTGTTCGCCGCCGAGACGGTGGCGCGGCTCGCCGAGGCCTGCCCGAACCTGATCGGCTACAAGGACGGTGCCGGGGACATCGAGCGGATGGTACGGGTCAGCCGCCGGCTCGGCGACCGGCTGGTCTATGTCGGGGGGCTGCCGACCGCCGAGGTCTATGCCGAGGCGTATGTCGCCATGGGCGTGACGACCTATTCGTCCGCGGTTTTCAACTTCATCCCGGAGACTGCCCTGTCGTTCTATGCCGCCCTGCGTCGCGGCGACGGCGAGACCGTCGGACGGTTGCTGAGCGACTTCTTCATTCCCTACATCGCGATCCGCGACGAGGCCAAGGGTTACGCCGTGAGTATCGTCAAGGCCGGCGCCAAGCTGGTCGGCCGCGACGCCGGGCCGGTGCGGCCGCCGCTGATCGACCTGAACACCGATCAGATGGAGCGCCTCGGGGCGCTGATCCGGGCGCTCTGAAGCGGCACGGCTTGAGGAAGGGAGAAGGCGACGTGAACATTTGCATGGTCGGCTACGGCATGATGGGGGTCTGGCACAGCGATGCGCTGAAAGGCCATGACGTAAACTTCCATACCCTGGTCGGCCGACGGCCGGAGGCGGCCCGTGAGTTCGCGGAGCGCTATGGCTATGCTCGGTGGACGGTCGACCTGGACGAGGCGTTGGCCGACCCGGAGATCGACATCGTCATCATCGCCTCGCCGAGCGAGACGCACCCGGAGTTCGCCCTGAAGTCGATCGCCGCGGGCAAGCCCACCCTGCTCGAGATCCCGATCGCCCTGACGCTCGAGGAATCCGAGGCGGTGGTCGCGGCAGCCGAGGCCGGCAAGGTCCCCCTGGGGCTCTGCCACCCGATGCGCCTGCAGCCGGAATATGCGCCGATCCGCGCCGCCTCCCTCGGCGGTAGCGATCCGATACGGAACATCACCGGCAGGTTCTACATTCACCGGCTGTCCAATGTCGGGGCCACCGGCTACCACCGTAGCTGGACCGACAACATCCTGTGGCATCACTTCACGCACTTCGTCGACCTGGGCCTGTGGCTGCTCGATTTCGAGGGCGAACTCGCCTACAGCTTCCTGGGACCGGTCAGTCCGCAGACCGGCATTCCCATGGAGTGCATCCTGTCGATCGAGACCGCGCGCAACCAGACCTTGCTGGTCAACGGCTCGTACTTCTCGCGCGAGCGCGTCTACGACTCGATGATCGTCACGGACAAGCAGTCCTATCGGCTCGACATCCTGCGCAACCAGCTTGTCACCGGCGACAGTACGCGGACGGTGGCGGCGGAGAAGGACAACCTGTCACTGGTCACACGCGATTTCGTGGCGGCAGTCCGCGACGGCCGGGATCCGGCGGTGACCGGCCGCTCGGTGCTGCCGGCGATGCGGGTGCTGGATGCCGCGCAGCGCCGCTGGGACGCAGTCCACGGCCGGCAGTCGCTGCCAGGCAGGCAACTGCCCGACCAGTAGGAGGCGGCGTGCCTGCGTCCGCTATCGGGGTGGTGCGTGCTGGCAACGCAATGTCGACACCGGGCGGTTGGTGCAACACCGCCGGGCCGCTGGTAATTAAAGACAATTGCGGACTTCCACAGTTCACCGGATATACTCGGTCTCGAGACAAGACCCCGCCATGGTCATACGGGAACTAAAACGAGGTCGGGCGTGTGATCGCCGAGTCGGTCGAGCCGGATGGCAGAGGAGGGACCGATAGGCCGTGTGCCTATGTGGTCGACGATATCCTGCTGAACCGCGAGATGATGGTCGGGCTGCTCAGCTCTGCCGATATCCAGGCTGTCAGCTTCGCGTCGGCGCGCGAGTTCCTCGACGCGTTCAACCCGGATCGCCCGGGCTGCATCCTGCTGGACATCCGGATGCCGGGGATGAGCGGCCTGGACCTGCAGGCGGAACTCAACCAGCGGGGCGTGGTGGTTCCGGTGGTCATGATCACCGCCCATGCCGACGTGCCGATCGCGATCCAGGCGATGCGCGAAGGGGCCTACGAGTTCATCGAGAAGCCGGTCGACAACGACCACCTGCTGGAGGTTGTCGGGCGTGCCTTCGAGAGCAGTGAGAACCGCCTGCGCGACCAGGCCGAACGTTCCGTCGTGCGGAGCCGGTACGAGACCCTGAGCGCGAGAGAGGTTCAGGTTCTGCAGGCGATGGTCGACGGCCGGTTGAACAAGCAGATCGCGTTCGATCTCGGCATCAGCCAGCGGACGGTCGAGGTGCATCGAGCCAACGTGATGGAGAAGATGCAGGCTCGCTCGCTGGCCGAACTGGTCCGCATGACGATCCGGCTCGGCGAAGTCGGCGAATGGCCGGCCTGAGCTTCAGGCGCCGGCCGCGGCAAGCGCCCGGTCGATCAGCGCGTCGTTGGAACCGAGATAGCCGGCCGGATCGCGTAGGCGCTCCCAGTCCACAGCGGCGTCGGTAAGCACCCGCAGCGCATCTATGAGATGTCCGCCGCTATCGATGACGGTGCGGGCCGCCCTCTTCACCAGAGCCTGTGCCTCTGGCCGCGGCATATGCGCCGCGAGCGCGAACGTCGCCGCCTCGGCCAGTATCAGCCCGTTCTCCGGGCCGAGATTGGCACGCATACGGTCCGCCGACACGGCGATACGGGCGAGCAGGGCCTCGGTCTTGGCCAGCGCCGATCCGGTCGCGACCACCATGGTGGGGAGGGTCGCCCACTCCATCTGCCAGCCGACCCCGCCGCGTTCGTGCTCCTGGATCTGGGCCTGGTGCAGGGTGCCGAGCAGGCCGGCGTTCAGGCGCGCCGCCGCCACCAGGGCCTCGCCGGTCACCGGGTTGGCCTTCTGCGGCATGGTGCTGGAGCCGCCGCGGCCGCCGCCGGCGCTCTCGTCGATCTCGCCGACCTCGGTCTGGGCCAGCAGCACGGCATCCTGGCCGAGCTTGCCGAGGGCGCCGGTCACCAGCGACAGCCAGGAGCCGAGCTCGGCGATGCCGTCGCGCTGGGCGTGCCAGGGAGCCGGCGGGCAGCCGATGCCGAGTTCCGCCGCCAGTGCCTCCATGACCGCCACGCCCTTGTCGTCCAGCGCCGCCAGCGTGCCGGCGGCCCCCCCGAACTGCACCACCAGGACCCTCGGGCGCAGTTCCGTCAGCCGCTCGCGACAGCGCACCAGCGGCAGCAGCCAGCCGGAGCATTTCAGGCCGAAGCTGGTCGGCAGCGCCTGCTGGTAGCGGGTGCGGGCGGCCATCACGGTGCGTCGGTGATCGTCCGCCAGCCGGGCGAGACTGCCGATCACGCGGTCCAGCCGTCCGGCGATCACGGCGAGCGCGTCGCGCAGCTGCAGGACCAGCGCGGTATCGACGATGTCCTGGCTGGTGGCGCCCCAGTGCACCCACTGCCCGGGGGCGCCGCCGACATGGGCGCGGAACTGCCGCACGAACTCGATCACCGGCACGCCGGCCTGCTCGGATCCGATGCCCAGGGCGTCCAGGTCGGCCGCGAAGCTGTCGACGGATGCGGTGATGCGGGCCGCCGCCTCGGCCGGCACGATGCCCTGACCGGCCTCGGCCCGGGCGAGGGCAGCCTCGACCCGGGCCATCGAACTTACGGTGGCGCCATCCTCGAACAGCCGGGCGGTATCGGGGTCGCCGAACAGTGGGCCGAGGATGCGGGAGTCGTAGGCGCTGACCATGGGTTCAGGCAACCGCCGGCAGCGACAGCAGCGACCGGGCCTCGGTCACGGTCGCCGGGCGACGCCGGTACTCCGGGCACAGGTCGACGACACGGCGGACCAGGGCGGCGTTGGAGGGCGCCAGGGTGTCGCGGTCGAGCCGGACGTTGTCTTCGAGCCCGGTGCGGCAGTGGCCGCCCAGTTCCAGCGACCAGCGGTTCAGGGTGATCTGGTCCTTGCCGATGCCGGCGCCGGTCCAGGTTGCATCCGGTGCCAGCCGTTTCAGGGTCGCCACGTAGAACTCGAAGGTCGGCCGGTCGACCGGCATGGCGTTCTTCACGCCCATCACGAACTGGACGTGCAGCGGTCCCCGGATCCGCCCCGTCTCGGCCATCTTGACGGCCTGGAATATCATCGACAGATCAAACGCTTCTATTTCCGGCTTGATGCCGTGTTCCCGCATTTCGTCGGCCAGCCAATCGACCAGCTGCGGGGCGTTCTCGTACACCCGGGTCGGGAAGTTCACCGATCCGGTCGACAGCGATGCCATGTCCGGGCGCAACGGCAGCATGCCGCCGCGCTCGCGGCCGGCACCGGACCGACCACCGGTGGACAGCTGGACGATCATGCCGGGGCAGTGCTTGCGCAGGCCTTCCACCAGCCGCCCGAAGCGCTCCGGATCGGAGGTCGGGGTGCCGTCGTCGTTGCGGACGTGGCAGTGCGCCAGGGTGGCACCGGCCTCGAACGCCTCCTGGGTCGACTCGACCTGCTCGGCGACGGTGATCGGAACCGCCGGGTTGTCGGCCTTGGTCGGCAGCGAGCCGGTGATGGCGACGGTGATGATGCAGGGCGCGGCCATAGCGGGCTCCTTGGATGCTAGGCGTCGAAGAACACGGTCTCGTCGGCGCCCTGCATGTGGATATCGAAGCGATAGACGACCCCGGCCAGACCTTCGCGACGCTCGGCGATCAGGGTGCCGCGGCGGTCGGTCGGGACCGATGCCAGCACCGGGTCGGCCGCGTTCGCCTGGCTCTCGTCCGAGAAGTACAGCCGGGTGAAGGCGTGCACGAGGATGCCGCGCATGAACACGGTGACGTTGACATGCGGGGCCTGGCCGTCGCCGATGGCGCCCGGCTTCACCGTGTCGAAGATGAAGCGGTTTTCCGGGTCGGTGCCGGTCCCGAACCGTCCGAAGCCGCGGAAGTCGGCGTTCGACCCGCGCGGGTCGGCCGGATGGGCGTAGCGGCCCCGGGCGTCGGCCTGCCAGATCTCGATCATGGCGTCCGGGACGACCGCGCCGTTGCCGTCGAAGACCTTGCCCTCGATGCGGATGCGCTGGCCCTCGGCGTCGTCGCCGGCCAGCCGGCCGCTGGCGATCTCCTTCAGCGGATAGCCGTATTGCTCCGGCGTCAGGCCGTAGGCGAAGAACGGGCCGACCGTCTGCGACGGGGTCTGTCCCAGGGCCGCCGGTGTGGGCTTTTCCGACATCGCTCAGCCCTCCATCGGCGTGGCGATGGCGCCGCGCAGCACGATGTCGAAGACGTAGCCGAGCGCGAAATCGGGCTCGGTCACGTCGATCGAGAATGTCGCGACCAGCCGCTCGCGTGCCTTCTCCGGCGTGCCGAGGAAGATCGGGTCCAGGGCCAGCAGCGGATCGCCCGGGAAGTACATCTGGGTGACCAGCCGGGTCAGGTAGCTGGGTCCGAACAGCGACAGGTGGATGTGGTTCGGCCGCCAGGCATTGACGTGATTGCCCCACGGATAGGCGCCCGGCTTCACCGTGTAGAACCGGTAGCGACCCTCGGCGTCGGTCACGCAGCGGCCGCCGCCGAAGAAGTTCGGGTCGAGCGGGGCATTGTGCTGGTCGACCTTGTGGACGTAGCGCCCGGCGGCGTTGGCCTGCCAGACCTCGACCAGGGTGTTCGGCACCGGCCGGCCGCGCTCGTCCAGCACCCGGCCGGTCACCACGATGCGCTCGCCGAGCGGTTCGCCGTCGACGGCGCCGTTCCGGGTCAGGTCGGCATCCAGCTTGCCGACGCTCTCGTGGCCGTAGACCGGGCCGGTCAGCTCGCTCAGCGTCGCCTTCAGGGGCACCAGCGGCCTGGTCGGCCCGCGCAGCTGCGTCGACTTGTAGTCCGGGTGGATATAGGGGGGATGGCTTCCCCAATCGCGGGCGGTGGTGCCGGTGACCTCGGTCATTGCTCGGGTCCTCCCTCTACGTCCTGCTCCTGGTAGACGGCCTTGGCCAGCCCATAGGCGCGGTTGGCCGCCGGCACCCCGGCATAGACCGCGACGTGGAACAGCGCTTCCTTGATCTCGTCGCGGGTCGCCCCGGTGTTGCGGGCGGCGCGGATGTGCATCGCGAACTCCTCCCAGTGCCCCAGGCTGGCCAGGATCGCCAAGGTCAGCAGGCTGCGGGTCGGCCGCGGCAGGCCGGGCCGGGTCCACATCGATCCCCAGGCGCCCTCGGTGATGAAGCGTTGGAAGTCGGCATCGAACGTGGTCTTACCGGCTTCCGCACGGTCGACATGGGCGTCGCCCAGCACTTCGCGGCGAACCGCCATGCCGGCGTCGTAACGGTCGTCCGACCCGTTCCCCTCAGACAAGACCGACCTCCTCGAAGAATGTCAGCATATGCCCGGCCAGCGCCGCCGGCTGCTCGACGCAGGGTAGGTGGCCGGCCTGCGCGATCTCGCGATAGCGCGCGCCCGGAATGCTGTCGGCCAGGGCCTTGACCGTCTCCGGCGTGGTAGCGCCGTCGTCGGCGCCGCAGACCACCAGGGTCGGGACGGCGATCCGCCCGGCATCGGCGGTCAGGTCGGCGTCGCGCAGGGCGGCGCAGGCGCCGGCATAGCCCTCGGCCGGGGTGCGCACCAGCATGCTGCGCCAGACCGCCAGCTCGTCCGGACGGGCCAGATGGAAGACCGGCGCGAACCAACGCTCCATGACGGCGTCGGCCAGGCCTTCGAGGCCGCCCTGTTCGATCGCGGCGATCCGCGACTGCCACATCTCCGGCGTGCCGATCCTGGCGGCGGTGTCGCACAGCACCAGGGCCCGGACCCGAGCCGGGTTGTCGCGCACCAGTTGCTGGGCGATCAGGCCGCCGATCGACAGCCCGCACACCAGCGCGGCCTTCACCCCGAGATGCTCGAGCAGGGCGTCGAGGTCGGCCGCCAGCCGCGGCATGCCGAACGCGCCGCCGCCGAGGCCGGTCAGCCCGTGGCCGCGGATGTCGTACCGGATGGTACGGAAGCGGCCGCCCAGGCGCTCCAGCACGCCGTCCCAGATCCGGAAATCGGTGCCGAGCGAATTGGCGAACACCAGCGCGGGGGCGTCGTCCGGACCGTCCACCGCATAGTGGGTCGGCACTCCGTCGATGGTGACTGCCTGCATGCCGGCTTCGCTCCCCTGTCTTGATTGTTGGAAGCCATGCTGGACCGGGGCATTGGTTATGTAAAATGAGATTTCGACCGTTCTGATATAACCGTTCGTCGCCTGTTTCGGCGGCAACCCCTGGATGGAGCCCCTGGTGTCCGAGCGGCCGGTGAAGTTCCGACATTTCCGCTGCTTCGCCGAAGTGGCACGGCTCGGCAGCGTCAACCGCGCCGCGGCCAGCCTGTCGATCACCCAGCCGGCGGTCTCGAAGACCCTGCGCGAGCTCGAGGAGATCCTTGAGGTGCCGCTGTTCGAGCGCACCCGGCGCGGTGTCCACCTGACCGAGCAGGGGACGGTGTTCCGCCGCCATGCCGAGGCCGTGCTGAGCGCGCTGCGGCGCGGCATGGAGAGCGTCGACGCCCTGCGTGCCGCCGGCTCCGGCTTCGTGACCGTCGGGGTGCTGCCCACCGTGGCGGCCCGGCTGATGCCCGAGACCGTGCGCCGCTTCATCGAGATCCAGCCGGCCCAGACCGTGCGGGTCATCTCCGGCACCAACCCGGTGCTGATCGACCGGCTGCGCGAGGGCGAGCTCGACATGCTGGTCGGCCGCCTGAGCAACACCGAGCTGATGGCCGGGCTGAACTTCGAATACCTGTATTCCGAACGGCTCAGCTTCGTGGTCCGGCCGGGTCACCCGCTGCTGGCGGCACAACGGCTTGGGGAACCGGCCTTCGACCTCGGCGCCCTGCGCGACCACGTGGTGATTCTGCCGACCCCGGAGATGATCATCCGCCCCGGCGTCGAGCGGCTGCTGGCCCGGCACGGCCTGGAGACCCTGCCGCGCTCGGTCGAGAGCGTGTCGAACGCCTTCGGACGCACCTTTACCCGGGCCAGCGACGCGATCTGGATCATCTCGCACGGCGTGGTCGCCACCGACCTGGAGGAGGGCGCGCTGGCCGAACTGGCGGTCGACACCGGCGAAAGCCGGGGCCCGGTCGGCCTGACGACCCGCATCGACACGGTGCCGACGGCGGCGGCCCAGGTGTTCATTGACACGGTGCGGGCGGTGGCGGAGCGGGCGCGGGGGTAGGGGGGAGCGGTCGCTCGGCGGCGCTGCCGATGGACCGGCCACAAAGCGGACGAAGCCGCCGGACGACAAGGCCGATCAGCTACCCGGTCCGCCCGCCGAAGCCGCCGTCGCCTCAACCAGGGACATGGGCCAACGGTGACTTGGCGTCATGCTTAACTTGGGATAGTGCCTAGCATCGGATATCTCACAGAAGGAAGGTGCATCGGGGCTCTGACTAGGCGATAATTCTTCTGCAACAAAGAGTTAGCCACAAGCAGAGGAGTTCCCCGATGCCGACA